>CEQM01130308.1_pt1 | contig 32581 bp, 29 predicted proteins | sample 531111 | NCBI WGS metagenome assembly CEQM01 (sample SAMEA2621278, study PRJEB7988) | marine metagenome | biome: marine biome (ENVO:00000447); feature: deep chlorophyll maximum layer (ENVO:xxxxxxxx); material: "saline water (ENVO:00002010), including plankton (ENVO:xxxxxxxx)" | depth 120 m
ATAGAGCGAACATCATCACTATTCTCTACACCAACCACGACACCACCGACATCTGATTTGTGTGCGATTTCAGGAGAGACAATTTTCATTACTACAGGATATCCAATCTCTTCGGCAGCATTCACTGCTTCATCTGCAGTTATAGCTAATTGTGTTTCTGCGACTGGGACACCTGCAGATGCTAATAATTGCTTGGCTTCAACTTCGTTGAGTTGAGCACGACCTTTATCCAATGCTGCTGAAATTATTTGATTCATAGGAACTCCATTAAAAATATTGTATTAGCAAAAATAGTTCTATTGAGTCTAGACTGAATTCGTGTAAGTTACCATAAAAACAGAGACGCCTGCTCCCGTACGTCGGAGTAAGCGCCTCTTAAGCCTTCTCGGTGTCTGCCAATCCAATTTCCCTGCAGACCGGATATTGAATTACCCCCGCCAAGGCATAGTCATATAATATTCATATAATGTAGTCTGTACATGTAGTTACCCACAGAGAAACAAACAAAATATGAAAAAAAATATAATTTATTGTGGATTAATCAAAAAAAACTTTGATATGTATACAAAAAACTATTAAATCTAGAAAATTGGACACGAATACATGTCTCTGAAAAATATTTTTAGTGCATTCAAAAAAAGTGTTGGAGAAAATGACACCTCTCTCTCTACAGCTAATCTAAATGAAATGAAAAATAACAAAACCTTACTAATTGTCGGATTAGGTAATCCTGGAACGCGTTATGCAAAAACACGGCATAACGTAGGTAGTTGGGTTATTGACACACTAAGCAAAAAATACAAAGTAAAGCTTGTATCAAAAGGAAAATTAAAAATAGGTATAATAAAAATATCGGATACCACAGTCTACCTAGTAAAAACAACAACATATCTTAATGAAAGTGGCCCTCCCATAGTTTCACAATTGTCTCAGTTAAAGCTATCTTCAAAAAATTTACTCGTCATATGCGATGATATCGATCTGCCAAATGCATCATTAAGATTAAGAAAGTCCGGAGGTCATGGAGGGCACAATGGCCTCAGGTCAATCATCTCAGCATTAGGAAATACTGAATTTTGCCGCATACGTATTGGTATTGATCGTCCATATAATAATGGCAATCCGATCAGATCTTCAGAGGAAATTGCAAACTGGGTTTTATCAGCACCTAATGATGCAGAATTGAAAGAGATACGACTAACAATAGCAAAAATAGCAGACTCGATTCAGATCATTGCTGAGTCCGATTTTGAAAATGCCATGACATTTTTGAACTAGATATAGAAAAAATATGCCTATAGACTAGTTTAGTTGACGGAGCTGAAGACTCTGTTGCGGATTAAGGATTGCGGATCATGGTTTTGAGTTCCGCTCTTCCTCTTATAGCATCTGCTAAAGGGTTGGCAGAAGTTTTACCGTGCCTAGAAAATGATATGGATCTAGTTCTAGGTGTTCCTAATGAAGCAAAAGTTGTAACCATCGCTACACTCTGGAAATACTCAGAATCCCCAGTAGTTGTAGTAGTCCCACGCGAAAATGATGTACATGACTACTTTGAACAACTTAAAATATGGACTGCTACTGAAGTCAATATTTACTCATCACATAGTATTTTACCTTACGAACGTAAAGAAATAGATCCTTCCATATCACAGCAACGCCTAGCCACAATTTCAAAGTTAAACCAGCCAAAAATCCAAAAATCGCCACTCATCATTACCTCAACCCAATCGATAATGAGTCATACATTAGCAAAAGTAGATTTCCAAAGAGCATATACTCAAATTAGTGTCGACCAAGAGGTGAAACTAGAGTTTTTTATTCAAACATTAATTTCTATTGGATATACACAAGAATCAGTAGTTACAAATTTTGGTGAATTTGCACATCGTGGAGGAATAGTTGATCTATTCCCACCATTAGCAATTCATCCTATACGAATTGAATTTTTTGGTGACACAATTGAATCTATACGTACATTTGATCCTGTAAATCAAAGAACCATTAGACACGAAACAAAATTTGTTGTCGGTCCGGCAAGCGAATGGATCCCCTCTTCTTTAGAAGTACAAAATTTTGCCAATAAATTCAATGATGTATCTACAGAAAAGTCTTTGGAGGAACTTGCAAATTTAAAAAATGGTCACCTCATAACACCTTCCTTATATGGACCATTACTTACAAAAACAACACTTTTAGACCATGTTCCTTCTAATTCTTTACTCATCATTGATGAAATGCATGAAATAGAGCTAACTGCATCTGAACAAGATGAACTCTCCTCAGAGAGGAATTCATTACTCATTCAAAATGGAGAGATCGATCCTAAAATATCCAAACCCCATATGAATAAAACTAAATTAATGGATAAAATAAAAGGACATTCTAAAATAATTGAATTAAATCGATGGTCACAAAAAACTAACAAAAAATATATTGATTTGCCTTTTTCGCAAAGTAAATCTTATTCGGGTAAATTAAATATATCAGCTCAAGATTTATCCACTCGCAATAGCGAAAAAAATCATTCATTAGTAATTACTGAACAAGCACAACGTTATTCTGAGATTTTAAGAGAGCATGGGGTTGACAATTATTTGTCTGAACATCTCAATCTCTCAAATTTATTTGAGTACCCGACAATTATCCAAAATACACTTCCTTCGGGATGGACTCTAACGTTACCTACCTCTCAATTAGAACTAATTTCTGATAAAGAATTATTTGGTTTCACCAAAATACGCCATAATCCTAGAAAAAAATTCATTACAAAATCACAATTTTTATCTGATATAAAACCAGGTGATTATGTTGTTCATGTAGATCATGGAATAGCACAATTTTCTGGAATTGTCCGACGACCTATTGAAGGTAAAGAACGTGATTACATTCAACTCGCCTACGCAGCAGATGACAAACTGTATATCCCCATTGAACAAGTAGATAGGGTCTCAAAGTATGTTGGTCCATCAGGACAAAATCCACGTCTGACACGTTTAGGAACATCAGAATGGAATCGAGCACGATCAAAAGTACGTGACGCTGTGACAATTGTAGCTGCAGATCTTGTCAGGCTTTATGCAGCAAGACAAATGTTACAAGGTCATGCATTCAACAAAGACACCCCTTGGCAAAATGAATTAGAAACATCATTTCCGTATGAGGAAACATCTGATCAACTAGAAGCAATCATAGAAGTTAAAAAAGATATGGAATCCCCATTACCTATGGACAGATTGATTTGCGGTGATGTGGGATTTGGTAAAACTGAAGTAGCTATTCGGGCTGCATTTAAAGCTGTTCAAGATGGATTCCAAGTCGCTGTACTTGTCCCGACCACTGTATTAGCACAACAACACTTACGCACATTCGAGGAAAGAATGTCAGGTTTTCCTATTAATATCAATGTAATCTCGAGGTTCAACTCGGTAAAAGAAGCAAAAAATATAATCTCCGAGGCAAATATAGGTGAAATCGACATCCTCATAGGAACACATCGTTTATTAGATCCAAAAATTCAATTTAGTAATTTAGGATTGGTAATTATCGACGAAGAACAAAGATTTGGAGTTTCGCATAAAGAACGCTTAAAACGAATGCGTTTAGAAGTTGATGTATTAACTTTGTCTGCAACTCCAATTCCTAGGACCATGCATATGGCCTTAAGTGGGATACGTGATACTTCAATTATTCAAACCGCCCCAGAAAACAGGCAGGCCATAAAAACAAATGTAACTGAATGGGATCGGAATATTATAAGAGAGGCTATCCTTCATGAAATTGAACGAGGAGGTCAGATATATTTAATTCATAATCGTGTACAGACTATTAATCTATTCTGTCAAAAAATACAAGATTTAGTCCCTGAATCAAAAATTGCAATTGCGCATGGACAAATGCCTCAATCAGTACTGCAATCCGTAATGAAAAAATTTGCTGATGGTGATTTTGATGTATTGATCTGTACAACTATAATTGAATCAGGAATTGATATACCTAATGTTAATACATTGATCGTTGAACGAGCCGATCAATTAGGCCTTGCACAGATGTACCAACTAAGAGGGCGTGTAGGTAGATCAATAAATCAAGCGTATGCCTATCTAATGTATCCCACAGATAAAATACTAACAAATACAGCTCAACAACGACTTAGTAGTATTTTTGAAGCTAGTGAACTTGGATCAGGTTTTCAAATTGCACTTAGAGATTTAGAAATACGCGGTGCAGGTAATTTATTAGGGGCGGAACAAAGCGGGAGTATTGCTTCAGTAGGATTCGACTTATACACCCAGATGCTTGCAGAAGAAATTGAACAACTTAAATCAAAACAGGAAAAGCGAAGTCCTCAGCCCTTGCCCCATGAACAATATAATGAAATGCGATCAATTATGATCGATATTCCACTTGGAACATTTATACCTGAGTCGTATATGCCTGAGATCGATGAGAGATTAGCACTGTACCAACGTATTTCAATGTTAACAACAAAAGAAGAAGCGGTAATGTTAGAGAGTGAGATCTTAGATAGATATGGTAATATTCCTAATCCTCTTATCCAGTTATTTCAACTCGTCAGAATCCGCATCGCAGCGTTTCATGGGAAAATTAATCGAGTAAGTTATGATAACAATCATATCCTTCTAATATCTGAAAAAAGACCTTTCAACAAAAGAGCCCTACCAACTGTAAATTTTCCAATAAGAATTGGAAATACACAGTTGCATATTGATACAGCTAAAATTGAAGAAGAGTGGCCTGAAATAATTGAAACGTATTTAGAAAAAATCCAGCTATAGTATGATTCTTTATACTGGAGAAAAATGATGTACCGTAACAAACATGCAATATTTTTTGATTTTGATAAAACTATAGGGTTTATCAATTCACATTATGGGATATATACAAAAGCAGCTCTAGAATTTGGAATCGAAGTTTCTGAAGAGAGACTTCATGAAAAACCACTTAATAACGCTTGGAATAACTGGATGACCAAACAAGGAGTAGATCACTCTCAACACTCTAATAGTGAAATTGAATATTCAAAAATACGACAAGCAATAGCAGCTCATAGGCTTCATGAGGCAGGAGTAGAGAGCTCGGACGAAAAATTAAACTTAATTACAAGAAGAATAGTGGAGATGGAATATGATTCAAATAATTACCAACTCTACTCTGACACTACAAGATGTCTTGAATTTTTGAAAAAAGAAGGATTTCAATTACTGCTTGTATCCAATCATGTTTGGCAATTACCCAAGATTATTTCGGACTTAAAAATAGATTCATACTTCACTCATATTATAACCAGTGCACGAGTAGGATTTCGTAAACCACACCCGCAAATTTTTACACATGCTGTAGAACTAAGTGGTGAAACCCCTTCGGATATAGCCTTTATTGGAGATTCTTATAGCAATGACGTTATGGGATCAAAGCAAGTTGGGTTAAGTCCAATACTCATAGATCGTGAGAATAAAGTTAATCGGACAAATACTTTAATACCTGTAATCTACTCTCTCGATGAATTGAGATAGTTATGCGCCAAATCAAACTCACACCAATCACAGATGCTGAATATGACATTCTACATGAAATGATGCACCGCTACTTTTTAGAGATTAATTCTTACGAATCTCACCCGGAAGATATAGATATTTATTTCGATCTATATTGGCCAGCACTTTTTGAAGATATTGAATATCGAGAATTATTGTGGATTACCTATAATAATAAAAATGTGGGATTCACCGTAATACGTATTTTGCCAGATTGGCCTGATTCCAAAAAAACTATTGCTTCAATAGCTGAATTCTATATCGAACCAACTTCCAGACGTTCAGGGATAGGAACTGCAGCAATAAGTTTGCTTCTTGACGATCATCGTGAACGAGGAACTGCTCTCGTTGAGGCGGATATCTTAGTCAATAACGAACCTGCTACGAAATTTTGGAAAAATCTTGGTTTCCAAGTTCAATATTTACAAACTGGACGAAAGCCCTAGCATGAAAGTAGTATTATTACTCCAATAGTACAAGGAGAGGACTTCTAAGTGATTTGGGATGTTCACTGTCATTTTCCCCGTAATTGGCAAAATCCAGATGATTTTGACAATGAAAAAGAAATCGATGCTCGTGCAGATGCACTTCGTGAAGCTGGAATTGTTAAAGCTTCATTATTGTCTGGAGGGAGATTCGGACTCTCCTATGAACAATCTTTAAACTATGCAAAACGCCACTCAGATTTGTTTGTCCCTTCAGCAGTAGTTGACCCTGAAGAGATAGGCTATACAGATATAAAACGTCTACAAGAGATGGGCTACCGTGGATTAAAGATGATAGGTATTCGGAAGAGTTATGATGATTATTCCTATTTTGGTTTATATCAGGCTGCTGAAGATTTAAATATGCCTATTCTGTTACACATGGGAGTTATAGGTGGCGGTATTGATTACTCGATTACACATCCAAGTAAAGACCCTGAGGCAGCAAAAAAATATCTTTCCATGATCAGTAATAATGGCAGAGGGACACAAAGTCGTGATGTTTCTGCAACACGCATGAGACCATTTCACATGGACACAATTGCTAATAATTTCCCACGTCTAAAGTTGATTGGTGCGCATATGGGAGGGACAGGAAATTATGATGAGGCAGCATCAGTCACACGTTGGAGGCATAATGTTTATCTAGATTTATCAGGGGGAGATACGATTGAACGACATGCTGTAGAACGAGGATTAATTGGAAAAGAAATTGGTGTAGAGAAAATTACATGGGGATCAGATTGTGGAAATGAAGAGATATCTGAACATGTATCTAACTTAGAAAATATTTTTGAAAAATTACAATTAAGTGATGTGGAAAAAAACCGAATTCGCTACCAAAATGCTGCAGAAATTTTCGGGGAAGTAGAGCCTTCTTTTGCTACAGATTAATTCTATCCACATCCTCTCATCCAGTAAGGAACGCCTCAGTGCACAGCATCTTCAGCATACAAAAAGGTAATAGCCTGATTAAATTAGCTCTTTTTAATTTTCATTTCTCAACTACATTATTCATATTTGGCATAATTATGACTGCCGTATACCTAATGTATATCGCAATTGAGCCCACTCCAAGATGGCTTTTATTACTTGCAGGAGTTGTGGCAATTTTAGGAGGAGATGGTGTTCTACGGAATAATTGGCCTGAAGTTTTCAAAAATAGAAATAACTTAATCGAAACAACACCTTATCTTTTTTTACCCAGTATTATTGCATTGGCAATACCATTAATAATTGAACACAACTTGAGAGGATACTATGCAATACTGATGGCCGTTGTAGGAGGGGTTTTTTTTACAACAATTATAGGTGCATCTAGTATATCTGTTAATAAAAGGGCTCCTAATTATTACTTAGCAAGAATTATTTCAACTTTCGGTGTTTACCTCACTGGTTTCACTTTCTTTTCTCTTACATATCTTTTGAACCTAGCATTGGGTCAAATAATATTTATTACTGGATTAGTAGGTTTTATGTTGGGAATGGAGGTTTTTCGCGAGCGCCAAGCAAACCATTGGGAAACATTATTGCTATCCATTACTGTAGGCATAATTCTTGCAGAATTTAGATGGTTATCTCACTATATGTCTTTTGGAGGCTATGCTGCTGGGCTAATGTTGTTGTTAGTGTTTTTTGTTATTGCAGGATTGCTATTAAACTATCAAATCGGCAATCTCAAAAGACGAATTATCATACACTACGCTTTGACTACAGTGTCAGGATTAACACTAATGGTTCTTGCACAAAATTTAGAACTAATATAAATATATGAAAGATTTTTTTCGAATTCTGAGCTCACCTTTTATTCTTACACCACGGGGAGTGGCGCAGTCTGGTAGCGCACTGGTCTGGGGGACCAGTGGTCGTCGGTTCAAATCCGGCCTCCCCGACCATTAACAAGCAAAAAAAATAAACTCAATTTATAATGAACAAACAAATTTATGATGCATCCACAGATTTTTTAAAAATACAATGCACTGATTACTACAATTATTACTACAATTTCAAAAAATAATATCGTTTTTATAAATCGCCATTCATTATCAGTATCAGGAATATTAACTGGTATTCCATGCCATCGAAAACTTTTCATCACTAAAATATATACAAAATAGAATATGAACTCACATTAAATCTTAATAAACATTTAGAAAATTTTTAGAGTATTCTTAGAAAAGAATTACATCCTCTAATCAATGAATCGCAACAAGGAGGAGATGTTATGAGTAAAAAAATAAATCCAAATTTCATTTTATCTAGTGTTATAGGTGGAACAATCAGTGCAATCATCATTGGTGGAGCATTGATGCTGGGATTTGGAATATCCGAAAATAATATTTCAGATACTACGCAAACTCAAAAACAACAAACAAAAAGTTTAAATATCTCTAAAAAAAATGTAGCAAATTCACATTTAAGAAGCCATAGGATTAAACAAAGTCAAAATTTACACCGGCACAATTCATCAATCAAACACCAAGACAGAAGTATGAAACAAAAAATATCACCAACAAAAAATCATAAGAAGCCTAAAATGTTAAAAAATAGTAGTACTACTAGAGAAAAAATGAATAGAAAAATAATATCTACTAGAAACACAATGAATCAAAAAATGGAAAATTTACTAGCAACAGGTGCCCTTACTACCGAAGAATATAATGAACTAAATACAATAATCACTCCAAAAAATCGAGAAACATTTACAGCTTTATTACATCAATATCTTCAAGATAATGAACAAAAAACAAAAGATAAGTCTGGAGACAATAATATGCGCCATCAGAAACACAGCCAAAGATAAAGATGTCAAATGTACTCATAGTTGACGATGATCAAGGGATATTAACTGCCCTTAAAAGAGCATTGCTTTATGAAGGATTTAATGTGCGTACTGCTATGGGTGGAGTTGATGCTTTAAAAGAAGTAGAGACTGAATCTCCAGATGTTATGGTTTTAGACATTAACATGCCTGACCTGGATGGTGTTAGTGTCACTAGAATATTACGTAATTCAGGGTACGAATGGCCTATTTGTATATTATCTGCTAACGATGAAATTGCTGACCGTGTTTTAGGTCTTGAAGCTGGTGCTGATGATTATATGGTAAAACCTTTTGCATTACCGGAATTGATTGCGCGTTTACATGCTTTATTACGTCGAGTTAAAAACCCTATGGATGAAGCAACAGATGTAATAAGTATTGACAACATAAAAATAGATCCTGCAAGTCGACAAACATATATAGGATCACAAGAGGTCGAATTGACGAAACGTGAATTTGACCTCTTAATGGTACTCGCATTGAATGAAGGTATCGTTCAATCACGATTCGAATTATTGGAAAAAGTATGGGGATATGATTTCGAAGTTGAGAGTAATGTTGTTGATGTCTTTATAGGTTACTTAAGAAAAAAACTAAATAATAATGATCACCCTGATTTAATACAGACAGTACGTGGCATTGGGTTTGTGTTACGCAAATGAGCTTAAGAGTACGGATAGCTTTTGCATCAATGATTGCAACACTTATAGTTGTAACTATCTTAAGTCTAACTTTACTTTCGCTATATGAACGCTCAGAAAGATCAGCATTAAACACAACATTGGAAGCAGCAAATATCGAATTTCAAAGAGGTGGTAGAGGTAATACGAGCATTCTCACACAACGTTATTTTAATCCAAACATTCAAAAAAACATCATTCGTCGTGATTTAGCATTGAAAATTAGAATTGTCGAAAATGGCAAAATATCTTTTGCAACCTATGATTTCCCCAATATTCCCCCCACAGAAAATACTGGATCCAGCTTAGTAAGTAACAATGAAGAAAATTGGCTTATCCTCACCCGAAGATCAAGATTTGATGATTTCTTTCTTCAGATAGCAGTTTCGACTTCAGGAATTAACTCACAAATCAAAGATTTACAACAGCTTATTCTCTTACTAGGCTCATTCGCAGTTATTGGTGCTGGCGTAGCAGGTTGGTGCATAGGATCTGTAGCTATGCGTCCTCTTTTCAATCTACGTAGAGAAGCCGAACAAGTAACAGAAACAGTTGATCTTTCAGTCAGAATTCCAACATCCCAGGGAACTAAAGAAATTGATCAACTGGCAAATTCCCTTAATACGATGTTAGAACGTATTGAAGATGGAGCGAATGAAACCCAGCTTGCACTTGAAACTTCAAGAGATTTCGCAAGTAATATCGTCCATGAATTAAGAACACCACTGACGAGTTTGAAGATGAATTTAGATATTTTGCAAAATAATCAGGACATACCCTTCGATGAAAAAAAACAAATACTCGATGAACTCCAATTAGAACACCAGCAATTAGTGAACTTATTAGAAGGGTTAAGATTGTTAACTCGAGGTAATCTTGCGACTGCTGATCTATTTCAAATAGTTAATCTTACTGAACTCGTAGAAGAAGTAGTCGCAAGATATACAAACTCTTCATGGCCAACTGTTCCACAATTAGAATTTAGTGATGAGTTACCTCAAGTAAATATTTGGCCAGAAGGAATGAAGATCTTAATTGATAATCTTTTACGTAATGCCCTCCTACACGCAAAGCCACCCCCACAAGAACATTTAGAAGTAATAATCACAATTACACATGATGAAAATTCATGGACTCTCCAAATACAAGATAATGGTGAAGGTATCGCACAGGAAGATCACCAACGTATATTCAAACGATTCGAACGAGGTAAAACTGATGCTCATTTGGGAGCAGGACTAGGTCTTGCATTAGTAACTCAGCAGGTTGATATACATGCCGGTACAATCAACATACAAGATGCAATCGAACACGGAACTTTGATAACTATAAAATTTCCATTACAAATGACTGAAATTTAGAACCTATTTTAATACAACATTTCCAACTGGTGTGCGACTCAAGAAATAAAAAATTATTAGGCCGATAAACATTAAAAAAGCAGCAAAGAAGAAAAAAGTATTATCCCTACCAGTAAGATCAACTACCAATCCTGAGAATAAAGCACCAAACAAAACACCAGCAGACATTCCTGCTTGATTGATACCGATCACAGTTCCCATACCAAGTTTTCTACCAACATCGACCTGCATTGCAGTAAGTGAAACCACTGCAAGACCAAGTGATGCTCCTACTGCAATCATCATTATATAAATCCAAAAAAGATTTTCTGTGAAACCTAGCGCGATGAAAAATACTATGACCAACAATATTCCTATCATATTGAGATAACGGCGACTGACACGATCGACCACAATACCGAAAAAAGGTTGTGTAAGTGCACTTGAAAATGACTCTAACGCAAAGACCAACCCAATAGCAGTTGCACTTACACCTAAGTTTTCTAAACGCAAACCAAGAAAAGATAAGACTGTCCCCCACGTCAAAGAAATGATCGCCCAATTCAAAGTTAATGCTAAAACAATTCGATGTTGTAATGCTTTTTTTATAGGTAAAAAAACTATGCCATCGATAAGAGTTATTGATCGATTTTTGGGCTTAGAAGGCAAGAATAATAATACAGCAAGAGCAGCAAATCCCATCAGTACGGCCATAGACATAAAAACCAAATCAAAGCCAGACTGCTGGCGAATCCATCCAGCAATTAGGGGACCTGTACCAAATCCGATAATATCTGCAGAAGAAAAAACTCCGGTCCATCGCCCTTCATAGCCTTCAGGTGTAATTAAACCAAGGTACGCCCTTGCGACCGAAAAAATTAGACTACCCCCAACACCACTAAAAGCTCGAAATGCTATTACCTGCCAAAGTTGATCGGAAATTAAGTATCCTAAGGCGGCAATCAGATACACCAAAAGTCCTAAAATAATAAATGGTTTTTGGCCATATCGATCAGACCACATCCCAACGAAAGGACTGATAATCATTGATGTAATTGCAAATACTCCAAAAGTTAGACCAATTAAAATTCCAGTTGCCCCGAGGTCTTTTGCAAAAATAGGAAGTATTGGGCTAACTAGTGAAATTCCCATAGTAGCGACAAGTACTGAAAAGTATAAAACTAAAAAAGGTTTAGATAGCATTCGCAGATCCATTCATAGCAAATTAGCTATCAGTGTTTTCTATAAGGAAAGTTGCCTCAATAGCAGAAACATCTGTATCTTGCTGCAAACGTGAAGCAAGCAAATCAAGTTGTGACATATACATACCACTACCTTCTTCAGAAACACCCACAAGTACTTCTTGCGCTTCTACAAAATATCCTTTTACTAATGCTTCTGCTAAGTCATTCATCCCGCTAGATATATCCAATGCCAGCTGTTGAGCGATATCCATGCAGTCACCATCTGGAACTATAACTTGACCGCCAATAGAAATTTTCACAGCAAAATCAGGATGCAAATCAAATCCCATTCTCTCAATAAAAGTACAAGCGTCATCTTCAATTGTAAGGTCAGGTAATGAACATTTTAAATGGTATGCATAAATTGCATGACTAGCTTCATGTTTTGCTCTTAGTGTCATTGCTTTAATAGGATCCATGACGGCATTGTACATCGACTTAATTTACTTTAGATAAAATAAATTAAGTCTTAATGGCTGCAATAACACGATTGACAACTTCAGAGCGTTCACCAGACCACCGTGTAACTACAACTAAATCATTTTCTGGATCGATATATACTATATTCCCACCTGCACCTTGAGCAGCAAATGAGGATGCTGGAGCATTAGAGTAAAGTTCTTGATTAGTATTAAGCCACCACATATACCCATAATTTTCATTTACGTCACATGGAGTAAGAGCATCATTAATCCAATCTTCAGAAATCAGTTGCTGACCATCCCATTTCCCACGGTTTAACATCAATAATCCGAAACGAGCATGATCATATGCGCTAATCCATAACCCGCCACCCCAATGAGCTCCTCCTGCAACAGAAGGCATCTGTTTTCCTTCTACATCAACCCAAGAATTGATATAGCCATGCCAAATCCATTTATCAGAAGCACCGATTGGATCCATAATTTCACGTCTTAAGACATCAGGTAATGGTTCTTTCCATATCCGCAAAGCGCATAGACCTAATCGATTTACCCGAACGTCGTTATATTCATAGAATGTACCTGGAGGATTTAATTCACGAAGCACTCCTTTTGCAGGAGCATCATTCGTTGAGTCCGACATACTCGCATTATTGGCAACCGAGCGATTGTGATCAACAGAATCAGGACGATCAAAAAGCGTGCCCTGCCATTCGCTGGTTTGTTGTAACAAATGTTCCCAGGTAATAGCAGCATTATGTTCAGAATCAAATCCGCCATCCTGAATTCGTACATTTACTAACTCATTCATCGAATCAAGCATTTCACGATCACGAGCTAGTCCAACCATCGTCGATAGATAACTTTTCGTGGCACTAAATGTCATATCAACTCGATCAGGATCACCCCATTCAGCTACTAAATATCCATTTTTAATTACTACACCAGCTGCAGGTCCTCTGGTTTTTGTAGGACCAAGAGTTGAATTATAGGGAGGTAAGTCATTACGCCCTACCATCAAACCTACTTCCTCAGGCCAATCGATCTCTGTATCAATTGCGTATTGAATAGCAGCATCAAGTGCACTTTTATTAAAGCCAGCAGTTTCGGGTTCTAAACGTGCCCATTCACCTAACGGAGGGAAATAGCTTGGTAATTGTTCTACCATCACGACAGTCTACTGAAGTCCATTATCAAAAACAACTTCACAGCCTAGATTGCTATATAAACAATAAATTCAATGGGTGTGTCCAGCGTGCTCAGTGGATTTGATTACAGGAACTTCAATAGCCAGTTGGCCGCTATTTTTGAACTCTAAAATCAATTCAATTTTATCTCCAAATGATAAATTACTGGGTAAATTGTTCAACATCACATGAAAACTTCCTGGTTCAAGATGTAAATGAGATTCTGGGGCAATCTCTATACCTTCAGCAAGGTATCGCATTTGTACCATCCCATTGCTAGTAATAGTTTCATGCAACATTGCTGTCCCAGAATTCGAGTCTACTGACATGAGTATTTCAGAAACTGAAGTTTTATTATTAATGTGGAAATATGCAGCGGATGTATTACTAGCACTTTCAAATATGTAAGGAGAGGAAATTTCTATCCCATTCTTCTCAAGAACCACTTCTGATGAATTTTGATCAGCACACGCCAAACTTAACAAAGTAGTTAGTAATAGAGAAAATATGGATACTTGAAACAGCGTTTTGTGCATTAGTTTATCCCCATACCATAAATAAATTGAGTCTATTTATTTCACTAAATTATCTAGTGAAATAATATTGAAATCTCATTTGATTAGCTTAACTCAAGACAGATTGATAAACATCAGCTATGATGCCCAAAATTAATGATTTTACGGAAGGAAAAACCTTGTCAAACGTAGCTTCACCTTTAGATGGCATTAAAGTACTCGACTTCTCACAGGGCATCTCTGGAGGAATCGCAACAAAAATGCTTGCTGTAATGGGAGCAGAAGTCATAAAAATTGAATCACCTCAATCTGGAGATATTTCACGTTCACGAGGACCATTCATCGACAATATTCCACATCCAGAAAAAAGTGGCCAATTCTTATATCTCAATATGAACAAAAAAGGAATCACACTATCCCTCGATAATGAAACAGGAATTGATATAGCCACTCAATTGATTGAATGGGCGGATATTATTGTCGAAAATTTTCTTCCAGGAAAAATGGATGAATGGGGCATTGGATATTCCGCAATTGAGCAAATTAACCCTGCTAAAATCCTTGTCTCACTTTCGCCTTTTGGTCAAACTGGACCTTATAAAGGTTACCGAGGGAATGATATAACTGCACAATCTTTAGGAGGATTGGCCTTTGTAACTGGAGATCCTTCGAGGGAACCACTACAAATAGGTGGCGAACCAGCAGAATATTTTTGTGGATTATCAGGCTTCTCAGGAGCATTAGTAGCCTCAACCTATAAGGAAATCAGCGGTGTTGGACAACATGTTGATGTATCAGCGCAAGCTGGTATAGGTGTGGCACAAATGTATTCAGGACTCTCTTACATCCTAACTGGAAAAGAACGTGGTCGCCGACTAGCATCCTCCCCACTCTATAAAACTGCCGATGGGCAAGTTGGAATCACGCTCCGCCAAACAGACTGGCCAGGAGTATGTGAAATGATTGGAAGACCAGAACTTGAACATGATGAAAAATTCAAAGATATGGATGCACGTGAAAAAAACCAAGATGAAATCACAGCACTTATAGCAGAATGGGCAAGTGATAAGAAAAAACAGGACCTCTACCATGCTTCACAAGAAAGAGGTATGACATGGGGTTATATATGTGATGCGAAAGACTTGATTGAATCCCCTCAATATCAACATAGAGAATACTTTGTAGAACTCGAACATCCCATTGCAGGAAAATTAACCTACCCAGGATTACCAATGAAATGGGGAGGTGATCAATGGAATCTTAAACCAGCACCTACACTGGGACAGCATAATGAGGAAGTGTATGGTTCCCTTTTGGGATGGGACAACGAGAAAATTAATCAAATGAAAAATAGCGGCATAGTCTAATAGTTTTAATTTAAAGAAGGAACAAATGAACTTACCACTTGAAGGCATACGCATACTTGACCCATCCCAAGTCTGGGCAGGCCCTACATGTACGAAAATTTTAGGTGACTTAGGTGCTGACATCATTAAAGTAGAATCTGCTAGGCGTATGGATATTGCACGTGGTGATGCACATAACCCACAGATAGACCAAGGAATGTATCTCGATAATGAACCCACTGATAAGCCTTGGGACCGAACAGGAAGATATTTAGATCGAAATCGTAGCAAGCGGAATATATGTCTCGATCTCACCCACGAACGAGGTGTCGACGCATTTAAACGCTTAGCAATGAATTCAGATGTTGTCATCGAAAATTATAGACAAGGTGTAATGGCACGATTTGGTTTAAGTTATGAAGATCTCCGGCAAATTAAGCCGGACATAATTATGGTGACTTTAGGTAGTCAAGGTGCAACTGGCCCAGAAGTAGCATATGGATCCTTTGGAGTAACGTTGGAGCAAACAGCTGGAGTAGCTTCAATTACAGGATATCTGGGGGGTGATCCAAGTACTTCTGGAGTATTGTTCCCTGATCCTCTTGTAGCGGTAGCATCGGTAGGAATAGTTCTTAGTGCAATTCGCCAACATCGAGAAACTGGTAAGGGTGTTTATATCGATTTTTCACAACGTGAAATGACATCATCCATTCTTGGTGACATGGTCATGGACTATACGATGAACAATAATATTCAAGTACCTATAGGGAACCGTCATCGAACATTTGCTCCACAAGGTATCTATCCATGTCTTGGAGATGACAAGTGGATATCCATAAGCGTGGAAAATAACGACGATTGGAAAGCACTTACTCAATGTATGGACAATTCAGTATTAGAAAATGACCCACGTTTTACTAATACAGAAGGAAGACGTGAGCATCATGATGAAATTGATCAACATATAGCTCAATGGACAAGTCAAAAGGATGCGTTTATTGCTATGGAAATCCTGCAACTTGCAAACGTTCCTGCAGGAGTGGTGAACTCCGGAGAGCAATTAGTACATGATCCACAATTAGTAAGTAGTGGGTTTTGGGAATATAGCGGACGTGGACCATCTGATTCACGCCCCTACTTAAGTCGACCATTTCAATTTTCGAAAACACCAGGAGCAACACAATTACCTGCACCACTTTTAGGTGAACATACTGAAGAAGTATTACGTGAAGTAGCAGGTATGTCTGAAGAAGAGATAACAGAGTTAGCCGCACTTGGAGTAACAGCAAACGATCCGCTATCATTCAAATAATGCGTATAGAAGGAGTTTTATGAAACCAGTAATTAAGAACAGTAGCGATAATAAAAACCCTATCCTAAGTTTTGAAGATGGTGTTCCAAACTATGTCATGTTGTATATAGAACATCTTCCTGGTGAGTCCAGCCAGCATCACACACATCCATGGGAACATGAAGCTTACATAGTTAAGGGATCAGGGATACTCTGGGTCGAAGGTGTGGAATATGACATTAAACAAGGTGATGCGGTTCTCGTCCCCCCGAATAGTGAACATCATTTCACCAATACCGGATCAGAAACATTAGGCAGAGTAACTGTGAATCCACTCAGTTCAGTTGGCCATTGATATTTTTGAAGGGCAATATTGCTAGTGAACATTAATTCTGTCACACTTCGGATTGCTGGAGTCAAGGAAAATTCTTCTGTCCTATCAGTGTTAGAACAGCGTTCAGAGATTCTCCAATTGACTGAAAATTCACATGATGCAGTGCTGCATCCGCATGATGTCGGAGGAATCTCATATGCGTTACGTGCTGTAATTGCCACACGAATCTCAGCAATCCATGAAGATGAATTACAATCGCATTACTTAAAACTTCTGGAAGATTCAGACGAATCATTAGACATGGTAGGAATATTCTGTGATCCTCACATTCTCCCTAACGCAGAAACGAATGATTGGCTGCGCACTATTATCAATCATGTTGATTTACTGACACATTCTCCTCAAATGGCTACTAAAGCTAGTATCGACGAATTAAAAACCGCTGGCGTAGCAGAAGCAGACATAGTACGCATAACGCAACTGGTTGGATTTGTGAACTATCAAGTCAGACTAATTCAAGGAATACGACTTTTAGTTAATAAAAGTAATAAGGAAAATAAATGACAGAAATAGTCAATGAATTCACAACTCAAGTGCCTAAATGGAGTCCCCATTTAGAACCAATTGATCTTGAAAATGCTACAGCATTACAGTTAGAAGCATTAGAAGTAACTCCTTCAAATACAAAAATCTCAGATTATGTTTTGGTACTAGCACATGATCCTGAATCACTCATCCATCGTAATCCACTGTTTAACACGATCATGTATGGAGGACCTGGAGGTCTTTCCAGATCTGATCGAGAACTTGGTGCGATAGGTGCATCAGAATTCAACAAATGTATTTATTGCACCGCAGTTCATGCCAGTAGGTATATTGATTTAACAACTCAAACAGAAGTCATCGATGAAATTTTTGAACAAGAATCTAATGCCGATTTACCATCTAGAGAACAAGCAATATTTAATTATTCGATAGCTTTATCAGAGACTCCTTCTAATGCATCCACATCAGAATTGAACGCACTCGAAATCGAAAATTTGACGGATCTTGAAATCCTTGATCTCACATTATCTGCAGCAATTTTTTGTTGGGCGAACAGATTAATGGAAACTTTAGGGCAACCCGTTAAAAAATCTTAATCAATTAAGGTATTAGCTTTATATGCTTTTCGATACTTCCATAACAAAAGTTCTGTATATCCATTCGGCTGTTCTCTACCTTCAAAAATTAATGCCACAGCAGCTTGAAAGGCAAAGCTATTCTCAAAATCAGAGGCCATTGGTGTGTATCCTGCATCATCAATATTTTGTCGATCGACAACTTCTGCCATTTTTTCCATAGTTTTCAATACTTGATTTTCATTAATAAGCCCATGTAACAACCAATTACTCACATGCTGACTTGATATACGTAAAGTTGCGCGATCTTCCATTAATCCTACGTCATTAATATCAGGAACTTTAGAACATCCAATACCTTGTTCTACCCAACGAGCAACATATCCTAAAATTCCTTGTAAGTTGTTCTCCAACTCATTTTGAATATCTTCAGAACTAAGTATTTGATCTTTTAGTAAAGGCGGAGAAAGTAAATCATTTATTGAAGCGTGAGTACGATCTGCAATAATACGTTGCCTTTCACGGACATAGGTTTGGTGATAGTGAATAGAATGTAAAGTAGCTGCAGTTGGAGATGGAACCCATGCACAACTAGCACCTGCATAGGGATGCCCATGTTTAGTTTCAAGCATCGCTAACATTTCATCAGGTTGAGCCCACATACCCTTCCCTATCTGAGCATTTCCTGCAAGTCCTGTCGCAATCCCTATATCCACATTCCAATCTTCATATGCAACCATCCAACGTGCAGATTTAATGTCAGGTTTTGGAATCATTGCGCCTGCATGCATATGTGTATGTATTTCATCGCCTGTTCTATCGAGAAAACCAGTATTAATGAAAATTACTCGATCTTTTGCAGCACGAATACATTCTTTAAGATTTAAAGTAGTTCGACGTTCTTCATCCATTATCCCAATTTTTACAGTCCCGCTTTCAATACCAAAAGCTTCTTCAATACGTTCAAACAATTCTACAGATAAGGCAATTTCATCAGGACCATGTTGTTTTGGTTTTACAACATAGACACTCTTCTGAAGACTATTCTTCAAAAATCCCTGATTATTGATGTCATGTATAGATGCCAAAATAGTAATGACAGCATCTAAGAAAGTTTCAGGGATCAATGCACCAGATTCAGTAGTGACTACATCTGTATAAATGTGAGCTCCGACATGTCGAATTAACATGAGGCTTCTAGCGGAAAGTGTTATTTCAGAACCATCGCTGGCTGTATAACTTCGATCATCATTCAGCGTTCGGATAATTTCTTCATCCGCTTTGATAAAAGTTGTCTCTAGAGTCCCTTTCATTAAACCTAACCAGTTTGCATAGACATTAACTTTATCTTCTGCATCAACTGCAGCAACAGCATCTTCGCAATCCATAATTGTAGTTACTGCAGCTTCCAACATCACATCTTTAATTGATGCAGAATGCTGGGCCCCTACAGGGTCATGAGGATCGATAAGCAAATCAATATGTAAATCATTATGTTGAAATAAAACACTTGATAAGTTACTAAGATCTCCTGTATAGCCAACAAAATTTTCAGGATCAACTAAACTGGCAAGCGATCCATCGGACATTACGAAAGAAAGTTTGGAATCTTGCACTGCAAATGAACGCACATCATTCCATAGGGCATTTTGTATTGGAATAATATCATCCAACAAAATATTAACGTATGTAATTACCTGTTCGCCTCGCACTGGATTATACCCAGAGGTTTTTTCAGCTCCATTATTTTCAGAAATAATATTAGTGCCATATAGTGCATCGAATAAGCTCCCCCAACGAGCATTAGCTGCATTCAATGCATAACGAGCATTATCAACAGGAACAACAAGTTGTGGTCCTGCCAAATGGGCAATTTCTGTGTCGACATTAGTAGTTACAACTTGAAAATCTGGACCCTCAGGAACCAAATATCCTATTGATTGAAGAAATGTCAACGAGTCTTCTTCAGAGAACTTATTATCGGCAGAGATTTTTAACCATTCATCAATTTGATTTTGAAGATCATCACGTAAATCTAAGTGATCTTGATTACGAGGCCCTAAATCTGTGACAAGCTGGCTAAGTAATTTCCAAACTTGATTACTTGAAATTTCTAACCCAGGAAGAATAGTTTCATCAACTAACTGGTACAGTGGTTCAGCAACTTTGAGGTTTGCTATATCAACGTATTTTTCATTCATATTTTTATAACTGTATCCTTGGAGGTGTAGATTCAATATCTTCCAATGGAACTTCCTCCAATTCGTCTAGTAGCGCTTCGAAAGGCTCAGCCTGACCGTTTACATCTGTAGTCGAAGGCAGATCAAATTCACTAGCAAAACGACTGTACGATTCCATAGGATTGCCATATTTAATATGACCAGCAGTATGTTTTGCACAAGCCAATAACAATCGATCTCGTAAAGGAGAACTGGTACGGGCATAATCTTCAATCATGCATAATCCAATTTCTTGATTATGTGGATCATTGCCCTGCTTAGCAGCTGCAAAAGTAAGGGTCGCAACCAAAGATCTTCTTTCGTGTCCGGCATCTAAGTAAGCTTGTGTCCAGGACGCTGCTTCATCAGGTTGTAGTGCTGTGATTGCAGCATCAAGTTGTGACAACAGTTTTTCTTTGGACAGAGCATCTGCTGCTTGAGGAGGAGTAAAAGTTGGACGACCATTACCAGGAGTGTTCTTTATTAACATCGCACACTGATTGATAAAAGACCCCGCCACAAAAAGTAATTTTGTTTTGTGAGGATGCTGGAAATTAGCATAAAACCAAGAAAGAGTATTCGTATATTCATAACCATGCTGAGGCATTGAAAAGCTTTGTGGTGTCCCACATCGAAGCACAATTTCTGCAGCAGCAATTTGAATTGCATCGAGTATTTTTTGTGGGGACTTTCCAGATTTCAACAATCCGATAATAGCTTCAATGTATGAAGGTTCTACTTCTTCTAACAATGAACGCATTAACATTGCTTGTTCCGCATGTGACAAATCTGTTTCTTGCGCAAAAAGATTACTATCAGTAGTAGTAACAAGTGTAGGAGCCAACGATGAAGTTGGAGGATTCAGTTCAAGAAAATTTTTCTCAACCTCACATGCCATTTCATAAGCAGAGTACCAGTGTGGACCAACAGCAATATCAGGAACTCCAGCATATATTACGTCGTGTGCTTTTTCCCAGCCAACTGCACTAGATAATTCAATTGTGGCACGTGCTCGATACGACTTATGCCCTGTGGTGTAACTACGGTTATACAAAATGCGATCTTGGACATCGATAAGTCCAGCAAACATAAGATGAGCGAATACTTGTGGACGATCTTTTTCATTTTTTAATAAACCACGGAAAACAGCGTAAGACTCTTCAGCTTTGCTGTATTGAACCAATGTCAACCAATAATTAAGGCGTTCATCAAGTGATCCCTCTATATCCATAGCATCACTGTCCTCCCAGTGCGCTTCAGGAAGAGGAGGTTCAGGAAATTTCGCTTCATCATAGACTCGTCGGCCATAATGGCCAGGTGCACGTCCGAGTAATTGATTCCATACATCAAGACCAGTTGGTACATACCAAATCGTCTGTGCCATCGGTAGAAATTTTAATCGCTCTGGTAAGAAATCTGGCATACGCCAACTTGCACGAGCGCTAAGTAAACAATGATCATTATTAACAAATCTGACAACGCCATTATCAATACGTTGATGGAAGGGTGTATGAGTATACGGAGCGTGGATACGAACAGTTTCACGAATCATCTCATTTAATGGACGTCCTTGCCTCAATAATTCATAGAAAACATTACTAGCACCAACTTGATCACGATCCATAACTTTTTCTTCAAGAGATGCATACAGATTATTGGCACTATCCGTAAAATTGCTCTTCGTAGTAGTAGTCATCAAATTCTCTCTCAGCTAAAAAGCAGTGCTATTTAGCGGCATCATATCAAAAACTGAAGAAAATATCTTGATGCAAATCATGGTATATTAGATAAATATTAGAGATAGAGGCATAATGAGCGATACAGTGAATCTACAAAACTACCTTGCAAAATATACAGAAAATTTGCTTAAGCAGACTGCCACTGCTATTGAAGATCTTAATCTAGAGGAATTACACTACCGACCTGATGGCCCGTGTAATTCAATCGCGTTCGATGCATGGCACATTATTAGAACAGCAGATAATCTCATTCACTTTGCTTTTGAACGAGAAATGCCTATTTGGATTGTGCAAGGACTAAATGAAAAATGGGGGCTTCCTAAGGCGGACCAAGGAACTGGCATGACACCAGAGGAGGCATATGCACTTCGATTCCCAGGTGCAGCGCAACTCGCCCAATATTCACGTGACGTTTCAACTGCCATTGTTCCACGAATAGGAGCAATGAGTGATGAATATTTATTAGAGCGCATCGATATCAAGCCGAATGGTAATCTTGCCAAAAAAGATATTATTGGGCAGGTTATTATAAATCACGGTAATAATCATTATGGACAAATCAATATGGCACTCACAATGGTTGGAAAACCAGGTTTAGGGATCTAATACATCGAAAGTTGGATTTACCTTTTTTTACCTCTGGTAAATGGAATAAATTCACCTAGCCAAAGTGCAATAAAGATTAATAGAATTTGAATCACAGCTCTAACAGTATGCCATGTGTGGCTTAGGTATATTCCATCCAATGCAATATTATTGATCCACATATTTAAATTTGCTGAGTACAACACAATTAACAGTAATACCAGTCCCAAAGCAGCCAATCGTCGTGATTTAGGCAATATCAATAAAAATCCTAAAATTACTTCACACAACCCACTCAACAACACCCAAAACATAGGGAATCCAATAATATTTGGAACGATCGGTTTAAACCAATTTGGATCGAGAAAATGATCGACACCAATATAAATAAAACCAATTCCCACAAGAAATGAAACTATATGACGCACATATATCAATATGGTATCGGCCTTCAAAGGTACACTCCGGATAAGAACAATTTATAGTGCCAAAGCTGTGGAGAAATCGGGAATTCCCTCCCAACGAACGTCTCCATTTTGTCTCATTATAGCAATAGTCTTAATTGCTTCAGGATTACCAATGCCATGTGGCGCAACGCCTGTCAATACACGAACAACATTTTCTGCCTGTTTACGACTCATTTCACGCGCAGACACAGGTGACCCAGTGGCAATGTGAGGAGTAATAATCAAGTTATCTAAATTAAGCAAAGGATCTTGAGCATCAATAGGTTCTATCTCTGTCACGTCCAAAGCTGCAGCACTAATTTCAGAATTTACTAGTGCTTCATACAGTGCGCTCCCATCTACTATCGGACCTCTAGCAGTATTGACAAGAATACTAGAAGTTTTCATCGTTCTGAATGCTTCGGGATTGAATAGATGGTTTGTCTCAGTTGTTGAAGGGGCGTGAACACTAATAAAATCAGATTCTGTTAACAGTTCCTTGAATTCAACCAGTTGAACCCCAAATAAATCTGCTGTCGTTTGAGCAATATAAGGGTCATACGCAAGGATTTTGAAGGGACCAAAACCACGTACGCGTGTCGCAAATGCTTTTCCAATATTTCCAAAACCTACTATGCCTACTGTACTTCCAGCTATACGACGAAGATCACTAACTTTTTCACGAACAAGTGCTGGATCAGAACTCCAATTCCCAGATTTTACCTCTCCATCAAATTCGCGAATCAATCTGGTTAAAGCTAATAAAAGACCCATCGCGTGATCTGCCACTTCAGTAGTATTAACACCAGGTGTATTGCAAGCTAATATACCCAATTCAGTGGCTGTATCTAAGTCTATGGAGTCTACTCCAACTCCAGATCTGCTAAGTACTTTCAACTTCGGGCAAGATCGAAGTACTTCTGCATCCGTTAAAGGTAATGTGCCAACCATAGCACCATCAACATCTCTTAATAGCTCTATATATTCTTCTTTCGAAGTACGTGCATTAACTGATTGCTCAACTAATTCAAAACCGTGTGCTGTAAAAAATGTAGGGTCAGAAAGTGGTCGACCACCATTAAAAACTCGAATCGTCATTAGTAACTCCTTACTATCATCAACTAAACTACCACACCTCTGTAAAATTACATCACTAGGAGTGCTCCGAAAAACCAGTTACTCTATACTGAAAGGTAATACTATAACTGGGGGTATTATGTCCTACGAACTGCTAGTCGGGTTATTGTGCATTTTTGTGGCTGGAATACAAACGTACAGAAAAAGACAGCGTGATCCAAACGAAACTAGACCATCAATCTTTCTAGTTGGAGATAGCTGGTTATGGATTGTTTTTACAGGAGGTATCGGAGTCTATCTTGTTGTTAGTGATCTTTTTATACAGGGGACATCATGACGGAAATTCATAATCACGAAGAACTTGAACAGAAAATAAATGCTCTAGAAGAAAAGCTAAATGCACTTTCTGCAAGTTTTGAATCACTTGCAGAAGCACTAGAAATGCACATCATACCTTCTATTAATCAAATTCTGACTTTCCCTCAGCAAAATTTTAATGATGTACCTCTCACATCATCACAAATTGTTCCACAACAAGGAATTCTAATGCCTTTTCCTGGTGCAATCGATTTACACGATGCCTTCGAAGAACTAAATATACTTAAAGAAACTATGCGAGTGTCATCATTTGATGACATCCCGCTAACCTCCTTAACAGATTTAGCAAAACCTGAAGATTCCGTTCTGCATAATGCATTCGATTGGAATGATGAAGAAGATTCTACGCTGATGGCCGGGTGGGCATACAATTTACTCGCTACGCTAGATAATCAAGATGGATTGACATAGAAGGTGATGATTTATGCACATTTTTAAAGATCAAGTAGCAGTCATAACTGGCGGTGCATCAGGAATTGGTAAAGCATTTGCATATCAATTTGGTACAGAAGGAATGAAAGTAGTCATAGCTGACATAGAGGAAAATTCGCTTGATAATGCTGTGAATGAACTTCAATCACATGATATTGATGTAATTGGAATAATTACAGATGTCAGCAATCAAAAAGATGTTGCAAATTTATACAAAAAAACCATCGACCATTTCGGTAAGGTCCATATACTTTGCAACAATGCAGGTGTGGCTGGAGATCTGGACTTTGTCGGGCAACGGAACAAACCACTTTGGGAACAATCATCTTCTCTCTGGGATTGGACATTTGGTGTCAATGTCTCAGGAGTACTTAATGGAATAAAAGAATTCCTTCCTTCAATGTTAAAACAAAATGAACCTGGACATATAGTCAATACAGCTTCAATGGCTGGCCTACTTGGAGGATCTACTTCAGGAATTTATGGAGCAACAAAACATGCTGTAGTTCGGATCTCAGAAGCACTTTTCTTTCAATTAGAGGAAATTGATTCTCCTATCAAAGCATCTGTACTATGCCCAGGTATTATTAATACGCGCATTTTCTCATCTGGTCGAAATAGGCCAGATAGCATGTGGGAAAATAGTGAAAAACCAACACTAAAAATGATAGATGAACAAATTAGACAAGGAGATAAACATTTTAGCCATGGTCTCCCTCCTGAAATAGTTGCAAAGCAGGTAATGCAAGCTATCCAAGATGAACAATTTTGGATTCTCACTGAAGATGTACCTCTCAATAGAATTAAGAACAGGACGGAACACATTATAGAAATGCAAAACCCTATTCTTTCCAAAAAGAACCCATCTGAAAGTTATTCAAACCCACCAATCATGGAAGATAATTAAGGAAACATGATGAACCCTAACGAACGATTTCCAATTAGCTTGGGAGAAGCCATTTTCACTTTAAGAGCAATTCGACGTTTCAAAAATGAACCTATTGACAATGAAATCATTAAGGACATTTTACTTTCTGCCACCCAAGCACCCTCAGGTGGAAACTCACAACCTTGGCATTTTCTAGTTATCAAAGATAAAAAGCAGAAACAAGAATTCGCAGAGTTATATCATCAGGCATGGTGGGCAAAACGTGCAGACCAAGGGATATATAAACCTGAAGATATCGCAGAAAACAATAAAACCACTCTGTCTGCCATGAAACTTTCTGATGAGATCGCAACAGCACCTGCCATTATTCTTATTTGTGCAACCGCACAAGGTTCTGGTCCTATGGGATCAGTAATTCCTGCAGTGCAGAACTTACTACTAACTGCACGTTCATTGGGTATAGGAGGTACAATTACAACACTTCATCCATCTGTAGAAGATCAAGTAAAATCTATGTTCAACATGCCAGAAAATGTACAGATTGTTTATTGTGTGCCAATAGGATATCCAAAAGGAAATTTTGGACCTGTACAAAGGAAACCGCTTGCTGAAGTCACATCTCTTGGAGTTTGGGGAGAGCCTTTATAAGGCATTAGTCAATTTCTATCTTAACTACAGCGATTCCACTTTCACCTGCGATTGCATAGTATAAAAAGACTTCATCATTATTTACCAAGATAGCTGGATCTCTCAATTGATTGACATGCCCGTAAGCTGTACTTCGCACCGATGGAACTAAAGGAGCATTAGCTCCTTCCCAATCAAATTCAGGATGAAGTAATTCAATAGCATCTTCTGCTTGCCAGTCCATCCAATGGTTCGTTAGGTCTATACGACTTAACAGTATACTTTCAGGAATATCACCTACTTGAGTCCAAAAAACCAAAAGAACGTTATCACGTACTAAAACAGCAGAATGACGCATATTAGGATTAAATAACAAAGGGCCTTCTTTAAAATCATCCTGACCGTTAGCTGATTTATACACCTGTCCGGGCATAGAAAGAGCGTAAGTTTCACCTTCATACTTAAAAATTCGCATATAAGTACGTCCAAGGATCGCTGATCTCGCACGAAATGAAATCCCATCATCCGAAAATGCTAAGCGTGATACTTGATTACCAGCAGATTCTAACCCATGAAAATACATTAGGATTAGTTTATTTGAAGAATCCACAATCACATCTGGTGATGCAATATGCGGGGTACTTATTTCCGTTAACAAATCATGAGATATCGCTGCACCTTGTCTGCGCAGTTCATATTCCTTGAGCATTTCTGGAGAAATTTCTGGTGCCTCTGTAAGGAAACAAGATTCAGAGAGCTGAAGGCTGCCGGGAGAATAAATTGCCCACGGTCCCAAAGGATTATCTGCATAAGCCAGCCTAATATAACTCCCTTTATGATCTGCAAAGTAAAGATAATAAGCACCTAAAGGATTCTTAATCCATTCAGGAACCTTTATTACTGAAGGGCCTTGTATATTAGTACCAATACTAGAATCGCTACTTGGAGTAATCATAGGAAAATCAACAACACGATTAACTTGTACGTTATGGATTCGCACTTTATGTCACCACCAAATCTTCTGCAAAACAAGCAAACCCTTATACATTTCTCTCAGTTTTGCTATAAAAAGACATAATATATTAACTTTTGACAGGATTATAACTATTTACACAAATATACGTGTCGTAGATTTATCTGACCGACTCTCAGGAGCTTATGCTGCAAGAATGTTTGGGGATCTCGGTGCAGATGTAATTTTAGCTGAATCAAATTTCGGACATTCATTAAGACATGAACCTCCATTCATAAACAATGAAGCTGGAAAAGAAAATAGCCTTCTACATAACTATGTTAATTGGAACAAATCATCCTTAATTTACGAGCGACTTGATGAAATTAACGAACTCGTTTCACAAACAGATATACTTATTACTACGGCAAGCCCCATCAGTTTAGAATTACAAAATTTAATTGCATCATTAAAAAGTAACGCCATCCATCTTTCGATTACACCGCACGGACTCGAAGGAGAATTATCATCTGTCTCTGGTAATAATCTTACTCACAGTGCACGAACTGGATGGGCCTATATCAACGGCTACCTAGATGAGTCACCTTTGCAGATGCCTAATAGACAAAGCGGATACATAGCTGGAATAGCCGGCTTCATGGTAGCGAGCGCTGCATTACTTCGAAAGGATCAATCACCAACATATGAATTAGCAGATGTCAGTGAATTTGATGCATTCTCACTTACCGTCCATCCTTGGGGAGTAGCAGCGGTATATCAAGGTATTGGATCAACTTATGGACCCGCTGGTGGACGACAAAGAGGAGAGCCTCATCCATTATTTTCAACATCAGACGGACAGATAGCCTTAGCATTTGGTGATTGGCATCATTGGCAAAAGGCAATGGATATACTTAATCTTCCTGAATTCGCAGATCATCCTGATTTAGTGCCAGATATAGGACGACATGCAAAAGATTTGGACCCAGTTCGAGCCGGTGCAGCGCGTGAGCTCTTCAATTTAGAACGTTGGCCCTTATTTCATGCCCTGTCAGAACTTAGATGTGTTTCAGGAGTTGTACAAGATATGAAAGATATCATTGAGAATCCGCACCTAGAACAACGTGATTTCTTAAGAACAACTTCTATACTAGACAAATCTATTCGTATGCCAGGAGCCTGGACAAAATCAACTCCTGTAAGTTGGGAGCTGAAGAAATCAGCACCTCAACACGGGCAACATACTTCGACATTCAAACGTGTATCCCCGAATAATTCAAAAAAAACTCAAACAGTAAAAAACGCATCACATTCAGAAGGTCCCTTGCATGGAGTTCGTGTACTTAGCTTTGGACAGGCATGGTCGGGTACTTTTGGAACTGAACTACTAGGACTACTTGGTGCAGATGTTATCCAAATTGAAACAGTCGACCGACAAGATGTATGGCGGCGTACTCGTGACACAATTCCGGCTGGTATAAAAGATCCTGCCAAAAAACAACACACTCTAAATACTCAAGGTCTTTATAATTCTGTAAACCTGAACAAACGAGCAATTACTCTTGACTTATCACAAGAAGAAGGTCTGTCGATGTTCTGGCAGATGTTACCAAAATTCGACATTCTCGCAGATAATTTTAGACCAAATGTAATGGAACGCTGGGGTATTACATTAGAAAAACTTGAGGAAGTTTGCCCCAAAATTATTTATGCTTCAATTTCATCATATGGAGCATATGGCCCTTATAAAGATTTCCCTGGTATAGGTACCACTATTGAGCCCATGTCCGGTTTATCATCTATTCATGGATATGAAAATGAGGCCGGTATGAATACAGGAGGGCTCTACCCAGATTCAGTAGCTGCCTACTATTTTGCAGGTTCAGTGATAGGAGCTTTATATCAGCGCGATATAATTAATAAACCTCAAAGAATTGAACTATCGATGTTGGAAGCAATGATTACAGTATGTGGAGATGCCGTAGCTGAATATGATGGGTTAGGATCGATTGCAAAACCCCAAGGCAACCACCACCCTCGAATATCTCCTCATAATATTTACCCAACAACGAATAATGAATGGATCGCAATAGCAATTGAATCGGACAATGTTTGGGAAAAATTTGTACAATTCACCGATATACCTCATTTGAAAAACCTTGAATTTAACAGCATGCGAAATCGTAAAAAAAATGAAAAGAGCTTAGATTTGTTAATCGAGAATTGGACTATTCAACAAGATGCTAAAATCTTAGAGAATAATCTATGTGAACTTGGAATTGCTGCCGCGCGTGTGGTCCCTTTATATGAAGTTTATAGTAGTCCAAGTAAATCCTCTCTAGACAGAGGGTTTATCAAAGAAATCGACCATCCTGAGACAGGTCCAACTTATTTACCTTTACGACCTTGGAAATTATCACATTCACCTAATCCAGGTATTAGACCATCACCCTGTGTTGGAGAACATAGTCAAGAGGTTTTTTTACAAGAATTAGATATCGGGATACAAAGGTATAAGGAATTAGTCAAAGATAGAATTACCGGGACGTTATATGAAACTTCTCAGGAAAATTAAGAAAATAATATAAGGAAATTTCTATGGTGCTTTCAAATCTACTAGTCGCAAATCGTGGTGAAATAGCTATTCGAATAATCCGTGCAGCTGAAGACATAGGAATAAAAACTACAGCAATCTTTTCGACTGATGACGCTAATTCAATACATACTCAAGCTGCTGATAACTCAATTTCATTAGAAGAAAAAGGGGCCACTGCTTATCTCAATATTGAAAACATCATTGAACAAGCAAAAATTAATGGATGTGATGCAATTCATCCAGGTTATGGGTTTTTGTCTGAAAATTCTCTGTTCGCACAACGCTGTAAAGAAGAAGGTCTAGTTTTTGTAGGGCCTTCAATTGAGAATTTAGAATTGTTTGGTAATAAAGGTCAGGCAATTGCTGCAGCCAAAGAAATTGGCATCCCCACCCTAAATGGAATCAGTCACTCAATAACATTAGAAGAAGCTTCTGAATTTTTTCAATCATTAGGATCAAATCCTGCTGTAATGATCAAAGCAATGGCTGGAGGAGGAGGGCGAGGGAGTCGTGCAGTAACTGATTTAGCTGAGCTTGAAAGTGCATTTAAGAGCTGTCAAGTTGAGGCAAGAATTGCTTTTGGAAATGAAGACTTATATATCGAAGAATTTTTACCTAGGGCTCGACACATAGAAGTACAAATCATTGGTGACCATACTGGTAAAATAATACATCTAGGTGAACGAGAATGTAGTGTGCAACGACGCCACCAAAAATTAATTGAAATCGCACCGGCACCATATCTTCCTGAAGCATTAAGAGAAAAAATTAGTACCGCCGCTGTACAGTTTGCAAAAAAAGTGAATTACCAAAGTTTAGGAACTTTTGAATTTTTGGTAAATACTAATTCTGATGAAGGAGGAGAGCCCTTCGTTTTTATAGAGGCTAATGCACGTCTTCAAGTCGAACATACTGTCACTGAAGAAGTCACTGGTGTAGATATTGTCCAATCGCAACTTCATATTGCACAGGGCGTAAGCCTCAAGGATCTTGGCTTGGATGAACAAAAAAATATCACTACGACGGGATACTCTATTCAAACTCGAGTCAATATGGAAGCATTCGATAATAATGGAAATATTCGACCATCAGGTGGAGTACTAACTGCCTACGACATACCAGGGGGACCGGGAATTAGAGTAGATGGTTTTGGTTACACAGGTTATGAAACAAGTCCATCTTTTGACTCTCTACTAGCAAAGCTAATCATCCATTCGAAATCCTCACAATTTGAAAAAGCAGCAGCAAAATCACTTAGAGCACTCAATGAATTTCGAATAGAAGGAATCACCACCAATATTCAATTTTTACAAACAATCCTAAAACACCAAGATTTTATAACTGGTAATTTCTACACACGCTTTATTGATGAAAACATAAAGGAATTAGTTGAAAATTCAGCATTGATCGAACAACGATATTCAATCAATACAACTGCAAAGGTCGAGAATGATACTGGATTTGCGGGAGCACAAATTGAAAGCAAAGATCCCCTAGCGCTTTTTGCACACGATGCAGCTGTAAAACATTCACAAAATCTGCAAACAAATGAAGTACAACAGAACACAAGTCAGTCAATTGATACTGAAGGTGTTGAAGGAATATTTGCGCCAATTCAAGGAACCATTTTAGAAATTAATGTTGCAGAGGGAGATCGAGTCTTAAAAGGACAACCCATAGCAGTAATGGAAGCTATGAAAATGGAACATGTCATCGAAGCAAGTTGTTCAGGTATTGTACGAGAAGTACATATATCAATAGGAGATGTCATTCGAGAAGGTTTTGCACTAATTTACGTGGAGGAAATAGACAGCACAGATGAATATGAAGGTTCTAATGATAATATCGACCTCGATTTCATTCGTTCCGATTTGGAGGAACTTAATGAACGTCGATCATATATTTTTGATGAAAATCGACCTGACGCAGTTGAACGTAGACACTCAAAAGGACAACGTACAGCACGGGAAAATTTAAGTGATCTATTCGATGCAGATACATTTACTGAATTTGGTCCTTTAGTAGTAGCAGCACAGCGTTCACGTAGGACGGAACAATGGCTACGTGAACGAACTCCTGCTGATGGTTTAGTGGCTGGGACAGGTCAAATCAATGAAGATTTAGTTGGCAAAGAAAATGCGAGATCCATTGCAGTGCATTATGACTACACAGTTTTTGCAGGAACGCAAGGTAATCGCAACCACTATAAACAAGACCGTATGTACGACCTTGCTCATCGATACATGCTTCCTGTGATTCTGTACTCTGAAGGTGGTGGTGGACGACCTGGTGAT
>CEQM01019498.1_pt1 | contig 32189 bp, 33 predicted proteins | sample 531111 | NCBI WGS metagenome assembly CEQM01 (sample SAMEA2621278, study PRJEB7988) | marine metagenome | biome: marine biome (ENVO:00000447); feature: deep chlorophyll maximum layer (ENVO:xxxxxxxx); material: "saline water (ENVO:00002010), including plankton (ENVO:xxxxxxxx)" | depth 120 m
GATAAGTTTGAATTATCTCAAGTAAAAGATTATGTGAGTCACGGTACAAATATAGCTACAAGCGTTTCAAATTATATTAATGAAATGTTGGATCAGACAATGAATTGGGATGATGCGATTGCTATAAGGAAAAAATGGAAAAAGGGGTTTTGTTTAAAAGGTATTATGAGTGTTGAAGATGCAAAAAAAGCAGTGGACATAGGTGCTGATGCAATAATGCTTAGTAATCATGGAGGACGCCAACTAGATGGATCACGCTCACCTTTTGATCAACTACAAGAAATTGTTGATGCGGTTGGGGATAAAATTGATGTTATTTGCGATGGTGGAATTAGGAGAGGTACTCACATCCTCAAGGCATTAAGTTTGGGTGCAAAAGCCTGTAGTGGAGGAAGATTATATTTATACGCATTGGCAGCTGGTGGTCAACGTGGGGTGGAGAAGACCCTAAATAATTTAAAAAATGAAATTGAAAGAGATATGAAACTGATGGGTTGTAATACGCTCAGTGATCTTTCAAGAGACAATATAAGATATAGGAACTAGAAATTTTCTAAGTTTCTAACCACTGTAGTATTTGTTTATTGCTTATAATCTTTAGTAATAGTAAAATTGCTTGGTGTGTTTTTTTACATATACCTAAAACATTTCAAAACTAATAAAGGCACTTAATGAACATAGATATGCACGTCCATACCTCTTATGGTAGTAGTGATAGTAACTTGTCTCTAGATGAATTACATAATAAATCTAAAATTCTTAACATTGATGCAGTTTGTTTAACAGAACACGGTGGTCCGTGGAGCTTGCAATCAATAACGCAAGCGCAGCAAAAAATGGATAATTTAAAATTGTTGAATGCAATGGAGATTGAGACCGAAGTAGGTCATATAACTGCATTTGGATTTACGCAATATATTTCCGGTATGAGAAATCCTGAAAGTTTAAGACAAATTGCTGATAAAGAAGGAGCTTTTATCGTTTTAGCACATCCCTTTAGAAATTTTACACAAAAGCCACCATATAACAATAATAATCTTTTATTCAAAGATTACAAAATCAAACCTGAAACTGTTGAAGATGTAGCAAAACATCCTATATTTGAGTTAGTTGATGCCATTGAAGTTCTCAATGGAGGAACGACATTACGAGAGAATTTATGGGCATGGGACATTGCAGAATATCTAGGTAAGCCAAAGATTGGGGGTAGCGATGCCCACTCATTTAATGGTGTTGGTAGGTATATGACTGTATTTGAAGATGAGATTGATAGTGTTGAGTCTTTATTGTATAGTCTACGCAATAGCAGTTATTATCCTGCTCAATTAGATGATAATAATGAGGTTGTACCATTTCGTAGATAATTTTCTTTGGAGGTTGTAATGTCTAACTATTCTCCCTTAGTTCTTATATGTATTGATGGATTCGATCCTGTGTATTTTGATGCAATAGAAACTCCCAACATGGATCGAATGATTGAAAATGGCTTTTACACTGTCGGTAAATCAATGTGGCCTTCAGTGACTAATGTAAATAATGTATCAATAATAACTGGTCAATACCCTAGTGTTCATGGTATTTGTTCTAACTATAGATACATCCAAGAAACCAAAGAAGAAGTTTATATGGAATCGGGGGAATACATATTGGCCCCCACTATATTTTCCATGTGTAAAAGTAAAAACATAACAACTGTACTTTCAACATCCAAAGATAAACTGAGAAGGCTCCTTGGAGACGACGCAACACATGTTAGTTCTGCTGAAAAGCCTGATAAATGGGTGGTCGACATTTTGGGGGATCCACCTTCTATTTATTCTTTAGAATGTAATGGGTGGACTATTAATGCAGCTGAGTTAGCTATGGAAAAATACAAACCTGAATTTGTATATATTACAACAACTGATTGGGCGCATCATAAATTCCCACCAGAATCAATCGAAGCTAAAACACATATTAATATCATAGATACTGCTGTAGGGAATATTATGAATAAATTTCCAGAAGCAACTATTATGCTTAGTGCAGATCATGGCATGTCAAGAAAGACAAATTTGATTGATTTAGGAAAAATTCTCAAACAGAATGGAATTGATAATCTTGCCGTTCCGATAATAAAAGATGAACACGTTGTCCATCATTCTAACCTAGGAGGGGCATATTTCATCTATCTAGATGATTCTGTAGTATCAAAATCTATAGATATACTGAATGCATTAGAAGGAGTTGATTTAGCAATGACATCCGAGGAAGCAGTAACAAAATATAACCTACGTCTTGAACGAATAGGTCAAGTCATAGTTACTGCAGATAAGGATACAGTATTTGGTGATACCAATTTGGTTGAAATGCCAGGTGATTTACGATCACATGGTTCAGAACACGAACAAAACATCCCAATTATTGGATATAATCTAAAAAATACTAATTATACATTTACAGAAAATCGCCATATGGGGACATATGTTATCGAGCAGTTGGGTTTATTGAATAAATAAATTTTATAAATTCTTAACTAATTGCCTGTTAATAAATATTTCTTCAATTAATTTGGTTTATATCTAAATATCCTCGCGTTATCGATAGTTTCTTTCTTATCCATAGAAATATTCTATACTTAATCAAAATATGCTTGATGTCTTTAATCATTACATATTATTCTGGCAAAAAGATAAGCATAAATAAGGATTAGTATATGGCAGATTATGATATAACGGTTATTGGAGCCGGACCAGGTGGGTATGTTGCTGCTATACGTGCAGCTCAATTGGGCTACAAAACTGCTTTAATCGAAAAATCAGAAATCGGTGGGACTTGTTTAAATTGGGGTTGTATTCCAAGTAAAGCATTATTAAAGAATGCAGAAGTATTAGATCTTATCAAAGACTCAGAGCACTATGGCATAAACATAGATTCTTATATTGCTGATTACGAAGTTGGATATAACCGTAGCCGTGAAGTTGTAAATAAATTAGTGACTGGTATTAACCATCTTTTAAAGAAGAATAAAGTTGATGTTATAAATGGCTCTGCTAGGTTTGTATCAAAATCCTCATTATTAGTAGATATTACTGATCCAAAAGAAAATGTTGGCGAACGAGTGCAATCTGCTGATGAGTTTCCAATTGAATCAAAAAATATAATCATTGCAACAGGTGGTGTTCCAAGAGAATTGCCACAAGCTCCATTTGATGGAGATAAAATACTTAATAGTAAACAAATATTAGAAATGAATAAACTTCCTAAGTCTTTGGGTATTATTGGCGCTGGACCTATCGGTGTAGAATTTGCCTCTTTATTTAACTCATATGGTGTTGATGTTACTCTCATAGAAATGCTACCTGATGTAGTTCCTAATGAAGATAAAGAAATAAGCTCAACTCTCAATTCTTCTTTTTCAAAGCGAGGAATAAAGATTCTTACTGAAACCACTTTAGATTCAGTCAAAACAACAGCCAAAAGTGTATCTTTACAGCTTACAGGAAAAGGTAATGAGAGTATTAACTTAAAGTTCGATAAAATTTTAGTAGCAATTGGGATTACTCCCGCTACAAATACTTTAGGTATAGATGCATTGGGTGTTGAATTGATTAATGGATGGATTAATGTTGATTCTTCTATGAAAACAAATATACAGAATGTATTTGCAATAGGTGATGTTACTGGTGTTTTACCTTTAGCACATGTTGCTCAGTCTCAAGCAGTATTAGCGGTCGAAAGAATTCATGGTGATAGTGTTCCAGATATTAATTATATCAACATGCCAAAAGCTACTTATTGTAATCCTCAAGTTGCTAGTTTCGGATTAAGTGAATCCCAAGCAAAAGATGAAGGTTACGAAGTTAAAGTTGGAAAATTTCCCTTTTTGGCAAGTGGAAAGGCTATTGCTTCTTCACATTCAGAAGGTTTTTGTAAAATAGTAGTTGATTCTGAATATGGAGAAATACTAGGAGTGCATCTTATCGGGCCGGAAGTTACAGAATTACTTGCTGAATTATCCATGGTTCAAGCTTTAGAAGGTACAGTGGATGAATTAGCATTATTAACCCATGCACACCCAACATTATCAGAAACACTAAAGGAAGCTGCATTAGCAGCATTAGGAAACCCTATACATATCTAATTTAAGGGTAAAGGAGGAGATTATGGCGCTAAAAAATAAAGCTGTAAGTAATAAAACTTCTAAATCTGAATATTTTGAATTGTTAGAAAAAATGATATTAATCCGTTTATTTGAAGACAGATGCTCCGAGCATTATTCAAGGGGGAATATAAAAGGATTTCTCCATTTATATACCGGAGAAGAAGCTATTGCAGTAGGGTCAATTTCATGTTTGGAAAAAGAGGACTATGTTATTACTCATTATCGAGATCATGGTCATGCACTTGCTAGAGGAGTTGAAGCAAAATACGCTATGGCAGAACTTTTTGGAAAATCCACAGGAACTACTGGTGGAATAGGTGGATCAATGCATATATTTGACGCAACAAAGAATTTCGCAGGCGGTCATGCGATAGTTGGTGGACAATTACCAATTGGAGTAGGTTTAGCCTATGCTGCCAAATATAAAAATACTGGAGCAGTCACTCTTTGCTTTCTTGGTGATGGAGCATTAAACGAAGGTGAGTTTCACGAATCTATGAATTTAGCTGCTTTATGGGACCTACCTATAGTATTTATTTGTGAAAATAACTTATACGGAATGGGTGTTCCTGTAGAAGAAGCTGTGGCTAAAAAGGATATTTTTGAAATTGGTCATGCATATGACATGCCATGTTCTCGTGTTGACGGCATGAATGTTTTAGAAGTTAAAGAAGTTACCAATAAAATAATTAAAGATGTCCGAAATGGAAAAGGTCCATATTTTCTTGAAGCACAAACATATAGATTCCGTGGTCATTCAATGGCTGATCCTTCCATGTATAGAGGGTCAACAGAGGAAGAGCTATGGAAATTACGAGATCCAATTAATTTGCATTGGTCTTGGTTAAAAGAAAATGGTTATGCTAAGGATGAATTGAACGAGATCTATGAAAAAATGAATTCAGTGATGGACGACGCTGTTCAATTTGCTACAGAAAGTGAATTTCCGACTATAGATGATTTATACAAAAACATCTATTTTGAAAATGTTGGATAGGAGGTCTTTATGCCTAATGTTTTAACTTATAGAGAAGCATTAACTAAAGGTATTCGTGAAGCACTCATTGATAACGACGATTGTTTTTTAATGGGAGAAGATGTTGGCGCTTATGGTGGAGCCTATGCTGTCAGTAAAGGTCTTTTGGAAGAGTTTGGCCCAAAGCGTATCGTTGATAGTCCATTATCTGAATCTGCAATAGTTGGGTTGGGAACTGGTTCTTCTATGGTCGGTTTAAAACCAATTATTGAAATAATGACAATTAATTTTTTACTAGTTGCTTTAGATCAATTAGTCAATCACGCAGCTAAAATTCGGTACATGTCAGCAAATCAGTATGCAGCTCCATTTATGGTACGAACGGTAACTGGAGGAGGAGCTCAATTAGGCGCAACACATTCTCAGTGTTTTGAACCTTGGTTAGCTAGCGTACCTGGACTTAAAGTAGTAGCTCCCTCATCTCCATATGATGCATTAGGATTATTTCGATCCGCAATAAAAGAAAAGGATCCTATAGTTTTTGTTGAACATATTTTATTGTATGGATCTAAAGGAATTGTTGATGAAGATTATTATGAAATACCTATTGGTAAAGCTAATGTTGTACGATCTGGTGATAATTTAACCTTAGTTGCATATTCGAAAATGGTACCGCTATGTATAGAGGTGGCAAATACACTAGAAGAACAAGGAATAGATGTAGAAGTTATCGATCTGAGGTCATTACGTCCATGGGACAAGGAAACAATTATCAATTCTGTAAATAAAACAAATAGACTAGTTATTGTTGAAGAAGCATGGAGATCTGGTGGGTTTGGAGCAGAGATAGCTAGTACAGTTCAAGAAGAGGCGTTTGACTCTTTGGATGGACCAATTGGACGTGTTGGTGGTCTTGAGGTACCAATGCCTTATACAAGTGTACTAGAATCTCAAGTAATCCCTAGTAAGGATCGTATAATTGAATATATACATCAAAATCTAAATACATAATAGTAATTGGAGTAGAGTAATGTCCGATAATATTGTTATGCCGCAAATGGGTTATGATATGAAAGAAGGTACCCTAGTACGATGGCTCGTAAAAGAAGGTTCCTCTTTAAAACGAGGAGACCCTATTGCTGAGATAGAAACTGACAAAGCTGTTGTTGAAATTGAAAGTTATTTCACAGGGTTTATTGGTAAAATTTTAATAAACGAAGGTGAATCAGCAGAAGTAGGAAGCTCGATTGCAGTAGTTGTGAAAGACATGAATGAATCTGTCTCAGATCCTTCAAGTGGAACAAATACTATATCTGAAGAGTCTTCTTCTAAAGTAAATGAAAAGAATACTGCCAAAAATATTCCAGTTGATCAGCCACCTGTTGATATTCCTGTTGTTGATCAATCGCCATCAGAAAAAATCAAAATTAGTCCAGTAGCAGAAAAACTAGCTATAGAGCAAGGTATAGATTTAAATAAAATAAATGGGACAGGTCCAGGTGGACGTATTACCAAAGCTGATATTGAAGCACAAGTTTCAAATAATAAACCGACAGAACAGCCTGTAGCTAAAACTCCACCACAAACTGTATTACCTGGTGAGAATATACCTCTTTCGACAACACGATCTGCTATTGCACGAATAACAGCACAGTCTAAAAATGGTATTCCTCATTTCTATGTTAGTATGTCAATTGATATGACTGATGCTCTGGTTATGCGTCAACAATATGGAAAACTTAATCCAAATTCTGGCATTACAGTAAATTCATTAGTTTTGATGGCTGTAAAATTAGCACTTATTGATTATCCAATATTTAATTCTTCGTTTCGTGAGGACCATATAGAAGTTAAACCAGACATTAATTTGGGTATAGCTATATCAGTTGATGATGGGCTTATAGTTCCTGCTATTACACAAGCTCAAGACTTATCAATTATTGAAATTTCATCTGCTGCAAGAGACCTTGCAAAAAGAGCTAAAGAAGGCAAATTACGCCAAGAAGAATATTCGGGAACATTTAGTGTTAGTAATTTAGGAATGTTTGCTGTGGACGATTTCAATGCAATTATCCTTCCACCTCAAGTTGGTGTACTTGCGGTAAGTTCTGTCATTAAACGACCAGTAGTTATTGATGACAAAATTGTCATCCGTGAAATTATGAATGTTCAATTATCGTCTGATCATCGAGTTATAGATGGTGTCGATGCAGCAAAATTTGCTAAACAAATAAAAGATTATCTTGAAATGCCTATCTCTTTATTTGTATCTTAGTATGAAAAATCAACTTCTAAAACGACGTTTGGGTAGAACTAATTTACAGGTTACTGAACTCGGTTTTGGTGCCATGGATACCCCTCAAGTTCCAGAAGGTAAGGATGCATTACTTTCAGCAATAAATCTAGGTGTCAATTTTATTGATACTGCTCGTATCTATGACGGTAGTGAATTTTTGATAGGCCAAATACTCCCTTCTTTTAATAGAGACGATTTAATAATTGCCTCTAAAACAATTAATAGAACTCGGGATGGAGCACAACATGATGTTGATAGAAGCTTAAGTTTAATGAATTTAAATCGGATAGATTTGTATCAACTAGATGATGTCGCAATGGAGGATTGGGATTTAATTTTACAAGAGAATGGTGCTTTAGAAGGATTAAAAATTGCTAAATATCGTGGTTTGATAAATCATATAGGTATTTCTTCTCATGATTTATCTCTCATTGATATTGCAATAGAATCAAAGCTTTTTGATACGGTAATGATAGAATACTCTGCATTTTACTCTGAAACATATAATTTAACTAAGAAAGCATATCAAAATGACATTGGTGTAATTGCTATGCGTCCACTCGGTGGTTCAGGAAGAATGACGAGTCTTCGTACAGTTATGGAGAGGAATTCGTTATTGGATAACATTACCCCATCTAATTTATTAGAATTTGTTTTATCTAATTCTAATATTGCAGTATCGATAGTAGGCACTAGGTACCCTGATAGAGTAAAATCTAATGTAGAAACTGTTTTGCATTATAAACACTTAAATAACAGTGAAAAAGAAAAATGTAAGCAAGCTGCTGGTAAATTATTTGAGCTTTTGTAATTAAAGGAGATTTGATGCAGGTTAGATTAGTAAGTTACTCCCAGCCAACTGAAGACTTTAGTAAAGATGGAGTAGATAATGCCCAAGAGTTAATTGCTTATTGTGCAAAAGTTTCAAACCCTTCAAATCAGATAAATAAAGAAACAAGTGAAAGATTAATTCGATATTTAATCAAGAATGCTCATTGGTCGCCTTTGGAAATGGTGAACGCGTGTTTAGAAGTAGAAACTACTCGTGATATTGCTAGACAAATGTTGCGACATAGAAGTTTTAGTTTTCAGGAATTTAGTCAAAGATACGCCAATCCTACTAAAGACTTAGATTTTATTTTACGAGAAGCGCGTCTCCAAGATCCAAAAAACAGACAAAACTCTATAGAAGTTAATGACCTTGATCTACAATCAAAATGGAATCAATTACAAAATGATGTTATTGATAAGGCTAAAACTGCCTACAAATGGGCAGTTGAAAACGGTATAGCAAAAGAGCAAGCACGAGTTGTTTTACCAGAGGGTAACACAGTTAGTCGTTTATATATAAATGGCACATTAAGAAGTTGGATCCACTACATAGACTTAAGAAGCGCCAATGGAACCCAAAAGGAACATATTGAAATTGCTAAGGCTTGCGCAGAAGTGATTGCACAGATTTTTCCTATGGCAAAAGACATAAATTAAATTTAATAATCAGAGCAGTCTCTGGTGTATCCACAGTTCTGACATTTTATTTTACAATGTATTGCGAGCATTGAAGACTTACATATATCACAAATATATTGTCTGATATTTGAATTGGTGGTAACTATATTAGCTTCTTTAGAATTTGTGTTTTTTATCCCCATTTTTTACCCACTTCAGATGGTTGTTTGAGCTCATGAGTTATAACTCGATCAATTAAACGACCATCTTCGTCTACTGAAACTGCTTCTGTCACGATATAAGTTTTTCCACGTTTTTTGTATTTATCTGCTATCCATGATTTAACAGTTAATTTTTTTCCCGGAATAGGAGGGTTATAACAATAAAACGAGCATCTGGCATTTACTGAACCATTATCTTCATATTTCTTGTTATATTGCTTTGTGTCGACTTTTTGAGCAACAGTAGGGAACGCAGCATCTGTATCCATAACACCTTTTCTGAATTGAGTGAGCATATCATTGGTATAGATATATTCCCATGTATCAAATGTTTCTCCTATTTCAAGCTTGTCCCAATCGAGCAAAATTTTGTTATTATCTTCAGAAACTTTATTTAATGCCATATTAATTCCTCCTGAATATAAATTTTAAACTTTATAATCTTGATGATATATAGTTTGAATTTGGATAACTATCAATGGTATCTTTATATTGGTATAATAATACATAATGTAAAATGATGGTGCAATTTGGATATAGTATTTAAAGCAATAATAAATGAAACAAAGCAAAAAAATGATTTTGCTGTAGCTACAGTTGTTAAAACTAAAGGTTCTACACCACAGAAAACTGGATCCAAACTTCTTATCAAAAAAGACGGATCATCCGTGGGTACTTTAGGCGGTGGTTGTGTCGAAGGTGATATTTGGTTTGCTGCTACCGAAATTTTAAAATCAAAAGGAAATTCTGAATATAAAGAGTATTTTTTGAATGAAGATATTGCTGCTAGAGATGGCTTAGTCTGTGGTGGAACAATGTACTTTCTTATTGAGCCTTTTTATCAGGATAATTTATTTAATTCATTTGCTACTAATGTCGTAGAAGCATACAACGGGAAAAACTCTGTAGGTTTAGCTACACTTATCGATAAGCAAAATTCAACTCCTGAGCAAAAGATATACTTTGATTCAGCTGGTAACCCATCTAGCTCATTTAATAATAAAGATATAGATAAAGTAGTACAAAATACAATTTTAGATTTAATTCCATATGGGAAGTCTAAAATGATTGATATCGATGAAAATATATCAATATACATTGAAACTTATGCTAGTCACCCAACTTTAATATTAATAGGTGGAGGTCATATTTCTAAATCTTTGGCTCCTTTAGCTCATTCTATTGGATTTAAAAGCATTATTATTGATGATCGTGAAGACTTTGCAAATCCTGAAAGATTTCCTGAAGCCGAATACACAATTGTTTCAGATTACAAAAATGCATTCAAATTAAATGAATTTGAGGTAAATAAGAACTCTATGATTGTCATTGCTACCAGAGGTCATAATTTTGATGATATTGCACTAGAGTCAGCTATAAACACTAATGCTGGTTACATTGGATTAGTAGGTTCAGAAAGAAAAGCAATTATGATATTTGAACAATTGCTCTCCAGAGGAATTGATATAGCAAAATTAAAGACTATAAATACTCCAATTGGTTTAGATATCAAAGCTGCAACTCCTGAAGAAATTGCTGTTAGTATAATAGCAGAACTGATTCAATATAGACTGGGTGGTAAAGGTGGTAGTCTGAAGATTAAAGATCAAAAAATTGATAGTATTTATAACAAACTACAAAAGAAAGCTAAAATTCCAAAAAACATTGATGGAGATCAAAGTGTTCTTCATCCAATAAGAGGATCATCTCGATAATAATATAGAAGGTAATTTATGGTTTACCAAAATGTAGGAGCTATTCTTACCTGTGCTGGTTTATCTACTAGAATGAATGAAAATAAAGCATTTATAAACTGGAACGGTCTCCCTTTAATTGAACAACAAATAAACTTATTAATAAATTCTGGCCTTAATCAAATAGCAGTTGTTGTAGGGTATGAACAAGATAGATTCCAATATATTAAGGATAAATATTCTTTAGTAACTTTAATAGAGAATAAAGAATATAAATCTGGTCGAGCATCATCTATTAAAACAGGTCTTTCAGTTTTACATTCATCAACTGATAATGTTTTGGTTCTTGGCGTAGATCAACCCAGAACCAGGTATATTGTTCAAACCGTAATAGAAAGGCACATTTCTTCTAATTCGCTAATTTCATATCCGGTACATCATGATAAAGGGGGCCACCCAATTATCTTTAATAAAGCAACTTATAACGATATAAATGATATAGATGAAGAATCAAACGGTTTACGTTATGTAACCAAGAAATATAATGAATATATAAATAAGATTGATTTAGACGATGAAAAGGTTTTGTTAGATCTTAATACTAAAACTAATTATTTAGAGGCGTTAGAAAACTTTAATAACTAATAATTTACAATTTAGCGCGTTCTTCTTCGGTAGCGATTTTAAATATTGTCCAATGACGTAACTGAGCGATATCGCTTCCACTACTGTCTTGTAAAAGAACATCGAAATTAACAAAATGGTGAGCTTTTCTTTCATAAATATCGAGTATATGCGCTCCGCCGATTACTGTAGTGCCTTCAGGTACAGATTGTCTATGTTGTACCCGACTTTTTGTATGCATTGAAGTTGGAATATCAAAATTGTGCCTCATAAGTTGTTCAGCCCAGCCGGCAATCCATGAAGGGTGGGCAATTTTTGATTCTCCTATAAATAGAGGGTTTGTTGTTATTTGTTTTACCGTAGTAAATTCAGACGCAAGTTCATTATCAAAAGTAACTTGCATAGCATTCCAATCTGTATGTTTTGGAGTTTCATCTAAAGAAAGAGAGGGTTTTGTTTTAATCTCTGATTTGGGAGTCATTGATGTGGGCTTTATGAATTCTTTTTCCCAAGGAGCATTCCCGACACCAACTTCCCCGGTAACACAGACCACATTAAACTCATTAATCATTTCTATTGTCCAATTATTAGTTGAATTATTTTGAGTTGCTTGGATAGATAATTTGTCTCCAGGAAATGTAGGTTGTCGAAATGAGTATTCAGCCCATCCACTATCTAACCATTTTTCGCCCAATGCTTGTAATATAGTCTCTGTTGCCCATCCCCATACGGTCACTCCACCTACAAGTGGGCCTTTAAAACCGTATGCTTGTGCAACTTCTGTAGAATGAATAGGGTTAGAAATATCAGGGCTATCTTCATGCCCTAAATATGCAATTATCGAGTTTTTTATTGTTGGGTTTTTCATAAATAAATAATTATCAGGAGAGGCTATCTTCAAGTGTAGACCATGAAAGTAGTGAACACTTAATTCTTACTGGAAAATTTCTAACACCTTCAAGTATTTCTAGATCTTGTAATAATTCTAGGTTACTTTGCTCACCTTGCATCATTTTCCTGAATTCTTCACGAATTGCTAAGGCTTCTTGGATTGATTTTCCTTTGATGGACTCAGTCATTAATGATGCAGTTGCTTGACTAATTGCGCATCCATGACCTTGAAAACCAACTTCTTGAATTACTTGATTGTTATCCACATTAAGTTGTAAGTTAACTTCGTCACCGCAAAAAGGATTATATCCCCGAGCTTTGTGTAATGGTTCAATAATTTCGGATGAATTACGTGGATTTTTATAATGGTCTAGTATAACCTCTTTGTATAGATCGTTTAATTCGTTTGGTAACATTTGCTTATCTAAGTTTATATATTATTTAAAATAATTAATAACATCATTCATACCATCGACCAATTTATCTATGTCATTATAATCATTATATAGATAAAAGCTAGCTCGAGATGTTGCCGATAACCCTAGTTTTTTATGATATGGCATACCACAATGATGACCTGTTCTAATTGCTATGCCTCTTTGATCTAGTATAGTCCCGATGTCGTGTGGATGAATATCATTCATACTAAATGTAGCTACACCACCACGAATTTCTGGATTTGTAGGTCCAATAATTTCTAGACCAGGTATTTCTGTAAGCCGATCTAAGGCATACTTTATTAAATCTTTTTCATGTTGTCTTACGTTTTCCATACCAATGTTAGATAAATAATCAATTGCTACACCTAAACCTATAGGGTCAATAAAATTTGGTGTTCCAGCTTCAAATTTGGTTGGAATATCATTCCATGTAGCGCTGCTATAAGTAACTTCTTTTACCATTTCGCCACCTCGGAGAAATGGCTCTAATTTTTCAAGAATTTCAGTTTTTCCATACAATATACCTATACCTGGTGGAGCCAGCATTTTATGCCCTGAAAATGCTAAGAAATCACAATCAATTTGCTGTACATCGACTGGCATGTGGGGAACACTCTGTGCGGCATCAATGCACACTTTAGCCCCAACAGCTTTAGCTTTTTTAATGATTTCATCAATTGGATTAATTGTTCCAGTAAGATTTGAAACATGTACAATTGAAACTATTTTTGTGCTTTCGGTTATTAATTTATCTATTGAAGAAAGGTCTAAAGTTCCTTCTGGTGTTGTTGGAATTATTCTGAGTTCACAATTTGTTTTTTGTGAAACAAATTGCCATGGGACAAGATTACTATGGTGTTCTAGTTCAGTTACAACGATATTTTCTGTAGAGTCAATATTGTTTAATCCCCAAGCATATGCTACAAGGTTTAATGCTTCTGTAGTGTTTCTTACATACACTATTTCATCATTAGATTTAGCATTAATAAATTTAGCAACTTTTTCTCTGGCTAGTTCATATCTCTCAGTAGCTTCCATACTTGTTGTATGTACGCCTCTGTGGACATTTGAATTATATAATTCATAACTTTCCACTATTGATTGGATAACTTGGTTGGGTTTTTGTGTTGAAGCAGCATTATCTAGATATACTAATGGAGTATTATTGATTTGTTTTTTTAATATCGGAAAATCTTTTTTTATTCTATTTATATCCATCATTTTACAACCAATTATCGAGTCTGTTTTCAATTTGTTTTTCAATATAATTTTTATTATTTGTATCACTTTCGATTCTACCCAAAACATCTCCTACAAATCCTCGTACTAAAAGTTGTTTGGCTACAGTACTACTAATCCCTCTACTTGTTAAGTAGAAAAGGCTTTCTTCATCAATTTGGCCACAAGCTGCCCCATGTTTACACATGACATCATCACAATAAATCCAAAAAGCAGGCTTTGTGTATGCTTCAGCTTCACTTGAAAGCAATAAATTTTTATCTTCTTGAGCAGCATCTACTTTAATAGACTTTTCCCTTACAATTATACTTCCATGAAAAACTGATTGTGCATTTCCGTTAAGTATTCCTTTGTAAGTTTGGTCTGAATATGAATAGGGGCTTTTATGGTCTACAATTACCTGATTATCAACGTGTTGGTTTGTGTTTGGCAAGTACAGTCCAAGTAAATTTGCAGTTGATTCTTCTCCTAATAATTCTACATTCAAATTGTTCCGAACAATTTGTCCCCCAAAGTCTAGATAAAACGAGTTAAAAGTAGAGTTTTGTTCTAAGATTGCCACGGTGTTATTGATATTATTAGTATCCTTACTATAGTTTTGAAATCTTGAGTAATTTAATTTTGAAGATTTAGATAGTACAAATCTGGTTGTTGTATTGATTAAATTTGATGAAGATTCTGAACCCAAACAATATTCTTCTAAATTTATATAACTACCTTCATCGATCACAACTAATATTAGAGGGGAAATAACAAAATGATTCTTTTGCGAATCATTATATTCAATATTAATTATTTGAATTGGTTTACTTGGATTTGTGTTTTTAGGTAGGTAAATAAATACACCATCTTCAAAAAGCGCAGTGTTGAAATTCATAAATGGGTCTTCTGCATTTGATAAATTTTCTAAATGAGGGGTTATCAATGAAGAATGTAAATCTAAAGAGTTTTTTAAGGAGTCAATAATTATTGAGTCATTAGAAGTTTGAGAAAGGCTTTGTTGAAATACGCCATTTATAAATACTAGATAGTTATCAGATTTATAAGAAGGGAGTTCTGAAGAAATACTTTCCAAATTATTTGGTGTTTTGAAACTGTTCTCAAAAAGTTTATATTCATTTTGCAGTATTTTATTGACGTCTGTATATTTCCAATCTTCATTCCCTTTTCGGTGAGTAGGAAATCCAGAATCCATTAAATTGTCAAATGCCTTTTTTTTAGCTGACAATATTAACTGCGATGTTGTTTTATCAATATTCGAAACAACATCGTTGTATACTGTAATATATGGTTTGGTATTTGGAATTTCTTGTATCGACATGAGCTATTAATTAAATATTTCGTACCCTTTCTCTTCTACTTGAAGAGCGAGAGTTTTATCACCAGATTGAATGATTTTGCCATCCATAAAAATATGTACATAATCAGGAATTACATAATTTAGTATACGTTGGTAGTGAGTAATGATGACTGTTGATTTAGATTCAGATCGTAATTTATTTATACCGTCAGCAACTGATCTAACAGCATCAATATCTAAACCTGAATCAGGTTCGTCAAGTATCATTAATTTAGGATCGAGAACAGCCATTTGAAGTATTTCATTTTTCTTTCTCTCACCACCAGAAAATCCATGATTTACAAATCTTTGTATCAAATCAGAATCAACATTGAGTTCTTCGGATTTACTTTTTAATAGTCGATTAAATTTTAAAACATCTAATTCTTCGTTGTTATTTTGTTTTTGAATTGAATTATATGCAGATCTCATAAATTGATCCATACGCACTCCGGCGATTTCCAAAGGGTGCTGAAAGGATAAAAATATGCCTAATTGAGCTCGTGTTTCTGGTAACATTTCAATGATACTTTGATCTTCAAAAAGAATATCTCCAGAATCAACTATATAATTAGGCTTTCCCGCCAATGTATATGATAGTGTGCTTTTGCCAGAACCATTAGGTCCCATGATGGCGTGAACTTCGCCAGGTTTAATACTTAAGTTAACACCATTTAAAATAGTTTTACCACTAACGGTGGAATATAGATCCTTAACTTCTAACATATTATCCGACTGCCCCTTCTAGATTTGCTTCTAATAATCTTGTTGCTTCAACTGCAAACTCTAGTGGCAATTGAGTAAATACTTCTTTACAGAACCCATTTATAATCAGGGAGTGGGCATCTTCAGAAGATATACCTCTTTGATTACAGTAAAAAAGTTGATCCTCACTAACCTTTGATGTGAAGGCTTCATGCTCTAGATGTGAAGTATTATTTTTTACCTCGACATATGGCGCAGTGTGAGCTGCACACTGATCACCGATTAATAAGGAATCACATTGGGTAAAATTCCATGCGTTTTCAGCTTTTGGGTTAATTCGAACAAGCCCACGATAAGTTCCAACACCTTTATCAGCAGAAATTGTCTTAGAGATAATTGTACTTCTAGTATTATTACCTAAATGTATCATCTTAGTGCCAGTATCAGCTTGTTGATGTCCTTTTGTTAAAGCAACTGAATAAAATTCTCCAACTGAATTATCCCCTTGTAAAATTACACTTGGATATTTCCATGTAATAGCTGAACCAGTCTCAACTTGTGTCCAAGAAATTTTTGAATTATCTCCTATGCATCTTCCTCGTTTGGTTACAAAATTATATATCCCACCTTTACCATTTTCATCCCCGGGATACCAGTTTTGTATAGTTGAATACTTTATTTCGGCATTGTTCAATGTGACCAATTCAACTACAGCAGCGTGAAGTTGATTTGTATCAAACATGGGGGCACTACACCCTTCGAGGTAACTGACATAGCTGTCATCTTCCGCAATTATTAAAGTTCTTTCAAATTGACCAGTTTCCTGAGTGTTTATTCTGAAATATGTTGTCAATTCAAATGGGCAACGCACACCTTTGGGTATATAGCAAAAGGATCCCTCGGAAAAAACAGCAGAATTTAAAGCAGAATAGAAATTATCAGAGTAAGGTACAACTGAGCCCATGTATTTTTGAACAAGATCAGGATATTTTTGAACTGCCTCTGATAAGGGGCAAAATACTACCCCATATTTTGATAACTCTTCTTTAAAAGTAGTAGCTATTGAAACACTGTCAAAAATGGCATCTACAGCCACACCTGCCAATTTCTTTTGTTCTGCAATGGGTATACCTAGTTTTTCATAAGTAGCTAGTAGTTCTGGATCGACTTCATCTAAACTTTGTAATTCTTTTTTCGGTTTTGGTTCAGAATAATAATACATATCCTGAAAATCTATAGGATCATGATTTATATTTGCCCATTCTGGAATATTTTCATTTTCAACAAGTTGAAGGAAATGATTGTATGCTTTGAGTCGCCATTCTAATAACCAATCTGGTTCATTTTTTTTATTTGAAATAAATCTGATTATGTCTTCATTCAGCCCTTTTGGGGCAGTTTCAGATTCTATATCTGTGACGAATCCATACTGATAACTTTTTGCTATTGAATCTTTTACTTCTACATTTGTTCCATCATCGAATTCGCTTTCGCTTATAGAGTTTTTGGTTGTCATTTGATTCCTTTTATTAATCTGTTTGTTTTCATGTCTATTAATTAGTTCGCAATATTTATCTAATTATGCATTGTATTTGTAATATAGACATTGACCAGTAGACAATAAAGCTATTATGCTACCGTGTGTATATAATCATACCACAATATATGACTGAGTTGAAGTATCCTGTTGTATGCGAGAAAGGTAAAAATTAATGAATTTAGATTTGCATTGCCACTCTGTATCTTCTGATGATTCTAGAGCAACTGTTGAGCAATATCTTAAATGGATTGTATCGTTAAGAAAAAAAGGCTATATAGTTGATGGCATTGTTTTAACTGAGCATAGAAAATTTGATATTGATTTAGATTATACAGAATTGAGTGATAAATATGACGTCTTAGTACTTAAGGGGTCCGAACTTGATACCAGACATGGCCATTTTCTAGTTTATGGAGTGACAAAACAAATGCTAAATAAAATAGATTTTGGAAATGTCAAAATGGATTCGATTGAATTAATGAAAATTGCAAAAGAATCGGGAGCTATAGCTTTTCCAGCACACCCTGGTAGATTTGGTATTGGTTTTTGTGAGTATTCTGATAGTGATCTTGATTTTGCTCAAGTAAGTATTGTAGAACATTTAAATGGAAGCTACCGATCTGGTGAATTAGAAAGAACAGAAAAATTAATATCTGACAAAGGATATGCAGGAACAGGCGGTAGTGACGCTCATTTTGTTAGCGCTATAGCTACATGCTTGACTGAATTTAGGACGAGTATTCATAATGAACAAGATTTAGTATCGGCTTTAAATCAAAAAACATTTAGAGCTATTACACTGGAAGAAACAAGAAAACCCGATGATGTGAATTGAGGTAAATATGTCAGAAGATTTGAATAAAGATCAGATTGACTATGATAAAAGTCAACTTAATAAAGAATATCCTGCAGGTTCTTTTTTAGTAACTGAAAAAGAAGTAGCTATGTATTGTAATTCCATTGGCGAATTATCTGAAATTTGTCATGACAAATCTAAAGCATTAGAGGCAGGGTATCGTGATATTGTTGCTCCTCCTACGTTTTGTGCCCTTTTTGTAAGGGGATTTGATAGACCAGATATTAACTTAAATTTTGGTAAATCTGGATTTCATGCAGGTGAAGCAATTGATGTTTTAGAGCCAATATGTGTTGGTGATACACTCGATGCTTCAATCCAGTTAAGTGATGTATATATCAAAACAGGCAGATCAGGTCAAATGGTATTTATTGTCTGGGAACACATTTTTAGAAATCAAAATGGAAATATCGCTGCAAAAGTTAGAGAATCACATGTGAGGAGAGAGTGATGAAATATATCGAAGACATAGACTTAGGAGACGAATTTGGTCCAGTACAAATTGAGGTAAGACCTGATGATGTTATCGATTTTTGCAAAACATGGATTCGTGATGAAGAAAATAGTAAAAATATATTCAATGCTGCTCCTACAAGATTTACAGACGAAGAATTTGCTAAAAGCGAAGGGCTTCCTGGAGCTATTGTTCCCGGTATTATGAGTATGGCATATCTAGCTAGATTACTAAATACTGCTTGGCCCGATGGTACTATAACTCAGCTAGATGTAGTTTTTCGACAGTTAGTCCTGCACAATCAAACAATTAATTTAGTCGGGGTGGTAACTGATACGGTCTCAGATGATTCTGAGAATTATATTGAATGTGATGTGTATATTGAAAATAATGAAGGATCGAGACTTGTTGGTGGAAAAGCACGTTTGAACATACCAACAAAACATTAAATATTTACAGTGTATTTCCTATAATTTTTTTATTCCACATTTTAGCTATATCTTCTTGATTAATTCCTAAAATAGAATTAAGTATTTCCTCATTATGTTCCCCATAAATATTTGCACGTTTGAATAGTGGTTCTTGAATATCTCGGAATTCCCAAATGTTTTTTGGGTAACTATGTTCACCGGCAATGGGATGATCAATTTTAATGAAATAGTCTCGGCTAGTTAAATGTTCGTTGTAAACAATTTCTCGTTCATTCATGATAGCAGCAGAGGGAATAAAATGTTTTTGGAGTAAATGCATTAATTCAAATTTATCATACTGTACAGTCCAGTTATTTAGGATTTCATCAATCTCATCATGATATTTGATTCTTTCCAAAGCATTTTTATATAGTGAATTATTCAAAAGGTCATTAGATTCAAATAGGGTACATAAATTTCCCCAGTCTACGTCGTTTCTTATTGATATAGCTATCCATTGATTATCTCCTTTAGACTTATAAACACCTTGAGGAGCTCTTGAAGGATGTCTGTTTCCTATCTGAGTGGGGTTTTTACTATTCATACTATATTCCATTAAGTATTTTGTAAGATGTGGGATAAATGTTTCGGCCTGTGAAAGATCTATACTTTGCCCAGTCCCTTTTGTATCTCTATGAAATAATGCCATACAAACAGATACTACTAAGTTTAGTGCTGCAATAGCATCGGTATGATATATAGACATAGTTTCAGTTGGTTCCGTATCAGGTGGAGTCCGAAGCAACCAATGTCCAGTAAAAGCATCGAGTCCACTACCTAATGTTACATATTTCTGATAGGGGCCATCAACACCCCATCCAGGCATAGATACCATAATTAGATCTGGTCGGTATTGTTTCAGTGTCTTGTAGGATATACCGAGATTTTCCATAGTTCCAGCAGAATATCCTTCGATTACTACATCGCTACATTTTACTAACTCAAACAAGGTCTTTTTCCCCATTTCAGTTTTTAAATCTATAGATAATCCTTTTTTATTTCGGTTTGCCATATTGTGACTTGCGTATCCGTCCCAAGGTCGCTCTTGGCTTAATTCATTTTCAACTAATCCTCTACGGGCTGAAATTACATCATGAGGTCTTGTTATTGGGGCCCTTGGATACGATTCAATTTTGATGATTTCTGCACCTAGATCCCCCATAAGGGAATTCCCCATAGGTCCTGCCCAAACTTCAGTTAATTCCAATATTCGTATATTTTTCAAAGGGTAATTATTTATATTCACTAAATAGTTCCATTAGACTTTAATATGCATAAATCTTTTACAGGAACACCAAGAAATTTATTCAAAATTTCTTTAGTGTGTTGACTTAATTTGGGAGCAGTGGAACTTATATTCCATTCTAACTTAGAAAAACGAAATGGTGCTCCAGTATATGTGATTTCACCAGCCAATTCGTGTTGGGATTTAACAAAATAGGATCTGTGAACTAATTGAGGATCTAAAAAGAGATCGCCGATTTGGTTTATAGGAGTACACATTACACCGTATTCTTGACATATTTCAAAGACTTTTTGTTTTGGCCTTACAAGCAGCCATTCGAGGAGATAGGTTTCAAACTCTTCTTGTTTTGATTCTCTATTTGCAGGTATTGACCAATTAGGATCATTCAACAAATCTTCTTTCCCAATTGCACTGCATAATCGCCTGAAAAATCTATCTTCTCCTGAACCAAATACAATATAGCCATCAAGACACGGATAGCATCCAGTAGGGTATCTAAGGTCTATTGATCCTCTCTGAAGTAATCTTTTTGTATATTGATCAAACACAGTACGGGTATCAACATTTCCAATCTGGGCTTCCATTCCAGATATTTCAATTAGATGCCCTTTGGTATTCTTATTTCTAGCAAATATTGCAGCCATAGAAGCAGCTGCAGCAGTTGTACCTATCTGATACAAAATTACATCAGAGCCATATTGAAGGGGGGGGCCGTCTGCTATTCCGTGGGGTGACATTCTGTTAGTGAGGGCAAATGAAATAAAATCGTTTGTTTCATAATCTTCATACGGCCCATTATTACCGAAAGGCGTGATGTGTGTAATGATTAAGCTTGAATTCAATTTATTGAGTAGCTCTAGAGGTAATCCTATTTTGTTTAAATAACTAGATGGTTTATCAATAACAAGTAAGTCACTTTTTTTAATCAATTCAATAAATAATGCTTTACCATCGCTTGTATCTAAATTTAAAGTGATACTTTTTTTATTAGTATTCAAATTTAGATATAATCCACTCGTTTCGCTATTAGGTATATCGTTTGGGAAAGGTGCAGATTTTCTACTTGAATCACCCTCTTTTGGCTCGATTTTTATAACATTTGCTCCATAATCAGCAAATAGTTTTGTGCAATATGGCGCAGACACATAATCACCAATTTCTAATATTATTAGATTTTTAAAAGCTGTTTTGTAAGTATCTTTCATAATCATATTGGTTTTTTATTTTTTACCATTAAAAAATTCTAATGGTCATCGGTCAAGTATATAATCTGGTATTAATAGTTAATTATTTTAGATAGTATTACTTATTATTCATTAATTAACTTGTTTTTAATAAGTGTGGTATATTTTACGTAAATTATTGGAGTTTTTTTATGAATATGGATTTAATTAAAGAAATTACATTAACAGAAATAGTTTTTGCCATAACTATAGTTTCTACAGGGCTGATTATAGCGATTGTTTTGTTTTTTATTTTTCGTAGAATACAGCAAAACCTCAAAGCGAATAATCAATCTCAACTTGCTGCTGTTATAAAAGACTTTGACAAAATGGTTATTATTTCTTCAATATTCATATCCATCTATATGGCATTGCTTTCTATTGAAGTAATACGTTCTAGCCTCTCACAATTCAACCAAGTATTTACAATTTTACTTATCGCTCTTATTTCTTATACTCTTGAAAAGTCAAAACGGCATTTACTTGAATGGTACTCGATAAAAATAAACTATAACAATTCCCCACAAATAAAAACCTTGAAAACATTAATACCTACGGTCCAATGGTTTTCAACTTTAGTAATAATTTCATTATCATTATTAATCTGTTTAGATATTATTGGGATCTCAATCGCACCACTAATTGCCGGTTTAGGTATTGGAGGCTTAGCTGTTGCATTAGCTCTACAAGGCACATTGAGTAATTTTTTTGCTGGAGTAAATGTTCTTACTGATGGGAACATACAAGTAGGGGACTATATCGAACTTGCCGATGGGTATGGAGGATATGTTTCAACAATTGGTTGGAGATCTACTCGTATTAGAACTCTTTCAGACAATACAGTTACAATTCCTAATGGTCGTTTAGCTGATACAATCGTTACTAATTATAATCATCCAACGGATGAAATGTCTGTCTTTATAAAAATGGGTGTTGGGTATTTTGAGAATCTTGATAATGTTGAAAACGTAGTAATTGAAGTTGCTACTCAAGTTATAGAGACTACCGAAGGAGCTGTTTCGCAACACGCACCAACTGTTTGGTATGAAGAATTCGGTGATGATAATGTAAATTTTTATGCAGTAATGAGAGCAAAGGGTTACATCGATTCTTGGAGAGTCAAACATTCATTTATAAAAGCTATTTCTACCAGATTCCGAACAGAAAACATTGAGATATCTTTCCATAACACAAATATATTTATGAGAGACGAATCATAAATTAAATTATGTTACTGAATTCATATACCTTATTGATAATTAAAAATATTATTACTGTCATTTATGGTAGCTGGTTTATATACATTGGTGTACAGCACTTCGTAGATCCAGAATGGTTTGAGCCTATCGTTCCAAGTTTCCTTGGTTTTCCTAAATTCTGGGTTTTAGTAAGTGGTTTCTTAGAGATAGTATTGGGTATGTTTTTAATAATTCCTTTGACAAGAAAATTTTCCGGAGTTTGTTTAGTTTTATTCTTAATAATTATATATATTGCCAATATTAATATGTGGATATTCGATATACCTATAGGTGGCAATAGACTTTCTACCCAGGGTCATATAATACGAGCGTTAGCGCAAGTTTTGTTAATAATTATTGCCTTATATATATCTGAAATTAATCCAATAAATTATTTGCGTATCAAATTTAACAACGCTCGAAATCGTAATTAAATTACAATTATGCAAAAAAATAGCCATCTTCTGGCTTGAATAGCCATTTAGGGTTTTTCCTATTGACAATATACTTGCTCGACTGTATCGTTTGATGTTAATGTGATAAGAACATAGGTTTAACATGTAATAGATGTGTTTAACCTGTATTTCGCTTTTTTATTTATGTGTGTTATTAATGGGAGGTTTTGTTATGACAAACAAGTTTACCAAACTTATGACCCTTGGTTGTTTGGTGCTCTTGGTATCTGGCCTGTCAATCTCTTGTGGTGGAGATGATGATTCATCTTCAACAGCAAGTACATCGACAGCAAGTACCAGTACGAGTACAGCGAGCACTAGTACTGCAAGCACAAGCACTGCAAGTACTGCAACTACTGAGGCATCGACAGCAACTAACGTTGTTACAGGAATCGCTGCTTACAGCGAAGGTCAAAAAGGTGAAGTAGCAAAAGCAACACCAGTAACTGTGGATAAAAGTTCATTTACATCAATTAAACGTGGTGGAATTTTGAACCAAGCTCACAGAAGAAGCCCTCGATACTTTAGACAGGACCTTTCTACTGCTAGTGATGAAACTGCAGCTTCTATGCCTATATTCAACGGATTACTATGGACTGCACCACCAACTCATACCCAGGTCACTGGCGACATCGCTAAAGACTGGACAATTATGAATGCTGGTAAAACATATATCTTTGATCTTCATGAAAACATTGTTAACCACAATGGTAACAAGTTTGATTCTGAAGATGTTAAGTTTACACTTGAATGGCTCGGTGCTGAATCAGATAACCGACCACCACACTCAAGCGTATCTGCTGGTGGAGAATCCATATTTAAAGACATAAGAACAAATGGTCCAAATCAAATTATCATTGATTTGAACGCTGCTGATTCTGTTTTCTTCCCACAATTAGGCCAACGCTACATGAATATGCACACTGAGGCTGACTTTGATGAAGAAGGTTCTAAAGATGCACCTGTTGGAACTGGTCCTTATGCTATGACTAGCCACGTACCAGGTGAAAAGATTGAATATCGAAAACACAGCGACTACTTTAAAGCCGGTCTTCCATATCTTGACGGAATAGATACTTTCATTATTCGTGACCCAACCCCGCGATTTGCTGCATTCGAAGCAAAACGACTTGATATTATCTTGATGGGTAGTAGTCATGGTTTGTATTCAGATATTGCGACTGCTATGGAAAAACGACACCAAGGTGAAGTTACTTGGTATGAAGGTCTTCATACTGTAGGTAGAGGTGTTCACTTCAACCACAGAAAAGAAGGTCCTTGGTCAGATAAGAGAGTTAGACAAGCTGTTAACTTAGCTATTGATAGAGATGCAATCTGTCAGGCAATACCAGCTTGTTTCCCTGGCTATCAATTACCATCAGCAACCTATGGTATTACAGACCGAGCAGCTTTGAACGACAGAGCTGGCTGGGCTCCTGCAGGTCCTGCTAAGGACGCAGAAATTGCAGCAGCTAAGCAACTCATGGCTGACGCTGGATATCCAAATGGATTTGAAGTTGATGTTTTGTGTAGAGACTCAGTTGACTATGCAGAAAGACTTTGTCCAGTTGCTGAATTCTTATTGAGAGAAAGCTTGAACATCCGATCTACTCTCGATGTTAAAGAGACTGGTGCTTGGAACGAAGCACAACAGCAAACAGGTGAATGGATGATGGAATTTGGTTCTGCTAACTCAGCAAACGTTGACCATCCATACAACTGGCTCGAGTACTGGGGATTCTGTGGAGAGGGATTGTTTGAAAACATCCGTGGTTGGTGTAATGAAGATTATGACCAACTTCTCCGAGACATGAGAGCAGAAACTGATACCGCTAAACTTACAGATTTAGCTACTCAGGCAATTGCTATTCTTGATGAGGAAGTTCCTTCAGCTCACTTATTCTGGCCATCCAGATTCTCAATCCGCTGGAATTATGTAATGAATCCTGCTGATGAGAAAAATGCTGGACAGTATTCTGCAGCAAGAAGATTTGAAAATCAGTGGCTCAATAAATAATTGAGTAAATAGAAACTGAATTTAATGAAGAGCGCGATTATTAATCGCGCTCTTCTCTTTTGTTAACAATGTAGGAGAATTCTAAATGACAAAATCCTGGTCCTATCTAGTCGCATTATCTGCTGGACATATGGTTAAACACTTTTATCAACAAGGAATATTGTTATTAATACCTTTTGTTAAGGCATCATTAGGATTGACAGATGTTCAGGTAGGATTGCTAGGAACTTCTCGTACAATCTTCTCATCAGCTATGAATATACCTGCAGGCATTATGGCCGATGTTTGGAGAGATAAAATCTCCATTATGCTTACTGCGAGTTTACTTTCGTTATCAATTGGATACTTTTTATTAGGTGTAGCCCCAAATTTTATAATTGTCTTTTTAGGAATTGCCATCACAGGTATGGGCACATCTTTATGGCATGCACCGGCTTTTGGCTCCCTTGCTGTAGTTTATCCTGATAGAAAAGCAACAGCTATGGCAGGGCATCGAATGGGTGGATCAATTGGAGATACATTTGCCCCCTTTGTTATTGGTGCAATTCTTGGTGGAATTAGTCTCTCATTTTTATCGACTGATGCTATTAAATGGGAATCTCTCTCCTTATTCATGAGTATTCCTGTAGCTTTATGTGCCATTTTGGTTGCTATATTTTTTAGAAATAAATCGAGTATTGCTGGTGATTCTTTAAATATTAATGAATATTTTGTTGCTGTAATCCCATTACTAAAAAATAAAGCTGTTCTCAGTATGGTTTTATTATCTGGAATACGTGGTATGTCACATAATTCATTGTCTATATTTCTTATGGTCTACATGGTAGAAGACTTAGGGTTTGGTTCGTTTACTGCAGGTTTCCACTTATCCCTTCTTACTCTATTTGGTGTGATATCCGCACCTATTATGGGCATGATATCTGATAAAAAAGGAAGAAGATCTATAATCTTTTTTGCTATAGCCACTACAGCTATTTTAGTATTTTTATTGATACCTTTTGGTACAGGGATAATGCTAACTGTAATATTGGCACTTTTGGGTACTGTCTTATATACCGTCAATCCTATTATGTTAGCTACTGCCCTTGATTCTGCAAATAAAGGTACAGAAGGCTCTGCTACATCCCTTATGTTTACAGGTGCTGCAATATTTTCTGCTTTTGGCCCTGTATTTGCTGGGTATCTTAAACAAACATATGGCACTATGGATGCAGTCTTTTGGTTTGTAGGAATTATGATGACAATTAGTGCAATTGCAACCCTCATAGTACCAATGAAGACAAATCAATAGTAATATAACTATATGAGCTTTATTAAACTAGATAACTATTCTTTTCACTACCATCATTATAATGGCGATGGTCCTGATCTTGTATTACTTCATGGATTAGCTTCTAATTTGAATATATGGAATTTAGTTGCGCCAGTTTTGTCACAAAACTTTAATGTATACACACTTGACCAAAGGGGCCATGGACTTTCTTCTAAACCAGATATTGGTTATGATTTCGATTCTATATCTAATGATCTTACTTCTATTTGTAGCAAGCTAAACTTACATTCCCCACTTATTGTTGGGCATAGCTGGGGTGCTAATGTTGTTATTCATACCCTTGCAAACAATAAGGACAATTATTTTAGAGGCGGAGTGTTGGTTGATGGGGGAGTGTTAAATATTTCAAAAACGAATCGTTCCCCTTGGTCTGAAATCGAAACTCGTTTGGCACCTCCTGTGTTAACTCATTTAACATTAAATCAATTATTACAAAGAGTCCGAGAAAATCGAAAAGAAGACTGGAACAAAGCTTTTGAAGATGTTTTAACTAATTCTTTTGAAGTTGTTAACGGTTTAATTAAACCTAGATTATCTCGAGAAAATCATATGAAGATACTATATGAAATATGGAACGAAAACATTTCATTGTCATTAGAATCTATCAATTCACCTGTGCTAATATTGCCTGTATCCTCTGATAATAGCGAATCTGTTAGCCCTAATATGCATGGAGTTAGTAAAAAAGATGCGGTAAATATGGCAATGTCTAAATTATCCAAATCAGAAGTGATATGGTTAAAAAATTCTATTCATGATGTTCCCATTCAAAATCCAAAGCTTATAGTCGATGCTATTTTACAATCAAAAGATACTCTTTTTACTTAATTTGATTTTTATTAATTTCTATTGGACAATATTAGTAGAGTATTTAAAAATAGGTATTTTCACATTTGACTAATTCTACTCCTAATCTAAACTATGGCTCAATTTTATTTCTTGGTTCTGGTGAGACAGCATCAGCTGGACGTATATTACATGAGCAACTATTTCAAAAGCTTTCCAAGAAAAAAATAAATGTTGCAATATTGGAAACTCCGGCTGGTTTTGAACCCAATTCTGAACAAGTAGCCTCAGAAGTTTCTGATTTCTTCACAGAAAAACTCCAAAATTACCACCCTGATGTAAAAATTATCCCTGCTAGAAGACGTGATGGTAATTTTAGTACAAATTCTGAAGAAATAATTAGTGATATCAAATCTGCAGACCACATATATTTAGGTGCTGGAAGCCCAACATACTTAGTAAAACATTTAGAAGATACACTTGCTCTAGAGGCGCTTCATAATCAACACAAAAAAGGTTCGTCGATCTGTCTGACTAGTGCTTCTTCTATTGCTTTTGGGAAATGGACTCTACCAGTTTATGAAATATTCAAAGTCGGTTTGGATTTATACTGGCAAGATGGGTTAGATTTTTTTTCCAGATTTAATCTTGATTTATCTGTTATCCCTCATTGGAATAATAATGACGGTGGAAAAAAAATTGATACTAGCAGATGTTATTTAGGTAAAGAGAGGGTCGATAAACTTTTAAAAATGCTTCCAGATGAATCTGTTGTTTTAGGGCTAGATGAACACACAGGTTTGCTCTTAGACTTTTCCCATAAAGCTGTTAGTGTTGTGGGTAAAGGTTCTGTGCATCTCATACAAGGTGGTTATGAAAAAATATATACCAACGGTGACGAATTCAAATTTGAAGATTTAGGAGATTTTACAATGCCTGAAGATGATCTCTCCTTATTAAACAATTCAATACTCGAAGAAATTCCAAGAAATATTATTGAATTAGCAGAAAAGAGATTACAGTCAAGAAAAAATAAAGAATGGGATGAAGCCGATAGACTAAGGTCTAAAGTTTCTGAACTCGGTTATCAGATAGAAGATAATAATGATGGTTACAGTGTATCAAAATTATGAGATATATATATAAAATGTGGTATTTATTTAATGGATTTTCATTTCTATGGGTATTAACTTTAGCTATATTGTTTTTTGGCGTGATTTTTTATAAATATATACCTCGCCCACAATTTGTAATCTTATTTACAGTATTAATTGGTAGTGTCTTTATTCTTTCACAATTTCTATATGCATCACGACAAACAGCTGGTATAAATTCTTATGAAAATGCTATTGATGAGATACAAACCAAAGAATTTAACCTGGTATTTTTATACTCCAATTACTGAATTGGTTGCAAAACTGCAAAGCCGATCGTGGATCAGCTAGAAAAAGAATTAAAAAATGAAATTAATGTAATTAGACTCGATGTTATGACTGAAGCAGGACGAGATTTCAGAGAAGAATTCTCTGTTCGTGTCACACCTGGATTTGTTTTAGTTAATGATGAAAATAAAGAGTTATGGCAGTTTATTGGAATACCAAATTCCAAAACGTTCATAGAGAAAATCAAAAAAACAATAAAGGATACAAGTGTATAAATTAAATTCTATATTTCCATCGAGCAAAATAACAATAGTTGTTCTTCTATTAACTACTATGATAACTATTCTTGGTTGTGGAGATTCTTCTACCGATACCACATCAGATAAATCCGAATATGATATTAACTACGAAAACAAAGATTTGTCTGTAAAATCCATTACTGAAGATGCTAGTAGTAGCAATATTAATATAGCTCCATTAGATTCCACTCCTAAGGTTCAAGACACAATTAATACTAATGAGCAAACAATCTCTCTGGAATCTGATAACTATTCAAAACAACTCGAAATAATAGAAATTGATACAGACAACAAATTAAGTTTAGTTTTTCTATATTCAGACTACTGAATTGGTTGCACTAAAGCAAAACCGATCGTTGATCAGTTAGAGAATGAATTAAATCCTGAGATTGAAATCAAAAGGGTTGATATTCTTACTGAATTTGGTAATGAATTTAGTAACGAATACTCTATAAGTACACCAGGGTTTATATTACTAAATAACTCAAACGAAGAATTATTGCGGTTTAGAGGGGTACCTAATAAGACGCAATTCGTTGAACGTTTAAAGGAATATATCTAAATATATAATTAACTTGATGGTATTTCCATTATTTCAATTCTGCTACCATCTGGCGTCCCTATAAATGCTATAGACATACCAGTAGCTGGATTTACATTGGGACCTTCTAAGACACTTGCCCCAAGTGTTTCTAGTCTAGTTAGTTCCTTTTCCATATTATCAACTTCAATACCAAAATGCTCTATACCAAGATGAACTCCAGAACCTAATTCAGGTAAAACTTCATTAGTTCTAGCTCCTGATATATTTATCGCAACACCATCTTTTGTTTTACAACGTACAAATTGGTCTCCTGAGTCTCTGAATACGCTACTTAATATTTCAAATTGAAATGCTTCAACATACCAATTTGCTACTTCCTCAGGATTTTGAGATTTAATATGTACATGATTAAATTTATATGCCATTAGCTTCTCCTATTCATTCACGACTTTATTTGTAAGTATTCCTATATTTTCAACTTCTACTTCAACAATATCTCCATGGCTCATATTTTCTGGATGGCCAGATGTACCGGACCATATCATATCTCCAGGAGATAATGTGATTGCTTGGCTTATAAAACTGATTAATTTCCCAAAGTTAAAAAACATATCAGATGTATATGCTTTTTGAACTTCTTGTCCATTAACTCTTACAATCATTGCATTTTGCTCTCTAGGGTTGAATGAAGTTTCTATCCAGGGTCCAATAGGAGCGAATGTATCAGATCCTTTTGCTCTCCAGAATTCTCTATCATCTCTTTGCCATGTTCTTTCAGATATATCATTACCGCATGTGTATCCAAAAATATTATCCCATGCAGTATTCTCATCAGCACGTCTGGTTGTTTTCCCTATAACAGCAATGCACTCACCTTCATATTGAATACCACTAGGTGAATCTTTAGGAATAACTACATTTTCTCCTTCTCCAATAATAGAAGTTATAGACTTAAACCATGGGTCCGGTTGTTCTATAGTTGTAGCATTTGTTCCCAGGGCTTCATTTGCCATTTGTAGATGGTCTAAAAAGTTCAAACCTGGTCCATACATTTGTTTAGGGGAACAGGGCGGTAGTAATTTTACATCTTTTCGGTCAAACGTATTAGCAGTTTGCTGAAAATCTCCAAATATATCGCCATCAATTTTATAGATTATATTTTCTTCTGTAATAACTCCAAAACTTTCTTGAGCATTACTCGTTCTGAATCTACATATCTTCATGGCAACCTCCTACTTTTCTATTGCACTATATTGAGTTTATCAGCTAACTGTTTGTTTGATGGTTCAACTAAAATAGAATTGTCAGGGAAAATAATGGTTGGGATAATTTGTTTACCCTTATTAGTGTTTATAACAAAATCTTTGGCATTCTGATCTTGATCTATATTGATTTTTTGATAAGAGATACCAAACCTGTCTAAAAAACGTTCAGCTCGTATACAGTCCCCACACCAATCAGCTCCATATATAATAATTTGATCAGACATTAATACTCCAGTTCTTATAAATTAATTGTTATTCGTAATATAATAGAGAGGATAAGTTTGTTCAATAATAAAACTAATACATGTGGTAGGGTATATATGATAATAGATAATCATTGTCATGCAGGGCTCAATTGGTTTGAGCCAATTGAGTTGCTTGAATATCAAATGAAATTAAATGAAGTAACGAAAGCAGTATTGATTCAGCATGGGGGTAATTATGATAATTCATACATTATTCAATGTGCAGAAAAACAACCAGAAAAGTTTTCAGCAGTTGTTTGTGTAGATAGCAATGATATTAATTCACCCGATATATTAAAAAGGTTAGCAAAAAATCCAAAAGTTGTAGGAGTAAGGTTACGCCCCAATGAACGATTTCGGCATGGAGATCCATTAACCTTATGGAAAGTTGCTGAATCAGAAGGTTTAATTGTTAGTTGCTTTGCTATTAATGCTAATCTTTGTGCTACTAAGGAATTTAATCAACTTGTGCGTACTATTTCGGATACAAAAATTATATTAGAACATTTAGGAGGGGTATATATTTCACGAACACCAGAAGTTACAAAAGCTCCTTTTACTGCATTCAATAATGTTCTTGAGTTAGCCCAATATAACCATACATATATGAAATTTGGCGGACTAGGAGAATTTTGTGATCGCCCAGAAACACTAACTGCAGATATTGGATTTAATGATGTTCCGCCATTGATAGAAAAGGCCGTAGATGCCTTTGGTTATAAAAGATTAATGTGGGGGAGCGATTACACTCCTGTAAGTCAACGTGAAGGGTATGCGAATGCTTTAAATATTCCTTTAAATCTTAAAATTTTCAATTC
>CEQM01024125.1_pt1 | contig 32020 bp, 29 predicted proteins | sample 531111 | NCBI WGS metagenome assembly CEQM01 (sample SAMEA2621278, study PRJEB7988) | marine metagenome | biome: marine biome (ENVO:00000447); feature: deep chlorophyll maximum layer (ENVO:xxxxxxxx); material: "saline water (ENVO:00002010), including plankton (ENVO:xxxxxxxx)" | depth 120 m
TGATAATTTCAAGAGTTTATTATCTCCACAATATGCAGGCGATTTAATCTATTTTTTAGTTACATTTATACTGCTGTGGAAAATAACTAAAGAAGACATGCAACGTAATATTATTTCAAATAAAAATATAATTTTTGGTCTAATATTTGGAATAGTTACCATTGCATGGTTACCGCAACTTAAACCCATCATGTTAAATCATAGGTTCATTGATTTGACATCTTTGCCTTTTATAAAGATTCTTGATTCATTTATAGCAGCATTATTTTTAGGTATTTTTTTCATAATGATTCAATTAACACCAAAAGTACGACTTGGAGCTGGAGATATTAAATTTTCCATATTGGTCGGTTTCTTATTAGGATTTTATTGGTCATTTATAGCATTAGTTGTTGTATCGATATTACTTGCACTTTATTCAATCATAATTATTTTTAATAAAGGGAAAAAACAAGCATACCGTGATGTATATCCTTTGGCGCCTTTTTGGTTTTTAGGTTCTATATTTGCGGTAATATTCGGTAATATTATTAGTAACTATTTAGGTATAACACTTATTACTGGATAGTTGCAGTACTTTGTCAATTCAAAGATTTAGGCAATTCAAAAAATTCCGGAACATTAGGGTTTTCATTTGTGGGTAAAACAACTGTAGCTTTCCCAGGAGCGGTAATTACTCCTTCTTGATTTTCGATATATATATCACATTCAATATATCCCAAACCATCTTCTCCTATGTATCGATTCACAACAGACCCTTTTGCTACAAGTGTATGTCCAGGGTGATCCACTGCTCTTTGTTGACAAGAAAGCTTTTTTAAAAACCCATCATCACCAATCCAATTTATTAGCATATTATGTAACATTGATGTTCGAATTGGGCCATTAATTAATGTATCTTTATAACCTTTTGAACGAGCCCAGTCTCTAGCTTGGTGCAATGGCTCATAATTTTCTACTGCTGATGAAAATCTTACAATATCTGTTGTATTCCATGTCAATGGTCCCAAATTAGGAATTTCATCCCCTATGTTTACTTCTTCATAAAATAATTTTGATTTACTCATTTTTCCCTCAAATGCATTAAGGCATTCTTATATTGATTTGTTTAGAAAGAGCAACAACTTCACTATCTTGGTTAATAAAAATTGTTTCACTTACCACAGGAATAAGAGATCTCTTTGCACCTTTCTTTTCGTAAATATCAATTACTCGTGCTTGTTGAGTTAAAGTATCACCCTCTTTAACAACTTTATACCATTCAGATTCGTTGCCTCCATTTACCGCAACAGTAGTATTCGGGACTGTAAAAACTGGAATAGCAGATTCACCAAGCATACCTTTATCCCAAAATCCAAAAGGAGGTCTAATTACATATGCTGGAGGTGCAATTAATGAACCAATTAAACTTTTTTGGGCATAGTCAATATCAACATATCGAAATTTAGTCTCAAATACTCCTTGGGTAAATCGACGTATAGATGATATATCTAATGGTTCAGGCCAAGTATAAGATTCTCCCATTGCACCAATCATATCTATGATTTCTTTAGTTAAATAAATATTAGTAGGATCTGTAAATTCAGCAGATATTTTTTTAGTCAGAAATTCTTCATATGTCACTGGAGCGGTAAAATTAAACTCTATTGAATCCATCTCTTTCATAGGCACTAAAATTGTTGCTTTACCCGGGCATGAAACAAGCCCGTTTTCATTGGTAATAGCGATATCACATTCTACAAAACCATTACCTTCATGAGTATATGTTTTTGTAAATGTACCTGAAGCTGTTAAGGTTTCATTAACGTAATTGATTCCTCTATGAGAAACTTCAATTTTCTTAATATAACCAATATCACCTACCACTTCATCTAGCCAAGAACATATAAGGGCTTGTTTAAACGGGCCACTTAACAAAACATTATCAAAGCCATGTTCAATACACCAATCATAATCTTGATGTATTTCTCCGTAACTATCTATCGCTGATCCAAATCGAATCATATCCATATTAGTTAATGGACCCCACGACTTAGAAGGAATACTTGAACCTTCTATTATATCTTCATAATACAGCTGCATAGTAATCTATTCCTGTTTAGAATAAACTGGTGCCTTCAGCTTGTCTTCGTAGAGATTTATTTGTGACTATCGCTATTAGCTTACCGTTTTGATTTTTAATTATTCGGTCTGAGGTTATTATGATCATAGGTCCACTTTTACCCTCTTTTTGCTCAATATTGGAAACAACAGTTTTACCAGTAAGTGTATCTCCAATTCTTATTTGGCCAAACCATTCAATTTCACTTCCTGCGTTAACTTGCTTTGCAAATCCAGGGGTATCAACAAGGCCTCTATGGCGCATTTCTTCCTTTTCTGCATCTTCCACAACACCCAAGGGGCTTGGGAAACTTCTATGAAAGTAAAAAGGAGGAGCAATTATTGAACCATATTTTGAAGATTTAGCATATTCTTCATCATAGTACAATGGATTATCATCACGAGTTGCCTGTATAAAACGCCTTAATGAAGACCTATCCAAAGGTTCTGGCCAAATTGTTTCTTCACCTTCTTTACCTATTTGGCTAAGAATTTCTGGAGTTAAATAATTTTGCTCTTGTTCAACCATTGTAATATCTCCTATAAATGCATACATTAATTAATATTATTGACAGTTAAATCAAGCTCGATTATACAACATGTTATATAAAAGTTACTAATATTTATTATCTAATATTGTCTAATTGTTGATTTAAATACTATAATCAAAAATAAAACTTAATAATTTGAATACTCATAAACTCGGGAGAGGTGCTAGAGTGGACGAATAGGCGCGCCTGGAAAGCGCGTGTCTTGGTAACCCCAGGACCATGGGTTCGAATCCCATCCTCTCCGCCATATGTAAAAGGTTAATAAAATGACAAAAAATCTAGTTATAGTTGAATCACCTGCAAAAGCACGAACCGTTAGCAGATATCTTGGAAAAGATTTTCAGGTTGAAGCATCTGTCGGACATATTAGAGATTTACCCTCAAAAGAAATGGCTGTGGACATAGATAATAATTTTACTCCCAGCTATGTAATTATGCCTGGGAAAAAATCTATTGTACAAAATCTGAAAAAATTAGCTCGTAATGCCGAAAATATTTATCTTGCTACAGACCCAGATAGAGAAGGCGAGGCCATATCGTGGCATATACTTGAATCAATTTCATCCTCTAAAACACCACCTACACAAAGAGTAGTTTTTCACGAAATAACAGAACAAGGAATTAAGGAAGCATTTAACAACCCTGGTGATATTGATATGCAACTAGTTAATGCCCAACAAGCAAGAAGAATACTTGATAGAGTTGTAGGATATCAATTAAGCCCATTATTACAAAAAAAATTCACCAGTGGGAGAAAACTTGGACTTTCAGCTGGAAGAGTCCAATCAGTGGCTTTAAAAATTATTGTTGAACGTGAACGTGAAATTTCCTCCTTTATACCTAAGGAATATTGGAATGTTACTATTAATTTATCAAAATCAGATTCTAATAAAACCAAATTCGAAGCAAAACTTAACTCTGAAAAAATCAATTCCGAATCAGAAGCTACTGAATTAAAGCAAATACTTAATAATTCTACCTACAAGGTAGAAAAAATTTCTGTCCGTAATTCTTCCAGTAAAGCACCAGCACCATTTACGACCAGTACGCTACAACAAGAAGCCTCCAGAAGACTTAGATATACTGCAACAAGAACAATGAGAGTTGCACAACAACTTTACGAAGGGATAAACATCGGTAGTGAAGGGGAAACTGGCCTGATAACCTACATGAGAACTGATTCAATCACTCTTTCTTCCATTGCTAGTTCAGAAATAACTGATTTTATTAAAGATGTCTATGGTGAAGACTATGTTTCAAATACTAAACATACTGTTCGTAAAAAAGCTGTAGCTGCTCAGGAAGCACATGAAGCAATACGTCCAACTTCAGTACTAAGAACACCTGATAATTTAAAAAACCATTTAACAAGAGAGCAACTTTCTCTTTATACCCTAATTTGGCGAAGGACTGTTGCTAGCAAAATGTCTAATGCGATCAATCAAATTACTACTGTAAATATACTTTCTGAAGATATAAATAAAGAACAACATAAATTTATATGCTCGGGTACTATTCCGCAATTTGATGGGTTCAGAATTTTATATGAAAACCCTGATCATGATCCCGAAAATGATGCAGATGAAAATGAAGAATCCTCAAAAAAACTACCCAAACTATCTAAAGATGATGATCTTAAATTAAACGATATAGCTAACGAGCAAAAATTTACGCTTCCACCTGCACGATATACACAGGCAACTTTAGTGAAAAAGCTTGAAGAATCTGGTATAGGAAGGCCTAGTACTTATGCTTCAATAATGTCAACTCTTGAAGGAAGAAATTATTGTACTTTAGTCGACGGTAAATACCAAACAGAACAATTAGGTGAAGCTATTGTAGATCAACTAAATCCATACTTTCCTAATATAATGGATGTAGAATTCACGGCTTCTATGGAAACAAATCTTGATGAAATTGCAAAAGGAAATAAGGAATGGATTTCTGTTTTACAAGATTTTTACAATCCTTATAGTAAATTATATGCTGAAGCAGAATCTACTATGCCAAAGGTTACTGTAGAAACCCCAACAGGCGACTTTTGTCCCCAATGTGAAAAACCACTTGTTGAAAAAATAGGAAGAAATGGCAAATTTATCGCTTGTTCAGGATTCCCTGAATGTCGGTATTCAAAAAATATTATCAACAGCACCGATATAAAATGCCCCATTTGTGTAAAAGAAAATCGAGAGGGCGAGATAATTGAAAGACAACAACGAAAAGGGCAACGTAGAAAATTTTATGGTTGTAGCGCTTGGCCAAATTGTAATTTTATAAGCAATGCAAAGCCAATTGAACACCCATGCCCAGAATGTAATGGTTTAATGGTTGAATCTACTAGAGACAGGGTAATTTGCTATGACAAAGACTGTGCAATTACATTAAATGCAAACGAGCTAAAAACTGATCCTAAACTAATTGTTCCATTCAATGCTTCATGAACATAATATGAATAAAGAAAAAATCATTGAAAAATATAACAAACATTTAAGTTACGAAAAAAACTTATCTGATAATACAATAAGAAATTATTTATCAGATCTTTCAGTATTTGCAAGTTTTCTAATTGAAGAAAACTTCTCCAAAGAACAACCATTTCAAGACTTCGCAAAATTTATTTTAAATAAAAAGAAGCAACTTTTCCAAACTGAATATCGTAAAACTATAGTTAGTTTCCTTACGTGGCTAGTAACTAAAAAAACTAAAGATATCAGTCGTAATAGTGTAATAAGAAGCTTAGCCAGCCTTCGTTCTTTTTTCAGATTTTGTATTGAAGAAAAATTTATGCCAGAAGCGCCGTTATGGAATAGTAGATCATATTCAATGAAAAAAATTATCCCAAAAAAACCCCAACTATTACCAGAAGTACTCGAACAAAATGAAATTGAATCCCTATTAGATAATCCAAAGGAAAATGAAATCAATCACAAGACTTTGGATTTAGTAGTAAGAGATTTATCGATATTAGAAATTTTATATGGATCAGGTTTGCGACTATCTGAAGTATCGAATTTAAATCTAAATGATATCGATATAACAAAACGTACTGTTACAGTAATAGGAAAAGGAAATAAACAAAGACAAGTGCCACTATCATTAAAATCAATAAAGATTCTAGATGAATATATACGAAATCAAAGAAAATTATTGGTTAAGAGAAATTCAGAATCTGCATTATTTCTCAATAAATTTGGAAAAAGATTATCAAATCGATCTATTCAAAATATTGTAAAATCAAAAGGAAAAATAGCAGGGCTTCCTAAAAGAATACACACTCATATGATACGACATTCATTTGCGACCCATTTATTAGATGGAGGAGCAGATATTCGAATTGTTCAAATGCTTTTAGGCCATTCGAGCCCAGATACTACACAAATATACACTCATGTAAGTACAAACCAAGCAAAAAAAATATACTTAGAGAGCCATCCTCTTGCGAATATCAACAAATAGACTAATATATCAGTAAATACATTTTGGAGAATCTCATGAATATAGCAATAATTAATGGTCCAAATCTGAATAACCTTGGTAAAAGAGATAATTCAATTTACGGATCAAAATCTTTAAATGAAATAGAAAAATTAATAATAGAAAATTTTACTGATTCACCAGTTTCTTTATCTTTTTACCAATCAAATGCTGAGGGTGAAATAATAGATTATATTCAAAAAATAACAGAAACTACCGATGCAATTATAATTAATCCTGGAGGATTAACACACTATAGTATTTCACTAAGAGATTGTCTCTCTGATTTTAATGGCAGAATCATTGAGGTACATTTATCAAATATACATGCAAGAGAAAGTTTTCGTAGAGAATCTTTAATTGCCGATGTTTGCGAAGGACACATTTCGGGTCTAGGTTGGTTTGGCTATCTAACAGCAATAAATTATCTTCTATCTTAATACCAATAAAGGAGTAAAATGAACGACCGTTTAACAAAACTGCAAGAAAAACTAGCTGAATTTGAAGTGGATGGAATATTAATTACAAACCCAGAAAACAGATATTATATATCAGGATTTTCAGGTTCTGCCGGATATTTATTCATTACCCCAGATGCAGCTTATCTAAATACTGATTTCCGATATATTGAACAGGCAACAAATCAAGCACCATCGTTTGAGATCATTAAAATAGATTCTGAACTAAAATGGTTCATTGATCTACTTATTAAACATAGAATTAATACACTTGGCTTTGAATCTGAAGATCTAAGTTTTGCTGGATATTCACGATTTTCTGAAATTTTAGAGAAAAATAAATTAAATAAAATTGTCAATTTAAAACCACTTAATGCATCAATAGAAAAAATCCGTGCTGTTAAATACATGGACGAAATAGATATATTAAAAGAAGCTATAAGAATTTCTGATGAAGCTATGAATACTATTGCACCAACTATAAGAGCTGGTATATCTGAAAGAGAAGTAGCGTTACAGCTAGAAAATAAAATGAGAGAACTCGGAGCAGAAGGTCCTTCATTTGATACTATAGTCGGATCAGGACCCAATGCTGCCCTACCACACCACAGAGCTGGAGATCGAATTATTCAAAAAGGCGAATCAATTGTTATTGATATGGGCGCTAAGTATCAAGGATATTGTAGCGATTTAACACGAACATTTTGTGTTGGAAAACCCGATGAAACATTTAGAAAAGTATACGATACTGTATTTACAGCACAACAAACTGCAATTTCACTTGTTCAACAAGAAATGACAGGTACTGATTGTGATGATATTGCTAGAAAAGTAATAGAAGAGGCAGGTTTTGGGGATAAGTTTGGGCATAGTTTAGGGCATGGGGTTGGACTTGATGTACACGAATACCCCCGAGTTAGCCCAAATAGTCCAGACATCCTTATAAACAATATGGTATTTACAATAGAACCAGGAATATATATCCCCGGTTGGGGTGGAGTGAGGATAGAAGACATAGTAACTTTGCAAAATAATAAAGCTGAAGTATTGAGTGCAGCTACTAGAAATGAAATTATCGGAGGATAATAATGGTTATAAATGTTGGAGAGTTGAAAAAAGGAATAACAATTGAATTAGATGGTCAACCATATCAAGTAATAGATTATTCTAGCCAAAAAATGCAAGCACGAGCTCCAACTGTGAAGTTGAAATTGAAAGAGTTGAAAACTGGTAGATCAATTGAAAAGGCCTACAATGGGTTTGCTGTAAAATTCAATCTAGCTGCAGTTGAAACTAAGCCTGCCCAATTTATCTACAGGGAGGATAAAGATTACTACTTTATGGATTCACAAACCTTTGATCAGTTTCCAATCCCTACCGAACAATTAGGTAATGATTCATTATATTTAAAGGAACAAATGGAAGTAGATATAATCTTCTACAATGATGCACCTATATCTGTTCAGCTTCCCACATTTTCTGAATTAGAAGTAACGGACACACCTCCAAGCGTGAAAGGAAACACAGCGCAAGGCGGTACAAAACCAGCCACATTAGAAACTGGTTTAGTTGTCAATCTGCCCTTCTTTATCAATATAGGAGATATCATCCGTGTTGATACCAGAACTGGAGAATATCTAGAAAGAAAAACCTAAAATAACATGCTAAGAATTGGATGGTTTTCTTCAGGAAATGGGATAGGGTCTATGCAACTTCTATCTAAAGTTAATCAAGAAATATCAGATAACAATCTTGAGGCATCAATAGAATTCGTGTTCACCAACAAAGATCCAGATGAAGGTAAAGGTGTCGAAAAATTTTGTAAATTTGTACAGTCTCTAGAGATACCGCTTATTAATATATCTTCTAACAAATTTAAATCAAAAAACAGTGCAAAAAATTTTGATGATATTCGCAGTATTTATGATGATAAAATACTAACGACTATTAGTCATTATAATATTGATCTTATAGTTATGGCCGGATATATGCTATTTACCGATAATAAATTATGCAATGAATTTTTTATGCTCAATCTACACCCTGCTCCACCAAATGGCCCTCAAGGAACTTGGCAAAAGATTATCGAAAATCTTATAAATAATGAATATTCATATGCAGGAGCACAAATTCAAATTGCCACAACAAATCGAGATCAAGGCCCTATTATTAGTTATTGCACTTTCCCTATCAATAACAATGAATTTTATAATAAATTATGGTTAAAATTAGACAAGCAAAGTAATATACAGTCATCCGAGTTATTCCATCAAATTAGAACTGATATATTGAAAAGAGAGCCTCATTTACTGGTGGAAACATTAAAATCATTAGTTAGTGAAGAAATCATATTAGAGAGGAAAGAAAATTTTAATTATATTTGTTTAAACGAAAAGATTGAAAAATCTATAAACTCAAATTAAGCAACATTACGTCCCAGAATTGGTATATCTGTCTTAATTGCTAATTCATTTTCGTCAAGCAAAACTATACCATTCGATTTTCCCGTAACTGCACCTGAATAAACTAAACATTTTTTCACATTATTTAAGGATGGTATATGATACATTAGGTCCAAAAGTGTATCTTCCAAAATCGATTTTAGAGCACGAGCTCCTAATTTCGATTTGATAGCTTCTGCAGCAACAGTATCGAAAAACTTACCTCGAAATTCGAGTGATATATCCTCTAATGCAAAAAGATATTTATATTGTTCAATAAGGGAGTTTTTAGGTTCTGTTAATATTCTTACTAAATCTTTTTCAGATAAAACATTAAGTCCTACAGCAACAGGAAGTCTTCCAACAAATTCTGGGATGAATCCATATGAAACTAAATCATCAGATGTAACGTTTTGTAATTCTTCATTTATAGATCGCTCTCTTCTAAATCCTAAGGAATTTCTACGATTTTGCTGCCTTGCATTTACAATATCAGTTAAACCTTCAAAACTACCACCACAAATGAATAATATTCCTTCAGTATTCATTTGGATAAACTCTTGCTGAGGATGTTTTCTACCACCTTGTGGTGGAACATTTGCAATAGTACCTTCCATAATTTTTAGTAGTGCTTGCTGTACACCTTCTCCAGAAACGTCTCTTGTAATTGATGGGTTAGAATCTTTTCTAGTAATTTTATCTATCTCATCGATATAAATTATACCAGACTCAGCTTTCCCTATATCAAAATTTGCATTTTGTAACAGTCGTAATAGAATATTTTCCACATCTTCTCCAACATATCCAGCTTCAGTTAATGAAGTAGCATCACAAATACAAAATGGGACATCTACTAAATTTGCGAGAGTTTGTGCAATCAATGTTTTACCGGAACCTGTTGGCCCAAACAAAAGAATATTATTTTTCTGAATCTTTAAATTATTACCTTCTTGATTTTCCCGTATACGCTTATAGTGGTTATAAACAGCAACACTTATAATCTTTTTAGCTCTTTCTTGACCAATAACATATTCATCTAAAAGATGATGCATTTCTTTTGGAGGTATAATATTAAAGCTATTTTCTGTGTTGGTGATCTCTATTGAATCTTGATCTTGAGGAAACAACATTTCATGCGAAAGTAAAACACATTCGTCACATATCAATGAATTATCTAAACCCTTTACTAAATTTTTTGCATCTTCAGACTTTCGACCACAAAAGGAACATTCCATACATTACCTCTAAATTACTCTTTGTCAGATAGATTAGCCAAAACTTCATCAACTAACCCATATTCCTTTGCTTGTTCTGCATTGAGATAATAATCACGATCTGTATCTTGCTTAATTTTTTCATAATCTTGGCCTGTTCTTTCATGGATAATTCCACGAATGATTTCTTGTACTCTAAGAATTTCTCGAGCAGCTATTTCTATATCGGATGCTTGGCCTTGTGCACCACCAAGAGCTTGATGCATATGTATTGTTGAGTTAGGGAGGGCAAATCTTTTACCTGCTGCTCCTGAACACAATAAAACGGTCCCCATACTTGCAGCCATTCCGACACAGATAGTAGATACATCAGGTTTAATCAAATTCATAGTATCATAAATAGCTAATCCTGAACTAATTACACCACCAGGACTATTAATGTATAAATTAATATCCTTATCTGGATCTTCTCTCTCGAGATAAAGTAATTGAGCAACGATTAGATTTGCTACTTGATCATTTATTTGTGTACCAAGAAAAACAATTCTTTCTCTCAATAATAATGAATATATATCAAATGCTCTCTCACCTCTCGCAGAAGTTTCAATTACCATTGGAATTACATTTTTATTATCTGTATTCTCATTTGTTCCATTAATGTCATATAACATATAGTTCTCCTTATTTAGATGATTTTGGCTTAGCTTTTGTTGCTTTAGCTTTTGTAGTTTTGGGTTTGGTAGTTTTAGGTTTAACTGTTTTTGTCCCTTTTTTAGAAGAAGTATTTTCACCTTCAGCAATTTCAATGAGTCTTTCCAATGTTTTTCTTCTTGATAGCATATTTCTTAAATTACTTCTGGAATCTTCTGTAGAAAACGTTTTTTCTATTTCTTCTTTTCTGTCTTCTGATGCCTCTATAGCATCAGAAATTTCTTTTTCCAAATCTTCATCTGTTATTGTAATACCTTCCAATTCCGCAAGAGTTTCTAAAGCATAGGTTGTTGTAAGACGATCAGTTGCAGATTGTCTTGCTTCTTCTTGAAATTCTTCAGGTTGTTTTCCAATAATCGATAAATATTGTTCTAGGTTTACTTTGTTTTGTTTTAATGTCTCTGCTTGATTATCAATAATTGCTTGTGTTTCTTGATCTATAAGTATTTGAGAAGCTTCTAATGTTGACCTATTTTTAAGCTCTTCCAATATTTTATTTTCATACTCTCTTTGGGCTGTTGTATTAGCATTTTCAAACAAATTATTTTTGATTTGTTCTCGTAATTCTGCAACAGTTTCAAATCCATCCCCAATACCTTTAGCAAACTCATCGTCTAATTCTGCTAAATCTTTAGCCTTTACATCTTTTAAAGTAACAGTAAATTCACATTCTTTTCCAGCAACTTCTTTGTCTTCATATTCTTCCGGAAAAGGTATTGTAAAAGTTTTGGTATCATTCAACACCATATCTAAAAGGTATGCATGGAAACCTTCTACTGGACGATTGTTATGTTCTGTAACCAAGTACACTACATCTGTTTGATTAGCTACTTCTTTATCTTCAACTTTAGCTATGAGATCTATAGTAATTTGATCATCGTTTGCCACAGGTCGTTCCATTGGCACCCAATTAGAATTTGCCCAACGTAAATCTGTTATTACTGCTTCAATTTGCTCTTCTGGAATTGTAACAGGTTCTTTTGGAACGCGAATCTCTCTATAAGCATCTAAAGTTACTTTTGGCTCTAAGCCAATATTAATTTTTAATGTTAGTGGGTCTTCCGATACTATATTTACTAAGGGTCTGCCAACACTTTCATCAGCATTATCTACAATTGCATTCTGTACTATTGAAGGCATCCCTATGTTAAAGGCTTCATTTTTGATATATTCAACACCAAAATATGAATTCAGAATTGATTTAGGTACTTTGCCTTTTCTAAAACCATCGATTTTTGCTTGCTGCCCTACTTTTTGATAAGCTCGATCCATAAATGGATCAAGATCATCATCAATTAGTTCAACTGTAAGTTCAATTTCCCTTTCAGGTAATTCATTTCTGGTTACTTTCAAAATAATCCCCACATAAATAACTTATTACTATAAACAGTCCATGATATATCACCGAAACATAAGTATACCATTATAATCAAAAGTTTTTAATAGTTAATCAATCTCAGATATCATTATATGTAACTCTTCTAATTGCTCTTTAGGAATTAATGAAGGTGTACCAAATAATGGATCACTACCGCTTTGAGTTTTTGGAAATGCTATTACATCCCTAATTGATTCCGCATTGTCTGTTAATAAGGTGATTAAGCGATCTATTCCAGGAGCGATTCCTCCATGTGGAGGTGCACCATATTCAAGAGCCTCTAAAAGTTGACCAAATCTTTCAATTTTACTTTCATCATCATAACCTAAAAAGTCTAATATCTTTTCAAGTTTTTCCCGAGAATGAATCCGAATACTACCACTAGCTAACTCCATTCCATTACATACTAAATCATAGTGGCGAGCTCTCATGTCACCTGGAGAAGTATCTAATAAATCCCAGTCTTTCTCTAGTGGAGAAGTAAACAAGTGATGGGATGGTTGCCAATTATTCATATCATCATCCCATTCAAAAACTGGAAAGTTTGTAATAAACGCAAAAGCCATCTCAGACTTGTCAAATAATTCTTCTCTTTCAGCAATCTCATTTCGTAATTGTGACATACAAGTATTAACTACCTTGCTAGAATCAGCCATTATTAATATAAGACTGCCCGGACTAGCATTAGTAAAATCAATTATTGACTTAATTTCATCTATAGTTAATATTTTTGAAACTGATGATCGTATATCTTCTATAGTTAAATTGTCGATAGTACTAAGTTCCTCTGAAATTCCTATATACATCAAACCTTTACCGCCACGTGTTTTGACAAACGCAACAAGATCATCTAATTGCCTACGCGAATATTTATTCAAACCAGGTATCATCAATGCTTTTGCTATACCACCTTCATTTATGGGATTAGTAAGCACATGTGCAGATGAAGTTTTCGCAATTTCAGTAAGATTAATCAACTCTAGTCCAAATCTTAAATCGGGTTTATCTGTGCCATATTTATCCATGACATCGTCGTAGCTCAACTTTGGAAATGAACCAACAATAGTCCTATTATCAACCACATTTTCGATGATTTCTGTATAAAGATCTTTAATCAAAGTCATAACATCATCTTCATTTACAAAACTCATTTCAATATCTAATTGAGTATGTTCTAACTGCCGATCTCCTCGCAAATCTTCATCTCTAAAGCATCGTGCTATTTGAAAATATTTTTCAAAACCCGAAACCATAAGTAATTGTTTCAATTGTTGAGGAGATTGAGGAAGTGCATAAAAAGTACCTGGGTTCATACGACTAGGAACGACAAAATCTCTTGCTCCCTCTGGTGTACTCTTAATTAAAATAGGAGTTTCAATCTCCATAAAACCTTTTTGACTTAAAAATTCTCTTATATGCTTCACTACGTTATGACGAAGAATTATATTCTGATGCATAGCAGACTTTCTTAAATCTAAATAACGATAGCGAAGACGAATCTGTTCATCTGTATTATCACTATCATCAGAGATTTCAAACGGTGGTGTCTTTGACTCATTTAAAACTTCCAACTCGGAACAATGAACTTCACACATACCACTAGGAATTCTAGTATTCTCTGTACCAGAAGGCCTAGGCATCACTTTACCTTTTATAGATACAACCCATTCCGGTCGTAAAGTTTGGGCATCTAAATAACTTTTCTCTGATATTCCTTGGTCAAAAACTACCTGAACTATACCAGAGTTATCTCGTAAATCTATAAATACTAACCCTCCGTGATCGCGTCTTTTATGCACCCATCCAGCAAGATTAATTGTTTGCCCTTCTTTATCTAATATAACATCGCTACAATTAGTATCTTTAATCACGATACTCTCCATTGATCTATATATTTTAAATTAAACAGTACATGAAATTATAATTGAAATTACTACGTAGTTCCAATTATTTTAAATTTTAATCTATGTTCAAAAACATACAACAGTCAATATATTGCGATCGACAATAAAAAATGGATATAATTACCGAACTAGAAATGTTGAATAAGAAGGTGTTTGATGGCGAATAAAAGAGTACTAATTGACAATAATCCGGGAAGAAATGCACAAACTTACGGTATAGCAAGAGAACTTGGCACAGAAATGGAATTAATCCACGAGCCTTCTGTGGGAGTGATAGGAAACAAAGGAGACTCTCAGTGTTATCTGGGAGTGCAACAAAAAGTTGAAAAAATTCATTCTACACTTTTGAAAAATATTGGGCTTGATGACAATAAAATTAAAATGCGATTAGTGCAACCTGAATATACTATTGCAACTTCTGATGGTATGAGAAACGGGACTAGAGAAATGAGATATTCTCTCATTGGACGAGAAGTAACACACGACTCCATATGTGAACACTTAAGTGCCACAGGATTAGAAGGAGTTATTGCAGTTGTTGCATGCGACAAACCTCCCGTTGGAACTCTAGCAGGAATTCTCGAGCATAATAGACCATCGATAATGATGTCTGACGGGACAATACGACCTGGAATAGATTCTATAACTAATGAAAAAATTGACATTATTTCAGGGTTCCAAGTAGCAGGAGACGAGAATGAGGCATTCAAAAAACGAATAGCTTCGGAAGCATGCCCAGGTTATGGAAGTTGTGGCGGGATGTTTACCTATAATACTATGCAAACTTTTCTTGGCGTAGTAGGTATGGAGCCATTACATATGGTTTCTCCTGCATCTCAAGATTCAAGAAGAATGAAAGAATTCCCAGAAGAACTCGTGGGTTATTTACGTAATTTAATTGCTAACCAAATTACACCACGCGATATTGTTACCAGAGACTCCATTAGAAATGCAATGATTGTATCTATGGCAGTAGGTGGATCAACAAACGTTTTGCTGCATGCTCCAGAAATTGCCAGAGCAGCAGGATACAATAATTTTTTTGAACAAATTATGTCAGAAGAAGAGTTCAACACTCTCTCACAGTATGTTGTTCCTGTTCTCATTGATGCTAGGCCTTTTGGGCAATATTCTATGGTGGACATAGACGAAAAGGGTGGGGTGCAAGTTATTGTAAAAGAATTACTAGAGGTTGGATTATTAAATGGGGAAACTTTAACTTGTACTGGTGAAACACTTACTGAGCAAGTGAAAAGATTAAACCCTCCTGCACCGGATGGAAAAGTTATATATCCCGTAGAAACTCCATACAAAGAAACTGGGGGTTTAAGAATTCTTGGAGGTAATGTTTCAACTGATTTTACTGCAATTTTGAAACTTGCAGGTGTTGAAGGGGGTCTGGAAAATAACATATTTAATGGTAAAGCAAGAGTATTCGATGGCGAAAGACAATTATTAGATGCCTTAGAGAATCGCCCAGAAATATTTGAAGATCGTGATATGGTAATCGTCAGATATGAAGGTCCCAGTGGTGCTCCTGGAATGCCAGAAATGTTGGATTCAACCTCTCGAATTACAACTTTATGTAGACAAAAAAACATAGTTGTTGCGTTAATGACTGATGCTAGATTTTCAGGTGGTTCTGTTGGTCTCGTTATAGGTCATGTCGGGCCTGAAGCAGCAATAGGAGGTCCAATAGCACTTATAGAAGATGGAGATAATATAGTTGTAGATCTTAATAATAATCAAATCAACTGTTTAGAATTATCTGATCCAAAAATTATGCAACAGAGGAAGAGTGCTTGGGAAAAAATAGTAGAATCTAATGGAGGAACACATCCATCCATTGGAGATGCTAATACAAGACTACTTAACCGTATGAGATTTTCATCTGTTTCGGCTAAATATGGAGCTGGCATGCATCCTAATAGAGATCTTTGGGTAAGTGAACCAAGATCTCCTGAAAAATCCACATTTACGCCTCGTAATAAATACCGCTAATGGAGAAAAATAACAATATTAATAGGATAACGAATCTCGACTTTATACGAGGAGTCGCTGTGTTAGGCATTCTGATCATGAATGCAATAACATTTGTACTACCTAAATCTGCTTATTATAACCCTTCCTCTGCAGGAACAGATAATATTCTTGATTGGATTTTTGTTACTCTAAGCCAGATATTTATTGCTGAAAAAATGATGGGGTTATTTTCCCTGCTATTTGGTGCAAGTATTGTATTATTTATAGAATCTCTAAAACGTCGTAATAGTAGTCATCCTCATATACTCAGTATTTGGAGAAATCTCATTTTATTCATAATTGGTTCTATACACGCATCTATTTGGTTTGGTGATGTTTTAATACTCTATGCAATTTGTGCTCCAATTATTATTTTATTATATCGAATGAATAGATATTTCAATTTAATACTTGGGGTGTTCTTTATTAACCTTCCAGTAATATTTGCAATTATATTTCAACCAATTTTTGATACCCAAGGTAACTTAATTATGACCGGTTGGGTAAAAGATTTTGTCTTATCATCTCAATCTGAAGCTTCCAAAATTGGATTAGGTGAATTTTGGTTTGCCGATAAGACAACGACTGGGGAATTGTTTGATATTTATATTTTGATTGATGCTTTTGGAAGAGCTTTAGGAATGATGTTAATAGGAGTTTTCCTATATCGTTCAAATATCCTTCAAGGAAGCTATAGCAACTCTTTTTATACAAAAATGGCAATTGCTGGATTTACAATCGGTATTCCATTAGCAACGTATTCACTGATCTGGGGAATTACAAAAGATTATAGTCCAAGTATTGCTCTTATTCACTCTAATCCTCATAGAATTGCCAATTTACCTTTAGTACTTGGGTACGTGGGACTTCTCACAATATTAAATACAAAATTACCTGTTCAATTCCTTACGAGAATGAGGTCAGTTGGGAAAATGGCACTTACAAATTATTTAACCCAAACCTTAATAAGTACAGTAATTTTTACAATCATATTTTCTAATTTAATTCTTAGTCGATCAGAGTTAATACTATATGTAATAGTAATTTGGGCACTTCAAATTTACTGGTCAAAATACTGGTTAGACCATTTTCAATATGGTCCATTTGAATGGGCTTGGAGAAAATTAACATACATAAATACTAAGGGAAAAAATACTTAATTACTGACCACTAATTCTGACCAGTGCCAGGACTCTGAATTACGTATATTAATTACACCAGGGTTGTAATTTTGTATTTTATTACTAATTAGTATTCCTACATGATCTGTTATTGGTTCGAAAAGCAAAGCTTGCTCGAGAACATATTTTTGAATATCGATTATATGTTTTTCTCTATTAATATTTGATGAGTTTTGTAATTCAATAAGTTCATCTAGGTAATCGATTTGATGATTGTTAATAGAATATTGCCCCTTACTATGTAACAATCCATATAAATATGAATTTGGGATATCAATCGGTATTTTAGGGCCAAGTGATATATCATATTTTTTTTCAATCCAAACTTTCTGATAATATTCTTTTGGATTCAATACGTTATATTGAATCTTAAAACCTGCGTCGGTAAGCATTTTGAAATAGTTATCACCCAAATCGATATACTCATCACCATAATCTCCGACATAAAAATCAATGGTATGATCTAGGCGCTCAAGATTAGCTGAATTCATCAAATCATAATTATTCGATTGAGTAAGTTCAGGTAGATTCGTATATGAGTCTTCTGACTTAGTAGAAAGTTCCCAACTTTTCGAATCTAAAGGTAATCCAATACTTAATGAATCATAAGAATTTAGATCTAGATGTGAAAATATATATCGTCTGAAATGAACGTCATCAATTGGATAAACTGAAGTATTCATTGCAAACAAAACACCTTTACTATAATTTGGATTTATATCTATACAAGGCAAAATATTTAAAGAACAATGAGAAAAATGATTTCCCGGTTTGTCATTACTTGAATACATATAATTTACATCTAGCTCTAACTCTTCTATGTCTAACAATTGCTTGGTTGACCAATAGTCAATCATCGAAATATCTACTTTTTCAGAAAGAACTAAAGCAATTCTAGTGTTCTCATTACTAACTGGAGTGATAAAAAATTCCTGAGCTTTAGGGAAACCTTCTTCAAAATAATTGGGATCTGCTGTAAATTCAAATCTATCAACTGAATTCTCATTATATATCCAGGGACCTGTTCCTATTGTAGGGCCAAAGCGCAGACCTTCTTTAAGGCTCTGTTGTTCATATGGAATTATTTTAATATTCCCGTGAGCTAATCGCATCAATAAATCTGCATCAGAATACTTGAGTAATATTCGGACTTTTGATTCTTCTATTTCTTCAACCATATCTAATGAATTTAATATACTCGAACTAGACCAATCGTTATTTTTTATTCTGTTAAGGCTTTCAACAACATCCTTAGCTATCAATTTTCGACCTGAAATTGGTATTTTATCATGCCAAAATACATCTTCACGTAATCTAATATGATATTCAATATCACTGACTTGAATCCATTCAATACAAATATCACAAGTAATTTGAAATTCATTAAATCGAAATAATCTACTATAAGAAATACCAGGACCCATAGATAGTAATGAATCTGAATTATCCTCATGTACATCAAAATGTTCTGGATTTTTAGGTGAAGCTAAACTAAGAGTTCCCTGAGGTATATGAGCGATAATATTTTTAGTTTGAACTCTTTCAAGTTCTTTTTCTAAAGCCAATGTTGGTGTAGGTATAATAACTGGAATTGAGACCAGAGGTGTAGAAGCAGGAGTAGCAACTGACACTTCATCATTTTCAGTATTGCAGGCAACTAATCCAATTGTAGCTAAAATAATGGATAATTTAATTAATAACTTTATATAAAACATAATTATATTTCTTTTAAATATTTTGTTTAATAATACCAAAAATTGTCTTAAATGATTATCGATATTAATATAGTGTGATTATTGGAGTTTATTTATGCTTATTGATTGCCATTCACATCTCGCAAATTTTAATGAAAATGAAATCTCTGAAATAATTTCAAGAGCCAAAAAATCAGGCATATTTTATATATTTTCAGCAGGAACTGACATAAAGAATTCTGAAAAAACCATCTATTTAGCTAATAGTAATGATGAAATCTATTGTGGAGTAGGAATTCATCCCAATAGAGTAACAAATGATATAAAAGATAATGATTTCTACAAATTGGAACAATTAGCTCAATCAAGTGATAAGGTTATTACAATGAGCGAAACAGGTATGGACTATATGCCTAATGCTCCTGAAAGAAAAAAACAAGAAGAAGTATTTGTGGTCCAAATTACCCTAGCAAAAAAATTAAAATTACCTATCATTTGGCACTCACAAATTCCTGAAATTAATTCTTTTGGTGATCATAAAAATACTTTAGATATCCTTAATCATGAACATGCAGATACAGTTGGCGGGATCATGCATTACTTTCAAGCAGATTATACAACAGCTAAAAAAGCTATTGAAAATGGATTTTTAATATCTTTTGCCAAACCACTATTAAGGCAAAAACACCAAAAAGAAATTGTTGAAAAGATACCTCTAGAGCATATTGTTTTAGAAACAGATTCATCGCCACAACCATGGAAAAAAAATCGTTCTCTTTGGACTGAACCAAAGGATATTTTACTTATTGCTAAAAAAATTGCCCAAATCAAAAATATTTCTCTTGAAACAGTAATGAACGCAACTAATGATAATATAAACCAACTATTCGACAACAAATTCAAAAAAGCTAATTAGTATATTGGTGCGATAACATAGTATCTAACCACATAGCCAAAAACAATTAATATTGACGCAACAGCAAATGATGACATAAAAGATGCGCCAATTAAAACTTTACAACACATCATAAGAGTCAATAACACCCAAATTAATGACATCACCAAGATGAGATATACTGAAAATGAAAGCCCAACCAAAGCAAACGTTAATGTTAGTAACCAGGGAGCGTGACAAAAACCGATTATTGATAATGAAGGTATAAATTTTATCTGATTTCTATATAAAAAATTTCCAATAATATAATATCCAATAGTTATTAAAAACCATTGAATAAATATTGATGCTGTTACAGGAATAATTACAGAGAAGGAATGCATATCTCCAATAATTCTACCAAATGATTCTGCCGATGAAATTAATATAATAATTAATAGAGATTGTTTAATTGAATTTGGTTCGTCAATTATTTCACGAAAAGTCATTGGACGTAACTGAATCACTTTAAATATGCGACCGATTAAACCTTCTAACAATTATTACCTCAATTATTCTTGTATGATTTATTTGAACGCTTATCAATCAATCTTTGCATTTCATCTTCAATAAGATTAAAGTCATTTTTCGGTATGAGATGTAAATCTCCTAAAAATGCCAAATGCCAATCCTCAGGACGCCAATTTTTTATAAATTGCATCCTAGGAGCAAGGATTTTTGCATCAATGAATTCTTCTTGATTTAATATACATTCTGGCTCCATATTAACTCTAAGAGAAAAGTCTTCTTTTTCATGAATATAGGTCCATTGTTTTGTATGATCTTCAAAATATTCAGATGTGATATTCAAACTAGTAGTAAATGAAGATAGTTGTTGTACATATATTAGTAGTCTATCGCCTACCAACATTCTTTTTATTTTTTTATGATGTGGAACCCGGAAACCTTGCACAGAGTAACCCAATTTTTTAGTCACTACAAAATTTTCTTCTGACAGAGAAAGCATCCAATAATTTCTTGGCATTATTCTTTCCTTTATTTATACACATAAGAAACTAATTACTATGGAATATAATAATTAATATCCATTTTATACGCAAATAATTCTATTTTACTGGTAAAGCTCGATTAATTTCATCTAAGACAAACGGATCATTTTCATATTCTAGAGATATTTTTAATGCATTTTGACATTCTGGTGTATCAATTTCACCTAATGCCCAAGCTGAATGCCCTCGCACCAATTCAGATTGATTATTCTTAAGTGTATCAATTAATGCTGGTATTGCTTCTTTTTGTTTCGTGTTACCTAATGCTACACATGCATTTCGTTGTAAACCTCGTAGTTTAGTTCGTTTAATGGGGGATTTGCTAAAACGCGTAGAAAATTCCTCTTGAGACATATATAAAATTCCTACTAAATCTAGATAACTAGTAGTCTTTTCTATAAAAGTGGTGTTTTGGGATATATCAATTTTATCATTAACAGGACAAATATCTTGGCATATGTCACATCCAAATATCCAATCACCCATTAATGGTCTCAAATCGTATGGTATAGCCCCTCTATTTTCAATAGTCAAAAAAGAAATACATTTATTTGCGTCTAGTTGATATGGCGATACTATTGCATTTGTGGGGCATCCAATAATACATAATTCACATTTACCGCAATTTTTCTTGACAGGTTCATTGGGCACAAGTTCTATATCTGTAATTAAAGCTCCAAGAAAAATCCATGATCCATATACGGAATTAATTAAATTTGTATGTTTACCAAACCAACCTAAACCTGCTTTCTCAGCAAATCCTTTTTCTAGTAAGGAACCATCATCTACAAATATTCTTCCATCTATTTTTATTGATAATTCTTTTTGAAGGTTTTCCTTATATTCATTTAACATTTTTTTAATGACTAAATGATAATCTTCCCATTGTGCATACATAGCAATTCTGCCATTAGAGTCACTGGTAGAATAAGAATCATCTTTATGTTTTTTATAATTAACCCCAACCACTATTACTGATTTGGGGCTATGTAGTAACTGGTCAGGAGATCCACCTTTAATGAGGCGTTCCTTATTTAACCAAGGTATACCTTCAAGGTAGTTTAATTCATATGCTGCCAATGAATTCTTTATATGATCATTTAATTCATTAGCATCTGAAATACCCACTAAATCAAAACCTACCGATTTTGCAAGTTCAACAACTATTTGTTCACGCGTTTTCATAAAGTTCCATAAAATAATAATGAAATTTGTTTAATTATATCAACAGCTCCCTTGACTGAATATAAAACCCAATTTATATTAATACAATTCCTAATATTTTTCGAAAATAATTATGTAAAGGCAGGTTTTATACTTATGGCTGAAGCGGGCAAAAGATATATAACACCAAGTGGTGCAGAGTTAATTGTTACTAAGGGTGGTGCAGGTACCTTATCAGATGGTCAAATACCACTACAGATAAAAGATGCTGGAGATGGATATAATGGCGCTTCTTCAAATGGAACAGAAGCATTAAGTCTGGGCAAAAGATTTCAGTCAAAAGATGGATCAGTTACTGTACTAGTTACTAAAGCTGGAGTTTGTGACTTACAGTACGACGGTGAGCCAATGGAAATTCAACAACCTAGAAAGTTGCCTTCTTCAGATTAGCTACTCACTACGAGTAGTATTTAACTGTTGCACTAATCGTGATTTTCTTCTTGATGCATTATTCTTATGAATAGCACCTTTTTTTGCTGCACGATCTAATACAGATAATGCCTTTGATACTAAAACATCAGCATTATCATCTTGCGCAACTATGGCTTTTTTTGCTGCTGTAACTGCTGTTCTAGCAGATACTTTTGCTAGCCTATTGTATCCTTGTTTTCTTATAGAACTTCTTAAAGTTTTTTCACTTGGCATTTTGTCCCTTTCAAATCAAACATGATTATATCATGCTTATGTACTAAATTCTTTCTACGCTAATAATTCCTTGTACTTCTTCTATCTTAGCAAATATTTTACTCAATTGCTCTATACTAGAAATAAATATATCCAAATTTACAAATGCTGTCCCATCGTTTTGGTTTTTACTTACAACGTCATTAACGTTGATTTTCTCAGAAGCAACAGCAGCTGTTAAATCTCGAAGTAACCCTACTCTATCCCAAGAATGTATCGATATTCTTACTGGGTAATAGCTCTTAGATTTACCCCAATTTACTTCTACAACCCTCTCGCGATCCTGCTCTTTTTGAATATTTTCACATCCTAGCTGATGAACAGTAATCCCCTTTGCACGAGTAATGTAACCTACTATATCATCTCCAGGTAATGGAGAACAACATTTTGCTAAATTTGTTAATAAATCCCCTACCCCTAAAACCTCAACTGATGAAGTTAAATCGCGTACTGCGGAACTTGATAGTGAGTTAATTTTTAAAGGGAGTGGATCATTTAATTTCGACAATACTTGTTGAATTGTAATTGAACCTGACCCAAGAGCAGCGAAAAAATCTTCCACACTTGAAAATTTCAAGGTTTTAGCTACTTCTTGCTCAGACTCTTCAATGTTAAATTTCTTTAAATCTTTCTGAAACATTTCTCTACCCTTATTCAGGCTAGTGCTACGTTCTTGTCTTCTAAACCAAGACTTAATTCTTTCTTTTGCTGTTGCAGTCTGTATATAACCTGCATGGACATTTAACCAATCTAGACTTGGGCCACGAGCAACTTTACTTGTAAGAATTTCAGCTGAATCGCCACTTGTAAGTTTATAATCTAGCGGAACTAATTTCCCATTAACTTTAGCTCCAATACATCTATGTCCAATTTCTGTATGAATTCTATAGGCAAGATCTATAGGAGTGGAACCTACAGGTAGTTCAAAAATATCCCCTTTTGGTGTATAAACATATACTTGATCTTGAAATATATCAGTTTTAATGTTTTCCAGAAATTCTTCTGGCCCACTAGATCCTTTCTGTACATCAATTAACTGTCGCAACCAATTAATTTTTGTTTCATATTTTTCATTTGATTGCTTGCCCTCTTTATATGTCCAATGAGAAGCAATACCAAACTCTGCTAACCTATGCATTTCATGTGTTCGTATTTGTACTTCTAAAGGCATTCCATTAAGACCCATTACTGTTGTGTGTAGAGATTGATACATATTCTCTTTTGGATTTGCTATATAATCATCAAACTGCCCTGACAATGGATGCCATAATTCATGTACTATGGATAATGTTGTATAACAATCAACTTTTGAGTTAACTAAAACTCTCAATGCAAATAAATCATGAATATCATCAAAATCTTTTCCCTGCTCTTCATAAGCTTCAATCTTTTTATAGATACTATATAAATGCTTTGCTCTTCCCATCACTATAGCATCAATATTTGATTCCTTAAGAGAACTGTTTAGCATATCTTGAACCAAATTAATATATTTCTCTCTCTCAAGACGTTTTCGAGAAATTAAAGATGCAATTTCCTTGTAACTATCAGGCTGAATATATCTAAATGCTAAATCTTCTAGTCTCCATTTAACATCCCACATACCTAATCTATGTGCCAATGGAGCATATATTTCTAATGTTTCTTGCGAAATCATAATTTGTCTATCTTCTGCTAATGAGGAAAGAGTAGACATATTGTGTAACCTATCTGAAAGTTTAATAAGAATTACCCGTAAATCTTTAGACATTGCTATAAGCATTTTTCTCAAACTTGCAGCGTTATTAATTCTGAGATCATTTGAAGAATTATCATCACTACTTGCTGCAATATTTATATCAAGTCTATTTAATTTCGTTACACCATCGACTAATTCAGCTACATGCCTACCAAATTCTCTTTCTAATTGGGTATAAGAAACATCACAATCTTCTATAACATCATGAAGTAAAGCTGCAACAAGTGTAGTAGTATCGCAATTTAAATCAGCCAAGTATCTAGCAGTTTCTACAGGATGAACAATAAATGGGTCGCCAGATTTACGTAACTGACCTTTATGGGCGTACTCAGCAAAACCTAAAGCTTTAGAAATTTTTTCTATATCTTCTTTAGGTAAATATGTATTTGCTATTTCCATTAAAGAATTCACAAAACCACCTTAAGTAATTATATCATTGAATGAATGAAATGGTGATAAGTATACTTGATATATCAACTTTACGAAATATAGACTTTATTTGACATAGAATATAATATCTTTGTATACGATATATGAAAGGAAATACATGTTACAAAGGCCACGAGGTACTGCAGATATTCTTCCAAATGAGCAAAAGTATTGGAAATTTATTCATGAAGCTACTGCTAAAGTCTGCGAAAAGTTCGGTTATAAACGTTTAGATACTCCCCAATTCGAGTCTAAAGACTTATTTATTCGAGGAGTAGGAACGCAAACTGATATCGTACAAAAAGAAACGTACACATTTCAGGATAAAGGAAACGAAGAATTAACACTACGTGCTGAAGGAACAGCACCAGCATGCCGAGCATATATTGAAAATGGAATGAAAAATTTACAACAACCCGTCCGGCTTTATTACCATGCTTCCATATTTAGATACGAAAGACCTCAATCCGGACGATATAGAGAACATCATCAATTTGGAATTGAAGCTATTGGAGACGATAGCCCGTTAATTGATTGTGAGGTTATACAAATTGCTACTGATGTTATAGAAGTATTGGGAATTCCTAATACTTCCCTGTTTATTAATTCTATAGGTGGTGCATCTTGTTGTAGAAAAGATTACCTCCTAAGTCTAAAAACATATTATAGTAACCATCTGGAGTTATTATGTAATGATTGTAATAACAGAATGGAAAACAACCCATTAAGGTTATTAGATTGTAAACAAAAACAATGCCAACCATTTCTAGAAGATGCCCCCCATTCAATTGATTCTTTATGTCAAGAATGTAGAGATCATCATGAAAAACTTCTTGGATATCTAGACTCATTACAATTGGCCTACATAATAAATAGTAAACTTGTAAGAGGCTTGGACTATTACAATAAAACAGTGTTTGAAATCCAACCAGAAACTGAAGGTAGCCAAAATACTATTATTGGCGGAGGAAGATATGATGGATTAATCGAACAAATAGGAGGACAATCAACTCCAGGTATTGGTTTTGGTTGTGGCATTGAAAGACTAATACTAAATTTGAAATCAAACAATATTGAACCACCAGAAATTTATGAAAAACCTGTAGTCATATGTCATATGGGAGAAGATGCTTTGAATATTGCTGTACCATTATCAAAAAAATTGAGAAGCAATAATATTCATACCATAATTGCTCCATACGGAAAAAGCATTCGAAGCCAAATGAGATATGCATCATCCAATGATTCTGATTATGTTGTCATTATTGGAGAAGAAGAAATAAAACAAAAAACATATCGAGTAAAAGATATGAATAAATCAACAGAATATGATTTAAATGAAAGTGATTTGATTAATTTAATATTAAAAATTTAAATTCATTTGGGTAATACTCATATCACCTTTAAATTTAGTATCAGCCGATGTCTTTTGACCTTCAAAATAAAACTCTACAGTTGCTCCAATATATTGAGAGTCATTTAGACCTAAGGTTACATTATAAGATCCATTTAATCCCACATCAAAATTCAACCAAATATCAACGAGATTATCTTTTGGTGCAACAACACGCACAAAGTATTTTTTGCCCAATTCAACAAATACATTATCCTTCTTTATTGTACCTTGTATAAATGCTGGCAATGGTGGAACTGCAGCTGAATTTAAATTTGGAGGTATTGTAAAATCTGTATTGATTTTCCCATTGTATAAATCAGGTAAGTGTTTATCAATCGTAGATGTTTCAATCATATACACTACTTCCTCTTCACTTGAAACATTGATCCCTTTAGATTTTAAAGTGTCTTTTGACATTGTTATTCCAACTAATGAATAATTACTATCAAATATTCCAAGACCCTCTTCTATACCTTCAATTGTTTCGTCATTCATCAAAATTAGTTCCGAATATCTTATTCCACTAGAACTATCTCGTTTATATCTATTTACTAAGATCTCTGAATCCATCATGGTCCAGCCTGAATTATTGCCTTCACAATACAAACAAAAACCTAGACCTTGAAAAATCTCACCGACCTTACTATCGGTGATATTTTTACTTGGAATTATAGGTTTACTACTGTCGTATATATTTTCTACAATGTTGGTTGGTAATGAATTAGAATCGATGATCTTAATTATTGCTAAATCTATTTCCTCATCTCTCCCCACAATCCATCCTTTAAATCCACTTTCTTGTTGCCATCCTGAAAAATAAAGGTCAACAAATGGACTAGAAGTAAACCCTTTTGCAGTAGTAACAATATGATTCGGGTATTCACTTAGCAACCAACCAGTTTTAAAGGTTTCTTGATTTTGTCTGCTCGATGAAGTTCCTTCTGTTGTAATTAAAGGCCATTTATCAGATTTATCTATTAGTGAAGAAAAATTTGATGCCTCAGTAAAATTAGGAAATTGCCCGACTAACACAGCAGATTTACCAACAATCAAAGAATCTTTATCTGTATTCCAAGCCCATGATGGCGTTGGGGTCGGAGTTGGAGCAGTAGCTTTAGTAGGTTCTTGTGTTTCTACAACCTTTGGGACAGATTCAAGAGCTTTTGCCACAGCAGCATCAATCATAGCTTGTACGTCTAAAGTAGATTGCGGAGTTAATGTAGCTGTTGGTGTAGGTGTAGGTTCTGAAGTAGCAACTTCTGCCAAACGTGCTGCTATCCCTGCGTCTACGGTAGCTTGAAAATCTATATCTTGAAGCTCTACAGAGACCTCCTCTGAACTTCCGCAATTCACAACGAAAATTAGCGATAAAGCAAAAATTAAGTACTTATATTTTTTCATATGCTTGTCTCAAATGATATATTTCAACTAAATTATAACACACAATAAATTGGAGAAATGCGTTGAACATGAATATTGATGTAAACTATACTTCAATATAAATATACATAAGTAATAGATTGTTAATTGAAATGTTAGAAAAATTATCAAAATTTGAACAAAGGTTTAGAGAAGTCGAACTTTTACTTGCTGACACAGCTAATTCGGATAATCCAAAGCTCCTTGCAGAATTAGGCAAAGAATACTCTCAACTTGAATCAAAATCAAAAACTTTTCATAAATATGATGACTTACTAAAATCTATAGAGAGTTTAAAGCAAATCATATCTTCAGAAGATGATAAAGAATTAGTAGAGCTCGCTAAAGAAGAATTAAATGAAGAATTACTCAGACAAACAAATTTAGAAGAAGAAATACAGGTCTTACTTCTTCCAGAGGATCCAAATGACCAAAGAAATGTTTTTGTAGAAATAAGAGCAGCAGCGGGCGGTGATGAAGCAGCATTATTTGCAGGTGATATATATCGTATGTACTCTAGATATTCTCAAATTGCAAATTGGAATCTTGAAATAATGTCGATGAACGAAACAGGTATCGGAGGGTATAAAGAAATAGTATTTTCTGTACAAGGCGAAAACGTTTATAAAAAACTAAAATACGAAAGTGGTGCACACAGAGTACAAAGAGTACCTTCAACTGAATCCTCAGGGAGAATCCATACTTCCACAATTACTGTTGCAGTATTACCCGAAGCTGATGATGTGGATGTAGATATTAATGATAATGACTTACGAATAGATATTTTCCATGCAGGTGGACATGGAGGTCAAAATGTAAATAAAGTTGCCACTGCAGTAAGAATTACCCACCTACCTAGTGGCATTGTTGCAGTATGTCAAGATGAACGTTCTCAAATGAGAAATAAACAAAAAGCTATGGATGTAATTAAAGCAAGGCTTTTAGACAAAGCTACACGAGAACAGCAACAAAGTATTAGCAGTGATAGAAAATCTCAAGTTGGAACAGGTGAACGTGCTGAAAAAATACGAACTTATAATTTTCCACAAGATCGTATAACAGATCATAGAATTAACCTTACAATTCATAATATGGAAAATGTACTAAATGGAAACTTAGATATCTTAATAGATCCTATCCAAGAAAAAGAAAAAGAAATGTTATTAGAAAATCCAGTAGTTTGACCAAAATAAAAGAAATCTTACTATCAACAAGAAATTTATTAAATGACAATGCTATCCTCGATAGTGATATAGAAAGTGATCTTCTTGTATCATATGCTTTAAAAATCTCTAGATCAGAATTACATATGAATATTAATTCTGATATTTCAGCATCTGAACAAACAAAAATTCAAAACTTGGTTAATCGAAGACTCCATCATGAACCCCTTGCCTATATATTGGGATATAGAGAATTTTTTGGAAATTTATTTACAGTTAATGAATCAGTATTAATTCCTCGTCCGGAAACAGAATGCTTGGTAGAAGCGATTATAGACTACTTAAGATATAAATCAATAAAGAGTCCTATAATTCTAGATGTTGGATGTGGAAGTGGCATTATTGGTGCAAGTATTCTACAAAATGTTCCTAATATAAACCTTGTTTCAATTGATATATCTCCTAGTGCAGCCAAAATTGCTAACGAAAATCTACATAAAATTACAAAAAGTGATAATTTTAATGTACTGATTTGTGATCTAATCGAAGGTGTAAAACTACCAGTAGACTTAATAGCAGCCAATTTACCATATATACCAACAAAAAGAATACCAAAATTACAAAAAGAGATTGTACTTCATGAGCCCAAAATCGCTTTGGATGGAGGAATTGAAGGCATTGAAACAATTTGTAGATTAATCAATCAAAGTACTAGAATCCTTAAACCAGATGGAGCAATATTTTTAGAAATTGATCCTGAACAAAAATACACTCTTGTAAAAGAAATAACACAAGTGTTTCCAGAGCATACTATTAAAGTTTTACCGGATCTAAGTGGTCTAGACAGAATTATATCTATAACAAAGCTATAGCTCCATAGTTATTTTCAAACTATTATCTAACTTTGCACTGTAAGTTTCATATGCTTTCTGAACTTCTTCAAATTTCATATTATGAGTAACTAAATAGGATAAATCTAATCTATTCTGTTCTACTAATTCTATGCATTCATTAACTGCTTGTGGCATATCCCAAGTTCTAGCACTGTTATGTACTTCAATGATCGGTAATTTTGAAGTCATTTCATCAAAGTTCAATTCAAATACGTCTTCATCATGAGATAAGCCAAAAAGTATTGCTTTACCTTGTTTTCTTATTATTTTCCAGATTCCATTTAGTGTTTCAGGTCTACCAACAGCCTCAACAACAATATCCGCTCCTTCTCCATTAGTCAGTTCAGCAACAGCTTCTTCAAGATTGTCTTTATCAGGATTGATGACATGTGTTGCTCCATTATTTTTTGCCACATCTAAACGATAATCTAATAAATCAACTCCAATAACTTTTGTAGCTCCTCCTTGAGCTAAAATATTACTAAAACTCAAACCAATTGGACCTTGACCTAATACTACAATTTTTTTCCCAATAACATTTCCAGTTAATTTACATGAATGCATGACTGTACCTACTGGCTGACACATTAATAAAGTGGACATATCTTTACCATCTGGTAAGCGTACCAAACGCTCAGCGGGCTCAGCTAAATATTCTGCCAATCCATTTCCTCCATCAGGAAAAACAATAACTTTGTCGCCAATATTATATTCTGAGCTTTTTGTCTCAACGACAACTCCAGCACATTCATGACAAGGTTTACCATGTTCTATTGGATACATTTCTTCATCGAATGTACGATCAAAAATTCGTAGGTCACTACCACATATAGATAATCGCTCCATTTTCACTAAAACTTCCCCTTCACGAATTTCAGGGTCAGGGACTTCAACAAACTCGAATTGTTGTGGACTTGTTATACGAGCAATTTTCATACATCCTCCAAATTGAACTACATCAAATAATTAATATTTATAAAACATAATTTTGCTCGATTTCGAACAATTGATCAACCCCCATAATGACAGCTAATTCTTGTCTATAGTTTGATACATCAAAATCAATTGTGCCTGTTTCATTAAATTCGACCATACTATCCCTAACCGCTTTATAAATTACACTCGGTAGATAATTATTGGGAGATATTACATTAAAACCTAAATCTTCTGCAGTTGAAGCATCGATACTTTGTCCGTTATACGATTTTGGGATCCCAGATAATTCTTTTGCATATATCTCTGCATCTTCTGGAGTCTGAATACCTTCAATCCTTATCATATCTGCCCCAGCTTCATAATATGTTTTCACTCTTTTAATTGTGTCTTCCCAACCTGATACACTCAGTGCATCAGAGCGCCCAATTATCAAGAAATTATCATTTGATCTAGCTTTTACAGCAGCTTCAATTTTTTTTGCATGTTCTTCAATAGATACTACCTGCTTACCTTCAAAGTATGCACACCTTTTAGGAAAATATTGATCTTCAAAACTAATTCCACTCAATCCTGCAGATTCAAATTCTTTCACGGTTCTCCAAACATTTAAAGCATTGCCATATCCTGTATCACCATCAGCTGTGACAGGTATATTTACAGATCGTGCGACATATCCAGCAACATCTAATACTTCATTCATTGTCATCAATCCAGCGTCGGGGTATCCTTTAGACATTGATACACCGCCACCACTTATAGCAATTGCTTGAAAACCTAGATTTTCTGCAATTTTTGCTTGAAGACAGTCGTAGACTATTGGTTCTTTCAATATCTTTTGATCCATAATTAGTTGTTTTAGATTTTTTGTACCCATAAATTCACCTCAAAAGCAATAATTCGTAAACTTGCTTGGAAATATATAATATTTTATATTTATTACTAGTTACACATTCTACAACATGTTATTAGGCTAAATATACAAAATGAAAGAATTATTGAACATATTAATTATCGCTCCAGAAATACCACCAAATACAGGAAATATTATTCGATTATGCTCAAACTC
>CEQM01015290.1_pt1 | contig 31604 bp, 18 predicted proteins | sample 531111 | NCBI WGS metagenome assembly CEQM01 (sample SAMEA2621278, study PRJEB7988) | marine metagenome | biome: marine biome (ENVO:00000447); feature: deep chlorophyll maximum layer (ENVO:xxxxxxxx); material: "saline water (ENVO:00002010), including plankton (ENVO:xxxxxxxx)" | depth 120 m
ACCAGAACCGGAACCTGAACCCGAACCTGAACCAGAGCCATTAATGGTAGAATTCAGACAGAAACCAGGAGAGGAGAATATAACACAGTACAAAACGAAGGAAGGTGTATATATTACATCCGTAAAGATGTGGTTTGGTAATGTATTTTCCCATGATTTGACTTTGAATATGGTATTACTTATGGCTGGATGGACGTTTACATTTAATACAGAAACGGAAACTGAAATATTTGTGTATGCTGCTTCTACAGAATATGCGATTACTTCAACACAGTGGAGCGATTTCTATTTTCAAGAAAATTCAAATGTATTAGATAAGATATCAGATGTATCGGATCAATTTTCAGCGGCTATAAATGTTTCATCAGTAGGTATTAATTTGTTATTGAAAAACAACTGGGTTGTATATGTATTACCCCACTTGGATCCGGCTTATGCGAATGATCCAGGTGATATAAACAAAGATGGAAATGCAGGTGAAGGTGCTGATGTAGTTTATTTAGCATCTGCGATAGCAGGTTTAAGTATATATCAAGATGCTAGGGATAGTTTATATATATCCGATGTAAATAGAGATGGTCAAATAAATGGTGCGGATGTAGTATATTTGGCTTCTCATGTGGCAGGGTTATCTGCATATCCATTACCTCCTCCATTTGAACCAGAGCCGGAACCGGAACCTGAACCTGAACCACAACCAGAATCACCGGAACCAGAGCCTGAACCTGAACCAGAGCCAGAACCAGAGCCTGAACCGGAGCCTGAACCGGAGCCGGAACCGGAACCTGAACCGGAGCCCGAATCACAGCCAGAACCAGAGCCTGAACCGGAGCCTGAACCTGAACCGGAATCTGAGGTAACAATTGAACCAGAACCGGAATTGGAGTTACTAACTATAGACGAGGCATTACCCGAAATAGTAAATCCAAACGGACCGGAAGGAACCCCCGATACATATGTACTGTATATAAGTCCTATAATTGGTGGTGTAAATGAAGGAGATGTAATATCGATTTTTGTGAATAATGAAAATAGAGGAGAAGGAATAATAGCAAGTTATAATGGGGAATTTTATGTAGCAATTAATGTAAATACTCAAGGTATTGGTGATAAAATAGGTATAATAAAAGTTTTTACATATGTAACAAGTAATAAAGGATATCTTTATGAAGTAGATTATTCTTCAAATAATTTTATATTACCAACAAGTGAAAATAATGCATTAAATCCGATTACATTAGATTTATCTGGAATTATTCCTGAATTGGAACCAGAACCAGAGCTGGAGCTATTAACAATAGATGAGGCATTATCGGAAGTAATAAATCCAAATGGTCCAAATGGAGTACCGGAAACATATGTATTATATATAAGTCCTATAAGTGGGGGAGTTAATGAAAATGATGTAATAGCAATTTTTGTGAATAATGAAAATAGAGGACAAAGTGAATTAAGAGTATATAATGGAGGATTGTATGTGGCGATTAATGTGAATACTCTGGGTATTGAAGAAAAAATATCTATTATTAAGGTATTTCATTATGTAAATAACACAAAAGGATATCTAATAGAGGTAGAATATACATCAAATAATTTCATATTACCAATAAGTGGAAACAATGCATCAAATCCAATATCATTAGACTTGTATGGAATGATTCCGGAATATGAACCAGAACCAGAACCAGAATTGGAGATATTGAGAATTGAAGAGGCTCTATCCGATATAATTAATCCAAATGCACCAATATCGGAACCATATACATATATTTTCTATATAACTCCGATATTAGGTAATGTAAATATAGGGGATATAATAGCAATTTATGTAGGAAATGAAAATAGGGGACAAAGTGTAGTGAGTAGTTATAATAATTTGTTATTTTCAACGATAAATGTAAATACACAAGGAATAAGTGATGAAATATCTAAAATAAAACTATTCCATTATATCAATTCAATAGAAGGATATTTAATAGAAATAGATTATTCGTCTGAAAATTATTCTTTACCAATAAATGGGAATAATGTATCAAATTGGGTTAGATTAGATGTATCTGGAATGATTCCTGAATATGAATCATCAATTATTTTGTTAACATTGGAAGAAGCTTTATCAGATATAGTTAATCCTAATGGAAATATATCTGCACCAGAAACATTTGTGCTTTATATAAGTCCAATATATGGTGGTTTGAATGAAAATGATGTGATAGCAATTTTTGTAGGTAATGAAAATAGAGGACAAAGTGTAGTAAATATATTTGATAATTCACTATTTGCAGCAATAAATGTAAATACACTTGGAGTAGAAGAAACAATATCATCAATCCAGATTTTTCACTATATGAATGATACAAAAGGTGTTCTAATATCAATAGATTATTCATCCGAGAATTTTACATTACCAATAAATTCAAGTAATGTATCAAGTCTTATAGAGCTGAATGTACAGGGATTGTTACCTATTATCGGAGTATCAGAGCCGGAACCCGAGCCAGAGTTAGAACTATACACAATAAGTGAAGGTTTAGGGGTTCCTGTGGTATATACTTATACACCGTTTACATTTTTTGTGTATCCAATAACTGGAAATAATGTGAAGATAGATGATGTGATTGGTATTTATGTTGGAGAAGAGAATCGAGCTATATATTCTTCTGCAATAATAAAAGAACATCCTACAATAAATAATACATTATTTGCAGCAATAAATGTGAGTACATCCGGAACTGTAGCTTCTCCAGAGATAGTATCAAAGATTAAGGTATTTCACTATGTAACTGAAACAGAAGGATATATATCCGAATTAGATATATCTTCTGTAAATTATGAAATAGTTCAAGGAAATAGTAATGTAAATGAATTCTTTGAATTAAACATATAATAAGTTAAATTTTAGGTTCAAAGAATTTACCATTCATATTTGGTTCTTGTCCTGTAATACATACAGCTGTACCAATATATGGAAATTTTCGATCATATATTGCATTTAATAAAAATTCAGCAACACTCATTCTGGGTATTGTTCCGGAACCTTCTTCAATAACGAATGTATTTTTGAGACTATCATCTGTTAAACCACTTGGGCGTACGATTGTAAATTCTAAGTCTTTACCAATTCCATCTTCATTAAGAAACAAGGCTTCTTGATTGTTTTTATCAACAAAAGCATCTTTAAGAATTGTTTTCATTAATATCTTGAAAAAAAGAGGAGGTTGATTGATACTATCACCTGCGCCTATTGATGTAACAATAGCAATTCGGTTAGATGTTAACTTAGAATTACGAATACAATTAACAATATTTTTCGTACCTTCTGTTAGCATTGTATCTCCAACATCAGACGTTGCTCCACCTAAACATATAATTGTGCCAGTAATTACATTACCATCATATACTTGTTTTACATCATCTAAAGATGTAACATCACCATAATAAACAGTGTGAGATTCGTCTGTTTCAACCACATTTTTTGGTCTAACAAGCGAAAAAACCCCTTTATTCATACTGGCGGCTTGTTGAAGTACGCATTTACCAGTTTTACCAGTTACTCCAAAAATTGCAAGATTAGATTTAGGAATGTAACGCTTAGTAGAAAAGCTACTACAAAATACGAAAAGTGTATTAAAAAACAAAAACATACGCATATATAATTATATATTGGATAGTGCTTATATTATAAGTGGTGGAGGTGGATGTATTGAAATATGTTCTTCATTGTTTTCATTATTTTGAATTGAAATATATGATTCTATTAAGATTTTATGTGTTAGGGTATGATCATACCAGTTAAGTAATTCCAATATTTTAACGAAGGATATATTTGTATATTTTGGATTGAAAAAAAGAATGAATCTGTTATTATAGGAAACGTTGGTGATTTTGGGTAGTTGTTTCATTATTTTAGAAAAAGTAATGTTTTCTGGAAGTGTCCATAAATGTTTAGGAAAAATGTATAATTTGATTATATTCCAAACATCATCATTGAATATCATAATATTATTAGATAAAAAGGTAACTATTTCTAAAAAAATACACAAACATATAAATCTATGGACATGGTACTACAGACGCGAATAAATAAGTGCGTTTAAATACCATTTCTTCAACAGAAGACATGTTTTTTAGTGCTTTTTTTTGTTGTCTAATATCAAGTTCTTTTAATAATGACATTTTTTTGAGTTTAATAAAGTGCCAATACTGAGGTGTATGCATATAATAGAACAGAAAAAAATTTCATAGGCTTTTTTAATTTTTTATGGTTTTTATGGTTTTTTTATGATGGATATGGAAGTATCTAAGCACAATTGCCCTTGTAGTACTCCAATAGAGCATTACGCAATTCGTCCAGCTTAGAACATTGGGTCACTTCGTTGGCAAGTCCAACACATCCCATAATGTGGAGAATATCACCCTTTTTCATGTTCTTCTTGATATTCACCTCCGGAGAATCAGGTCCAGATGCCTTAATCTTGGAGACGACGTCATCAGTAGATAGCGTGAACTTGCCATTGCTATCTTCGTAAGCGTTTCGCCATTCCTCGATACTCTGAGTGTTAAACTCCTCGGCCTTCTCGTTGTAGTCCTCCTTATCAGCTTCCTTCCACATGCGCCCAGCCTCAGTTCGTAGAACTTGAGTAAGATTGAACTTCTTGAATCGAGCGTTGCTCTTAACTTCAGTCGTAAGTTCAATACCGAGCTTCTTAATAGCCTTCTTGAAATTCTTTGCACTGATAGTGCCATTATCCTTTTCGTCCTTACCCGCATTTTGCTCCTCTTCGTCAAACTGCGTGAATAGTTCAAAAGCCTGTACCTTCTTATTTGTGACGAATTCCTGAGAATAAAGCAGCCACCCAGTTTGCGTAGATAGCTTAGGCACCTTAATCTTACTCGTCTTCGTCTTGATAGCCAAAGGCATCGTTTCGTACTTTTCACGCGTTTCCTTGAACATTTCAATGAAGTCAATAGGACCCATTTCATTAATGTCATTGAGCATAGCACTGAAAATGTGCTTACGGTCGGTAACGATGCGTGCAGGAATAGTCTTAACTTTGACAGAGGTCATGATTGTATGTTTGTAGATGTATTGCTGTATCTTAATGAAAGATATTATAATCTCTAAGAGAAATAATGAATCATTTTTTTATTTTTGAGGCTATAAATAGGTAATGTATTGGAAATATTGAAATTTATGAAGTAAAAACTCCAATGAAAATTAATGGAACATAGAATATAAGAAAAAGGCGATAGAATATAAGAAAACAATGTTATTTATTCTAAAAGAGTTTATTGTGTTGTAATAGATTGAATTCTTCTAATGTTTTATATCCTATTGCCTTTTCTTCATCAGTAAGTTCCTGTACTGGGTCTCCAATGGCATTCATTCTTATAAGTTCCGGACGAACAAGTTTAGGAATGGGTTTTTTCTTAATCTGAATAGGTTTTTGCTCATATTTATTATCACTCATATGTATTATATATATCTATAGATAATTTGTTATACCATATACTGAGCAATAACATATCATTTTTGTGAAAATTGATTAAATAGAATGATATAAAATAAATATAGAATGGAACTATCTGATGGGCAGAAGAGAGTTATTGAACATTATGAGAAAGGAGAGAATGTGTTCATAACTGGTGCCGGGGGAAGTGGAAAAACAGAACTAATACGATATATTTATAGAAAAAGCAGAAAGAGGGTTCAAGTGTGTGCATTAACTGGATGTGCGGCGATATTATTAAATTGTAAAGGAACAACAATACATTCATGGAGTGGTTTGGGTACAAATATAGATGGAAGTATTGAGAACATTGCAAATAAATGTGTTAAGAAGCTTATAAATAAAAGGAAGTGGATAAAAACAGATGTTTTGATTGTGGATGAAGTAAGTATGTTATCAAAAAAATTATTTGAAATTTTGAATTTGATAGGTAAATTGGCAAGAAAAAATGTCAAACCATTTGGGGGAATACAGTTAATTTTTAGTGGTGATTTTTATCAATTGCCCCCTATAGGGAACGATGAATATAGTCGTGCATTTTGTTTTGAATCATTAGAATGGTCAAATACTTTTAAGAATCAAATCGAACTAAAGACAATATTTAGGCAAAAAGATAACAATTATATTAAGATATTGAATCAAGTAAGAAAAGGTAAAATATCCAGAAATTCATTTAATGTTTTGATGTCTTGTGTAGAAAAGAGCGTAGATGATTTAGAAATAAAACCTACAAAATTATACCCTTTAAAGAAAACGGTTGAAACATTAAACAAATCTGAATTGGATGCATTACCGGGTAATGTGCGTAAATATAGAATGAAGATTGATATAGTGAATAAGAAAAGGTATTATGATAAGAACGATTTAAAAGTTAAGAAAGAAGTAAAATCATTGATAAATCAAATACCGTGTTTAGAAAGCATAGAACTAAAGGTGGGTGCGCAAGTGATGAGTGTTGCAAATATTGATCTTGAAGCATATTTACCTATATGTAATGGAAGTTGTGGGATAGTTATGGGGTTTGAAGATTTAACGGGATTACCAATAGTACGTTTTAATAATGGGCTGGAAACAGTAATGAAGCCATTTAGTTGGGAATCTTCAGAAGATAGTGAGCTAAATATATCAATAACACAAATGCCCTTAATATTGGCTTGGTCAATAACAATACACAAAAGTCAAGGTGCAACATTAGATATGGCAGAAATAGATATAGGTTCTGGTATATTTGAGGAAGGGCAAACATATGTTGCATTAAGCAGGGTTAGAAGTATTGAAGGTTTATATATAAAGACTATGGATCCTTGGGGAATAAAGGCAAATAAGAAGGTAACTGAATATTATTCACGTTTTTGATTAATAGGATGAATACACAAATGTTTAGTTTTTGAATTAATATTAGTAGTAAGTGTATCTTGAAAGGATGAGTTTGATATAAGCATGGTTTCTGGTCTATTGCGAATACAACATCCTTTCATTCTAAGACATTGAGTTTTATTATAAACTTTAGAATCAACAAACGGAATTGAATATTCTAATATATAATCGGATAAATTTTTACGGTCTTCTCTGGTAATATAGAATTCTGGAAATATTATGTGCCAAGATAACTTGTCATTTCTGTGTGCAGTAAGTATGTGTTTTTGATGAGGTATTATACCAAATGCATTCTTTAAGAAAAACATAATGTTTTCAATAACGATTTCTTCTGTAATAGTTATTTTTGGCGGAACATCAACATCAAAATACAGTTTACTACGAGTTTCAATAAGTTCAAAAAAGCATCTTTCACTTGGTTCAAATGAGTAGACAAATTTTTCTATACTGGATACATCTTTAAGAACCGTACTCATTTGAGCATTAGATTTAAATTCACTCATTGATATAACAAATCCACCAAGAGTCCCGTACTTAGAAATTCTATCTTGAATAGCTCTATATCTTTGATTTTTACCACGATACCAAATGAGATTATTATAATAATAAGAATTGTTGTCTTTATAAGCTTCTTCTAATCGAATTGAATGGTTATACATATATTTGTAAAAAAATTTAGATAATAGGATTATAGCGTAGTTTTTTTTGTTTTGTTTTATGTCCACCGTCCATAGAGTTATATGGTGTATTTGGCGGAGGTGGTGGTGGATGATGTTCGGGTGTTTGAGGTGATTGTGGTAGTAAAGGGTTATTTTCTTGTAACTCCATATTAGAAATATTAGTTTGTTGATTTAAATCAATATTTGATACAATTTCAATGCTTTTTACAAATTGCTCTTTGAATTTATCATAAAAATCATCTGGATAATGATGTATTGGAATCCATGGGAGGTCAATTTGATTGAAACATGTATGTGATATTGGTAAGTGAAGATTTTGGTAATTATCTGGCTCCATTTGTAGTGTATACTTAAATTCGTTAGGAAGTGCAATACTGCCAGTTACAAATAGTACAAGCTCTTTAACGTTGGGGTGTTCATTATCATTTATGGATAATTCATCAAAAAATCGATTCATATATCTCTTGATTCTATCAATAGAGTCTAAGTTAATATCTGGATTATTTGATTCTGTATAAGTCATTAATGTCTTTACATATTCTTTGCCTTCTTCACTATTCAATTGTATAATTGAAAAACACGGTAATATACTGGTCATAAATTCCCAACTTTCAAGTATTGGAGGTGATAGTATATTTTTTTTAATAGTAAGATGACTAATAAATTCTTTGAAATTAGATTCAAATTCCTCAATTGTGTAATTTGTATCAGATGAATAGAAATGATTTTTAATAAGGGTCATAACATTAGAAGTAATATTACTCATTTCATTTGGATATACAAAACTAAAATTTAGTTTATTTGGTGGGAAAGTATCATCGAAAGACTGTTTATCAGCTTCTTCATATTCTTTACATCCGGTTTCTTGAATAAATCGACATAATAACTGAATATTAATCTTTGAATTAGAAGAGCAATGTGGTATGCTGATCATACCACAAGCAGAAATAATGTCTATATATGGAATACCTTCGGTATTGAAAACTTTATTAAGAATCGAATTATCAATTTTAAATGCTTGTTTAACTTTGTTTTTACCTGCAAGTTTTAAAATTATAGCTAATTTTTTCCAATTGGGAAGTTCATGGAAGAATCTGTGAATTGTTTGTTCTGTTTTGAAGGGACTATTGTCTAGAATACTTTTAAATTCATAATTTAGTTTTGTAAAATAGAGTTTAGCAATACCTCCGTAATCAAGAACATCTTCTGCTGTTTGAATATCAATTTCTGATAAAGTAAATTCGTATATATCAAAGAAATCATTTGGAATACCAAACATATCATAGGTGGTTAATCCTTCAAAGTTCTCGATATAAAAATCGTATTGTTCTGCAAATATTCGTGTATAAGGTAAGTTTAAATTTTCGAAAATAGTATTCGTCTGTTTAATAAGATTAAATGTAGTCCTATCAAGTCTTGATTCATTAGAAGTGTTGATTTGTTGTAGTCTTAATGCTTCTCTAATATATATATTCTTTATTGTTTGTGTAGTTTTACACAAAGCAGAGTCAGTTATGTTTTGAACAATAACCTTATTTTCATAAACAATAGGATTAAAGAAAGTATAACTTAAAGCGGAGCCTAATTGTGAAATGGAAATACTATTTTTAATATCTTTATTTAAGGCATTATTTTTTTCACTTGTAGTTTTCAAAAAGAAAAGTAATTGTGTGTCCATTTTATCTATAAAAGGTGGTAGGAGATACAAATCAAAGTAGTCTTTTAAAGTAAGTTTTTTCCATTTAATTTGAACATCAAACATTTTACGTTCTATACGTTCTATGATTTCATAGCTAATTTCATCATGATTATCTTCATATATTTCTACTTTAAGAAGTCCTGGTATTGTATAATTTGAATTTGGGTGGCGTTTCCATATATTCTGTTGAGTATCTATAGAAACTAAATGATTATCTCTACACATAGTTTCAATTTCTTGTCTTGATGCTGCTGTTCCCCAATGGTATTTGACACCATTTATCTTAATATGACTATATGTTCTTAAAGCCGAATTATCAATTCTGAATTTTTGGGTATTTAAGAAATCAGTGAGATTATCTGGTTTGAAGCCTCTATCTATATACTTAATGCTTCTATAAATACTTTTCATACATGAATTATAATTTTCTTTTGGATTATAAACAATTGTAAGCCTTTTATCCAATATATCATTTTTTACGTCATTCGATACAAATCTAAGGGATGGAATAACATCATCGGTTGTAACAGTTATATATGTTTGAAGCATTCTATAATCATAAACATTTAGTACAGAATTTTCGAATTGTTCATATCTTGGAATTTTGTCCTCATAATAATAGAATATTAATTGAATATCTAAAACATCAGTAGTTCTTTCAGCAATGAAGCTCTGAACCATACACATATTTGGGTATGTTGTATTAATAGAATCACCATTACATAATGCGGGTTTTGAATCAAATATAGTTTTATTTGGAATTCTATGAAGATATTTTTTTATGACACAGAAGTATGTGTAGAAAGCATTGACTATAGTGAATATATTTTTCCCATCCATTGTCATATCTTGTGTTGATTCTCTTGGTATAATAAAGTATATATCTATATCTTCTGGTTCCCATGTTGGATAGCTTGATAATTCTGTAGTTCTTTCTAAATTAAGTGTATCCATTGCAACGGCTAATGAAAAAGAGCCGGAGATTACTCCATTCCATAGTTTACAAAAACGAAATATTTCCTTTAAAAAATGCTTGCGTATATTACTGTGTTGGTATATTTTATCAATATTTGCAGGTATTTCAAGATTATCATCTTGAAATGTTGCAGGTGTTGAACGACCTTCGTCTGTATTACGTGGACTTTTTGCACGAGAAGAATCCATATCTTCTTCTGAACGTGTTCTTTTAATCGTCGGAAATGTATATTGGGGATTTTGCTGGTCGTCCTCCATTAATAATTATAATGCAAATTATTTAATAGTCTTCTTCCATATATTGTTCTAAATTTTCTTGAAATATATTCGGTATTTCTTGTTGGTTAGTTGCTGTAAATAGGAATGGTATATCATTTGTATTTGTATTTGTATTTGTATTTGTATCTCTACCTTCAATTTGAAAACTGATTGGGGGTCTGATAGTTGTATTTAAGTTATTTCTGGAGTATGCTAAATTTATAATACTATTTCGCCTATATTCTATAGATTCTTCAAAAGATATATCCGCAATATCTGGTAGTTGAGCAGTTATTTGTGTATGATTTATAGTATTGTTCTGAGAAAGGTTCAAAATTTCATTATATGCATACAACAATCTTGCTCTCGATATATCTATTTCATAATCTGAATTTGTCTTATTTTTATCAACTTTGGTTATGATATGGGGATACGTTCCCCATAACTTAAACAGGGATTGTTTTTGTTTAGAAGATAAGCTTAATCCAAAACCATCTTTTAAATAATTCTCAATTATAATTTTCTTGAAAAATTTGCGCAATATATGAATTTGTATGGAATCTAATGAGTTATATTTGAAATGATTATAACGAATAATAGAATTCACAATGTTATACCGGAAGATTCTATCACATTCTTTTCTAAATTCCTTTTCAGATAAGTTTGATACATCGTTGTATATAGCTTTTTCAGAAAGGTAACTATTGTGTCTTCTTAATAAAAGTGTGTCATTAAAATCTAATTTAGCATATTCAATAAATAGCCATGGTGTTTTATGTAATTGATAGGAAGATATGAACAGATTGTATAGTTGAGTTTTGTTAAGAATCTGGTTAGACCAAGGATTTTTGATAGGCAATATGCGAGGCATTTGGTATTCACTATATTCTAATTTTGAAATAAACATTTTATGTATGTCTCCTGAACCAAATCGATAAATACCTTTGTCTTCGACAATAGTTGGATAATTTTTGGTATTATCAAATGGTTCTAATAAAAGGTCTGTATCATTAATATAGTGTAAATTTTTTCGTTTAAATCTCCAATACCTTATAAACTTATGAATTATGAACCTATTTCTTGTAGCTTTATGAAAATAGTATGTAATTAAATCTTTGTTATCATTTCCAATGAATTTGTTAAGAGTAACGTGTTCTATAAAAGTAGAATATATGTTATTGGAAATAGAAAGATAATCGACAATCATTTGAATAAGATAATCTTGTGCACAGACTATGTTATAGTCAATCCATTTAGAAAGATATATATTTGTCATATTATATGATTTTGTATAATAGTTATATAAAGAAATTGTGAATATAATAAAATATAACAATGGCTGATACTAACATTGAGACTTTTGCTTTTTCTGCAGATATTAATCAATTGCTATCATTGATTATTAACACTTTTTACTCTAATAAAGAGATTTTTCTAAGAGAATTAGTATCTAATGCGTCTGATGCATTGGATAAGATTCGTTATCAATCTTTAACCGATTCTTCTGTTCTTGAATCTGAATCAAATATGGAGATTCAGATTACTCCGGACAAAGGTAACAAAACACTAACAATAAGTGATACTGGAATTGGTATGACAAAATCTGATTTGGTAAATAATCTTGGTACAATTGCGAAATCAGGTACAAAGGCGTTTATGGAAGCTTTGACTGCTGGTGCGGATATATCTATGATTGGTCAATTTGGTGTAGGTTTTTATTCTGCTTATTTAGTTGCTGATAAAGTAACCGTTACGTCTAAGAATAACGAAGATGAACAATATACTTGGGAATCAACTGCGGGAGGTTCTTTTACTGTCGTTGCAGATGAACCAGAAGCAAAGAGAATTGGTCGCGGAACTCGCATTGTACTTACTCTAAAGGAAGATATGGTGGAATATCTTGAAGAAAATAGACTAAAAGAGCTTGTTAAAAAGCATTCAGAGTTTGTAGATTTTCCAATTAAATTGTATGTTGAGAAGACAACAGAAAAAGAAGTTACGGATGATGAAGAGGACGAGGAGGATGAGGAAAATGATGAGAATGATGCTCCAAAGGTAGAGGATGTTGATGAGGAGGAGACAAAGAAGGAAAAGAAAATGAAGAAGATTAAAGAAGTTACTCATGAATGGGACCATCTAAATGGTCAGAAACCTATCTGGATGCGAAAACCAGATGAAGTAACAAATGAAGAATATGCATCCTTTTATAAGTCAATCTCAAATGACTGGGAAGAACATTCTGGTGTAAAACACTTTTCAGTAGAAGGTCAGTTGGAATTCCGTTCTGTATTATTTGTACCCAAAAGAGCTCCATTTGATATGTTCAATGGAGGAAATGAGAAAAAACACAATAAGATAAAATTGTATGTGCGGCGTGTGTTTATTTTGGAAAATTGTGAGGATTTGATGCCCGAATATCTTGGATTTATTCAAGGTGTTGTTGATTCTGAGGATTTACCATTAAATATTTCAAGAGAAACACTTCAACAAAATAAAATTTTAAAGGTTATTCGTAAAAATTTGATTAAAAAGTGTTTAGAATTGTTTAGTGAAATTGCGGATGATGAAGAAAAGTACAAAACATTTTACGAATCATTCAATAAATACATAAAGTTGGGAGTCCATGAGGATTCAACCAACCGTTCAAAGATTGCAAAATTTCTCAGATATAATACCACAAAATCGGGTGATTTAATGACTTCTTTAGATGATTATATTGGTCGGATGTCGGAAAATCAGCCAGGAATATATTATATTACTGGTGAATCAAGAAAGGCTGTAGAAAGTTCTCCTTTTATTGAAAGACTAAAAAAGAAGGATTATGAGGTGATATATATGACCGACCCCATGGATGAGTATTGTGTACAGCAACTCAAAGAATATGAAGGTAAAACTTTGATTAGTGTAACAAAGGAAGGTTTAAAAATTGATGATTCCGAAGAAGAGAAAAAGGAATTCGAAGAGTTTACAAAATCAAATGAAAAGTTGTGTAATATGTTTAAAGAAGTATTAGGAGATAAAATTGAGAAGGCAGTAATCAGTAATAGATTATCTGATTCACCCTGTATTCTTGTAACAGGGGAATATGGTTGGACTGCAAATATGGAAAGAATAATGAAGGCACAAGCTTTGAGAAATGATGCTCAAGGTGGGTATATGTCTTCTAAAAAGACAATGGAAATTAATCATACGAATCCAATCATTAGCTGTTTGAGAAAAAAGGTAGAAGATGATGAAACAGATAAAACAGTTAAAGATCTGATATGGTTATTGTATGATACATCTTTGCTGAATTCTGGATTTAGTTTGGAAGAACCAAGCTTATTTGCTACAAGGATTCATCGTTTAATTAAGTTAGGATTGTCTATTGACGAAGATGAATTAGATTCGGATGATGAAGTAGAGGATTTGCCTCCACTTGAAGATAATATTGAAGAAGAAAATTCAACAATGGAAGATGTAGATTAGATAAGAATAATAAAAGAATATTTATAAGTATTGGGTATGTCTGACAGGATTGTATGTAATTTATGTTCTACAAGTTTTGATACTGAAAAGCAATATAAGAGACATTTAAAGACAAAGAAACATATTCGAAATGTAGAAATAATGAATAGCATTGGTGATAATAATATGAATCATTTGGAAGATGAGAAAGATGAGAAAGATGAGAAAGATGTATGTGTATATACAAAAACAGACTTTGAAGAGGCAACAAATGCATATGAGAAAATAATAAACGAGTTGAATATAGAATTGGAATCATTAAACTATCAATTGGAATCTTCAAAGAATGAGAAGTTCTCTATAAATCTTGAACTTAAAAATGCCGAAACTCTGCTAGACTCTAATTATAAGGTCATAAATAAGATGAATGAAGATTTGGAGAAATATAAAATTGATTTAGAAGATAAAATTGACAAAAATGTTCAATTAGAGAGAAGGATTAAAGAAAGAATTTGTTGTTTTTCTTTTATATAGTTTAAGTGTAGTTATATAAGATATATTATGTACAAAGCATGTTACTTATATTTTTTTGGAGTTTTATCCGTATATACTATGGCAATACAAAGCCTTGAACATGTTTTTAGTAGACACACGCCATATCAAATGAGAATAATATGTAAATCATTACATGAATATTCCATTATTAAATCATCAAATTTATCTGGACCAGATAAATTGATGTTTGAAGGATTTGCGAAGAATTTATACAATGGTTTTAATATAATTAATGAATCAAACTCAAATAGAGTCATTTTTGGATGGATACCGTTAAATGATAATACATATTCTGAACATAAAATAACAAGAAATGATAATGAACCTATTATTGAATCTCAAAAAATTCCCCTATATTTTATTTTTGCAAAGGTAACATTGGACAGTAAGTTAATTATAGATAAAATAATTAACAATCCAAGTATAGATTCTGATATAGAACTCTGTTTTATGAAAGAACATTTAGATATTCTTGCAAAAGAATCAGACACACAATTAGATATAAGTCCTTTAAAAGATGATGATAATGGTCGATGGTATCTCATATTATCCAATATTATAAATTTTAAGAGCTCACCAAATATTTGAAATATAACTATTTACTTCTTTAGCATATTTTGCAACTTCTTTATCTTTACTATTTAGTAATAGATTCATACTTGATATTAATACATCGAACGGTTTACCATCATTATCACGAAATTCTCGGCATACAAGAATAAGACCAAGAAAACAATATAGTTCTGGTGTTCTAAGAATAGCGTTTGTTTGATTTAGCTTATTAAGTATATCATCGGCATATTCGACCATATTCATATTTTTAAGATCTTTGTCAATCAAATTCAAACTATCAATTTTGGAATAAATCTCTTGTAATTCTTTTTCAGAATAAAGAAACTTATCCAGCGATTCTTTTATCATTAATTGCAAGCCCTCATTATTTTTTTGACTCATATATCGAAAGTTTTTAATATGTAACGAGGATTCTTTCTTTTCATCAAGTTCAAAAACAAGTCCAAAATCTACAATTATAATCTTATTGTTACTGTCATCTTCTGTATCAATATGATAAAATACATTACCATCATGTAAATCCGTATGTATGTAACCACAATATGTCATCCAGAAATATGCGGCCTGAGTTTTTTGAGCCATATCTATCAAATATTCTGGATAGGATTGTTCAATTTCTTGTCTTGACAATCCACAGCACATTTCTTGAAATATGTAATTATCGGTATAGTCATATACTTCGGGTACTATAACAAATTCCAGTTTTGACAAAATTTTTTTGAGTAGAATTTGATTTTGAACTTCAAATGAGTAGTCAATTTGTATTTTTATTGTCGATATCATTTGATTGAGATTCAAAATATTTGTTGGTGGATAAAGTATATTGATTATTGGTACAATTGATGTAAACCAATGAATATTTTTATCAATATTATCTTTCACATTTGGATGTGTAATTTTGATTACTCCGTGTATGTTATTAATAGATACACACTTATGAACTTGAGATATAGAACCCGAACCAATACATAAATTGTCAATATAACTAAAATTAGTATTCAATCCTAATTCAAAAGGACTATTTTTATCAAATAAATTGGAATGTGCTGGAACAGACTTTTGAAAGAATTCAAGAGTCTTTATAGTATTTTTACCCAGAATATCTACCCTTTGTGATATCCATTGGCATATTTTAATACATATTATGCCGTAAGTAATTACTTTTTTTTGAAATAAATCAACGTTATTCGTATCACTAAAATAATTGTCCAAATCTTTTATGTTCCACAACTCTTGGCGAAAGAATATTATTAATTTAGTGAATTCAATAGTTGTAGTGAAGTAATTGAACATTATTAATAAAGTATAAATGTTATGTATCAAAATATATCCAAACTTCTATGAAAATAAGTAAAATTAGACTAATATGTTGACATAACTAATATGTTGACATATCTCACAAATAACGGAATATTTTTAGGGCTCGGAACAATGTGTATGGTAACCTGTTTGGAATTAACAAACTTAAGTGTAGTTGTTAAAATAATTAATCATAATGGTATTTATAGTTATACAAACGCTTGGTTACATAGTATTGTAAATGCAACACTATTTGGTCCGTTCGTATATCATATTGTGAATGAGAATCTTGTTGATAATAATAATAAACATCCTATAATAGAAAATGTAGTTAATATTTCATCACTTTTGATTATACATTCTTGTGGATATTGGTTAGCACATAATGCTATGCATAAGAAATATTTATGGTTTATACATAAATTTCATCATACATATTCTAAATATGTAACACCAGTTGTAGCAATGGCTGTATCACCACTCGAATATCTTCTAGCATATATGTTACCTTTTATTGGCGGTAGTTATGTAATATATCCTTCTAATTTTGAATTACTTACATCAGCAAGTATAATATCTATATGTAATCTTATGATTCATTGTCCATCAATTGATAATATCAGCAAATTATATCCAAAATGGTGGGTAACTCCTCAGAAACATCTAAAACATCATTCCTCAAGTAACAAATGTCATATTTCCGCACCAACAATTGATATTGATTTTATATTGGTATTATTTTCTGGTTATTGGTAATGAATAAAGATACCGATTTTGTATCTATAACAGGATTTACATCAAATGTAGGTACAGAAATTAATTCAATAATAGCTACAGATTTATTAGTAAGATATTTTGTCTCATTCGTAATCGTTATTCTTATATTTCCATTCTCGGATACAACCGCATCTATGATGAATCATTATATAACTCGTAAAAAGGCTAATAAATATAATGTATTCGTTATTTCCGGTGTATTAACGATTATAGTCCGTTTTCTTATGATATTTTGCGCACTAATTGTTGCAGCGAAAATATCAAAAATAAGTACAATTTATATACTAAGTAGTCTTGGTGTATTATCCATTGTTTTACCCTTAGCATTTACAGAGCCATTAAGAGACTTTGCATGTGGTGTTTTATTAATTACATTTGATAAGATAAGAGTTGGTGATTATATTCATGTTGATAACCGTTTCGGACGTGTTGCAGATATTCAAGCATTTTATTCCAAAATAATTAATCCTTATACTGGAACTACAACAGAAATACCAAATAGTAAATTGTGGACGGAATCAGTTCAGAGTATGTATCGTTATAAGGATTTTAAGTTACATATGCCATTACTTATTTCTCACCGAAACGATATAAAAATAGTTGAGGAATCGATAAAGGACATTTTAGAACAAAATGAAAAAGTGGCTGACATAAAACTAACTTATACAAAACAAGATCAACGAGGTTTAGTAATAGATATTGCAATTGGTTTGAAAGATAAAAAAAGTGATTTTGGAGAATTAACAAGCGATTTATATCGCTCTTTACAAATAGGTTTACAAGAAAGAGGAATAGTATTTATAGATGGTTCAAGACCAGTTTCAGTAAAATATAAAAGTAATTCCGTCACACCTGTAATTATTGAAGAAACCCATATTGAAGATTACATGGATGATACCCCACAACCAAATAATTTTATGAATTAGATAATAGGATAACGTCCAGAACCTATCACTATAACATCATCATTATTTGTAAGAATTTTATGAGAAGATGATAACCAGTTAACAAATAAAGGATGAGGATTAAATATAGAAGATTTATATTCAGGATGAAATTGACAACCAATGTACCATTTTTGATTTTTATCTGATACTTCAATCGATTCCACAAGCAATTGATCAGTTTCATTTTTTCTATAACCGGATACAATCATACCAGAACTTTCTAAATTATCTACTATATTTCCCTTAACCTCGTATCTATGTCTGTGTCTTTCATGGATTATATCTTTCTGACCATAAATATTATATATTTTGCTATTATTTTTTAGAATAATGTCATACGAACCAAGATTCATAGTTCCACCAAGTTTATTTGTATTTTGACCTTCTAATAAACTTATTACCTTTGTTAATTCCATCTTGGATTCCTCTGTATCCCATTCTTCAGATGTTGCACCCTTAATATCACATACATTCCTTAACCATTCAACCACCATCACTTGTAATCCTAAACATATTCCTAAAGTAGGAATATTTAGTTTCCTTGCTACATGAACACAATCTATTATCGCCTCTATACCTGTATTCCCAAATCCACCAGGTATTATTATCGCATTCATATTACGCATCTTAGAACATATAAAACTATATTTACTATCTTCTGAAATAATATTTAGTTCTTTTCCAAGATTACGACAGTCAATCCATTCATAACAGATTTTACATTTAATATGAATACTTGCATGATATATGGCTTCTAATAAAGAACAATAGGCGTCTTCCAGTTCTACATATTTACCAATAATCCCAATTGTAATCGTTTTTGAAGAATTTGTAGTTTGAATAATACTCTTTTCAATTTTTATCCATTTTTCAGTATTAATAATAATTTCATTTTTTAAGTCAAAATGTTTTGAAAAGAATAGATGCATATTTTGTCTAATAAACATCATTGGAATTTTATATATTGTATCCACATTGGGCACATCAACTATGTGTCTACAATATTCCCTTAATTTACTTATTGTATGTTCATGAATAACATTTTCATGTCGACATATAAGAACATCCGGACATAATCCTGTTTTCATCAGTTCTCTAATCGCATTTTGTGCTGGTTTTGTTTTAAATTCTTTAGTTACTTCGAAAAAAACAATGTATGTCAAATGTACCAATAAAAAATCAGTTAAGTTTAACTCTGAACGTAATTGTCTTAAAGCTTCATAAAAGGGCATTGCCTCAATATCACCAATACTTCCACCAATTTCGCATATAATAATATCATAATTATGAGAGTCCTTTTGAATAAAGGACTTTATTTCATTCGTGAAATGTGGTATCATTTGAACTGTTTTACCTAAAAAAACACCATTCCTTTCTTTTTCTAATAAATTTTTAAACATTTTTCCAGAAGATGTACTATTTGATTTTGTGGTTATGATATTTGTGAATCTTTCATAATGTCCAAGGTCTAAGTCCGCTTCAGTGCCATCTTTTGTTACAAATACCTCACCGTGTTCAATCGGATTTAGTGTTCCGGGGTCTACATTCAGATATGGATCCAACTTTTTGATATTAACCTTGAATCCCATCATTGTAAAAATTGAACCTATACTTGCACTTACAACACCTTTTCCAAGTCCGGATAAAACCCCCCCAGTTATAATAACATATTTTGGCATATTTTCCATAAAAAACTATATCAAATTATCTTTATAAAGTTAACGCAATTCAATTTATAATATGTCAGAAGAAGAATTATCTAAAAAGGATATATGTGAAATTAGTACTTTTGATGAAACAAATACACCTAACACAAATTTGTACTCTTTTTTTAGAAAGTTTCATTTTAAAAAGAAAGAGAATAGAAAAGCAGTACAAAACAGATATATTAGACAACTTGAAGAACGTAACGCATATCTTCAAATTCGTTGTGATGAACTCACAAATCAAAGGAACTATCTAAAAGCAAAAAACAACTTTTTACACAGAAGGTTGTCTTTATTATATGAATTTTTTTATGAATAAATATTCACATAAAGTATGACTATATCTACATTAGAAGCGACAAGAATATTATCATATATATATGGTGAAAATAACGATTTTACGGATAATGTTAGTTTGAATGATGTAACAAATATATTGGCTTTCTTAACAAATCAAAATTATACAAACAATCTTTTCAATAATCACGGAATAATTAGTGGAAAAGCTATAGCACCTATTGATAATAACTCACTAATGATGAAATCAGAAATAGACCAAACCAGTTATTTTTTACAAAATTCTTCACAACAATTAAGAGGATATTCTATATCACAAGGCAACAATAATATTCAATTTACAGATTGGGATTCTTCTGATAATTTTTCAACAGAATTATCTATAAATCCTATAATAGAAAATCAAGAACATTTTTTCAAGCAATATCTTTCGCAACAGTTTAGAAGCTATAATATCGCATATCATAATAATCCTCAATATTATGACAATGTGGTTGATGAATATATAATATTGAAATTTAATATTAATCATCTAAATATCACACATGAGCAAAAAATGCATACTATTCATATTTTTGATAAAATTATATCAACACGTTTAAAAATTTTACCATCTAAAATTTTAACTAGAATTGGTTATTAGTCTATAAAATATCAATATATAATATGCCCACCTATTATCTATATCCTACGGCAATTTCGATCGATGATCTAAATTTTCCTAAAGTTGATTTAGAAATAGGTAGCGGACAGTTTGTAGAGTCTGATTTTGCAATCATTGATTTTGGTTCTTTAACCGATTTAAGTATATCTGTTGACAGAATCAATGGTAATGTGACAAAAAGCATAAATGCTAATGATATTCAATATCATACATCTGGTGCTGAATTTTTAGTATCAGATACCAGCTCTGTTCCTAACTATTTAGATTTGAATTCCAATTATTTGGAATCGGATTATAATAATAGTTTTCGGGATACAAATACGGAACCGAAAGAAATATTGGCGGGAGCATTGTTTAACTGTGTTATTAAACAAATATTTCCAAATGCAACGAATACGAGTATTGTGGATTTTACAGACCCATCTTTTCGTCAAAAAAAGATTTTTTTTGATACAGACGGAACTGCTTCTCTTGTACCAGACTTAATTAATAAAACCTCACAAACACTTAATGATGTTGTAACAACTGTAACAAATCCTAGTGAAGTTTTATATTGGTCGGGATTTACACATCATACTGCTGTACCAGAAGAAACTAATACTATAGCTTTCGAAAATGGTGACAAATTAATGATATATTACACACTAACATTAACCTTTGTAGTTCCAACAACAAATAACCTATCAAATCTGGATATTATTGACCAGTCAAATATATCACTTGACGGGCCATTTCAAAATGCTTCTGTAAATACAAGCTTTGTATTAGGGTGGGATATATGGATTACTGGTAATAATGGTGAAATTAATAATTCAGGGGGTCCTTTACAGGATATGACGGTTCGTGCATACGTGGTAAATAATGGTGTTATTAATACATTACCACTTGAACCACCATGTATTACAGATAACAGAGGAAAAGTAGTGATTCATCCTGGATGGGGATTACAAGTTGGAGATGAATTTGTTTGTAAAACAGTTAATGAATCTGGTAATGCTATTGATACTACTCTTGTTGATGAAAATGACCCATTTAGTGCATCCCCTTCAATGTCGTTATCTGGATATTATGTATATAACGGTGTAGAAACAATCAATGTAACTCCAACCACATCACTTGTATTTACACTAATTGAAGAATCAGCTTCAGGGTTTAATGCTACTTCATTAGCTACTGCAAAGCAAGATATTGATAATACATTTGGTATTGATAAGAATATTCTTTATGATGATCACAATGATACAGAAAAAGATGAATTGTTAAATTTTGTTATGGAATTGAATTCCGCAGCAATGTCTTTAAATGATATAACAACAAAAGAAAATGAAGCCGTTTCTCAAGAAATATCTCCAAGCGTTTTTAAAGGTATTGCTGACGTAATTAAAACTAAGTCAAATACATCCGAAACAATTAATTTGGCAGATGATTCTACTGGTGGAGCTATGGAAGAAATTATTCAGAAAGTTTCAAGAAGAAGACATGGTACTGGACCGAATGATACCAGCGTAAATACATCCAATTTTAATAAACCAGACCGTCGACTTGCAATGAGACGTTTTATAATTAGAAATAGAAATCAACATTTATTTGGGCAATCTGTTTCTCCTATTGCGGATAAACAGGCAAGACGGCGAAGTCGTATTCGTATGAAAAAACTTCAGATGAAAATGCAAAGACGTGGCACGCGTATTTCGGCGGATCTAACTGATGCTGCTATAGACTCAATGGATACTTCTATGGAAGACCCAGTTATGGTTAGTATTAAACCAGAACCAGAGCCTGAACCAGAACCAGAACCAGAACCAGAGCCAGAACCAGAACTCCCATCGGAATTTAGAGATGAAAATGTAAATCTTGTTGAAAATAATGCCGAAACAGTTCTGTATAATCGTATAAATTTGTCATTAAATTCAACAATATTTACAAGCGGTACAAGAAATGGATATTCTAAAGATTCTGTTAAAGATGAAAACATAAATACCGCATGGGTTGCAAATTCAAATCAAGGTATTGAGGGTTCAATATTTATCGGTTTATCCTTTGATATTACAGAAGTAATGGGAATTAAAATTGGTTGGATTATAAATGATAGAATTTCAGGAGTATACAAAATTTATGGTACAGATATAGATTCACCAGATGAAAATACTGCAAATAGTAGTTGGACATATATTGGTGGATTTATAGAATACGGAGGAGGCTCTTATCGTAAGGCCACTGTTGTTCCTAAATACAAATATTTTACATTTAGTTCTATCCATTTATTAACCGGAATTAAAGTAGTTATTGATAAGCCAACCTTGCGTATGAATCAACCAAGTATAGCTGAAATCTCTATCTTTCACGAAGATCATGACTCATTTTCTTCTAATGGTAATTTTGAGGAAAATAGTATTACTGGCTCCTCTACAGATTGGGGTATTGAAAATGTAACATCAATTGATAACTGGTCTATATCTAATTCGAATAGTTCAAATGTTGTTGCAATACATAAAGATAATGATGCTGTTTGGGGAAATTTACCATTTCCAACATCATATTCATTTACTAATAAATACTATTTAGGATTAAGTCGTAAAGATGCTACAATCACTCAAGATATTGATTTCAATAAAGCTGGTATAGACTATTATGTTTTGAAGTTTTATGCAGCATGTAGACCAACATATGGTAATAATATTCCATTACTTGTTAATTTAAAAGGCATTGATGAAACCTTTATTACAACAGATAACGGATTCAAACTATTTTCAAAACATTACAATATTCTAACACCTACTGTAAAAACATTGACATTCAAAAATGCTTTACAATCTGAAGCTCTTAGTACAATATTTTTAGACAACATCAGTCTCCTACAAGCATCTAATATATTTGATACCCTTGATGATTTACAAATCGCTGTAGATTTTTGGATAACTAATCAAGCTGCTGCAATAGAAGCATATGGTAATATTAATACTTGGGATGTATCTCAGTTAACAACACTTGAAGGTTTGTTTAAAGATAAATTAACATTTAATTCGGATATTTCAGCATGGGATGTATCGAATGTTACGAATATGACTGAAACTTTCAAAGGCGCGAGAGACTTTAATCAAAATATTGATAATTGGACTACAACAAGCTTAACTAAGTTAGATGGCACTTTCGCGGATGCAATTACCTTTAATCAATTGCTTACGAACTGGAATGTATCATCCGTCACAGATATGAGAAATACTTTCAATGGAGCTACCAGTTTTAACCAAACGCTTAATACATGGAATACTTCTCAAGTGACTAGAATGGCTGGCATGTTTAAGAATGCAACATCATTTGATCAAACCTTATCAACATTTAATGTTGAAAATTGTACTGATTGGACTGAATTCTTAAACGGCGCCACCTTATCTAATTCTAATTATGATACTACACTATTAGGTTGGCAATCACAAACAATAACTTCATCAACTGGTCCTATTGATTTTGGTAATTCTGTTCATACTTTAACTGGACTATCAGCTAAAAAATCATTAATTGATTCTGGTTTGTCATTCACCGATGGAGGGGGTCCAAGTTATGATGATGCTAAATTAATATTTGAAGTTTCAAATATTACTGAATTTGATGTACCCTATCATGATGTTGATACTACGGGTATTTTACCATATGTATACGTTTTAGAGTCCAGTAATTTAATACTTGCTGATTCTACAACTCATGTAACGGGACTCGATAGCAGTAAAACATATTCAATCGAATTACAATTACCAGAACCTAATTTAACAAATGATGCTGAAAATTGGGGTATTAGTTTTTATCATCGCCCAGGTGTTTATGGAAATGTTCCAATAAATAGTATTACTTATGTAGACGATATTGTTACCGAACCAACACTTGCTTTGACATCAAATTCACAAGATGGATATTCAGTCGAAGCATCTTCTTTTCATCCTAGTGGAGTTCAAGATGATCTTCAATGGGCAGTATTTAATGGAATTGTCAATAACGACGCTACTAATCGTTGGGGAGCAGAAGGAGAGCAGGGACATGATGGACCCCAAGCAGGTTACGGTGTAGATGATACATATCTTGGAACACGTAATTTAGGAGCAGATACTACTGGTGGAACCACAATTAGTGGGGATTATTTAATACTTAATTTACCAACTGCAAGGCGATTTAGTGGTGTAAAACTATATCACAATAGAGATGTTTCGGACAGTGCTGCTGAGGGAGGAAGACGATGGCCGAAAGATTGGAACATTTATGGTCGTAAAACGACTACAAGTCCTTGGGAGCTTATTATGACACAAACTAATTCTAATGCGCCAGACACAACTGGTCTTTCTTATTCTTTAGCAACTCCTAGTGTTGATTCATATCAATCTTTTGCAATTGCTGTTTCTAAAGTTCCAACAATGGGATATCATCAAGTATCACTGAATATTTCTCAAATAGAGTATTTTACGATAAAAGCTGCTGAACCAGATGGCAAATTTTTCTACTATGACCAAACAGCATGGACCAATGTATTTGGTTCTCATCCAACAAGTGGTAATTCTGAGACAAAAAATGTTATTGTATCCAGAAATAGCTCAGTTATCTATAATGGAATGGTTCAAATTTTTAATAATGGTAATGGAATACACGGTTGTAAGTTTACAAATCGTGATGCTCAATTAAATGATATTCCTGAAGAAGGAGATTGGCAGATTGGTGATTTAATAACAAGTAGTTCCGAAATTGGAAATCCATTGGCATCTAATCCAACAATTAATATTACTCAATTTGGCTCCATTCCATTGTGTTCATACGGTACACAATTTTATGGATTCAAAGGTAAAATCACTGCCACAGATGCCCCATCCATTCGTGTTAATACATCTCTTGTCAGTGCTTTTGAAAATGCCACATTTGACTTACAAAAATCAGATAATCAAATATTTAATATCTCAAGTTGGAATGTTATCAACGTTATTTCGGTAAATAATATGTTCCATCACACACCTGATTTTGGTGATGGATTCGATGTTACTATTGATAACTGGGACTTATCCAATTGTAATAATTGTTCAGCAATGTTTTATGAAAGTTTTGGACATAGAAGGAATATAATATTTGATTATGATGCTACTGGTACAAATTTTAATGGAAATACAAGTATTGATTTACATTCTCAGTATAATGTTACAACCGACGGAACACAAAATACATACAATGTTGGAGTGAATGGTGGAAGGGATAGAACATTTATAGTTACTATTAATTGGAATGGAGCTGCTGGCGGCACAATATTCGGTTATGGTTGTGGTGGACTCGGAGCGGGTAGAGCATATTCTTTACGCATAAGTGCTTCAGGTCATTTAGAATCATGGGTAAACGACCATACAATTACTACATCAAATCTAACAGTTAGTCCCACTGTTCCAACTGTTGTAGCAATTAGTCACCGAAATAATGTTTCCTATTTTTTTGTTAAAGATCCAACAACTGGAATATGGCAAATTGAAACAATTCAATATCCTGTTACAATAAATACAACATCACCTACAGTAGGCTCGGCAAGCCATGATGGTAGAGGACTTATGCTCGGCGCATTTCCATTAGTTTCTGGTGGCGATTATTTTTTCAGCGGAACTATTGGTAAACTTAAAGTTTCTAATCATTCTTGTATGACTACAACTGAAATTGAAAATCTAGATAAGCCAGCATATTCTATGTCCTCTGTTTCATTAGATGGATGGCAGGTTGGAGGTGATTTGTCGTATATGTTTTCCAAAAGTTCTAAACTTGATTTTGATTTGAGTAATTGGACTATCACAAATCCAACAAATATGGATTATATGTTCCACGGTTTAGTAGAATATCGTGGAAATGGTCTATCATCATTGACTATATCTTCTAATACACCATTTTCTGCATATAGAATGTTTGATTCGAATTATAATCTTGGTAATGGAACAAATATTGATATTAGTTCTTGGGACTTTTCTAATGCGACAGATATTTCATATATGTTTTATAAATGCTCCAACTTAGCTAATAATGCTAATCTAACAATAAACAACTGGAATTTGAGTAATTGTAATAATTTGGAACAGATTTTTGCCGCATCTTTCGGAAAAGATGCGGATACTAATTATACTATTGGAACTGTATCTTTAACAGGATGGAATATTGGTTCCGCAAATACAACGAATGAACTCAATCTATATAGAGCCTTTTATAGTTGTCCAAAGTTTAATGCAAATATTGGCAATTGGACTATCACAGATCCAACCAAAATGGACCAAATGTTTCGCAATAATTATGATTTCCGTGGTATTGGCCTTTCTACATGGACAGTTACTTCCCCTAAACAATTACCATACTCAATGTATTACGTATTTGCAGGTGATCAATATTTAGGTAACGAAACACCAATAGATATTAGCCAATCATCTCAAACAAATGGAGTTATATTTTCATATGACACAACTGGAACTACTTTTGTTGGACCGAAGAATAACGAATCTTCATCAGATCCATCGAATGCAATTGCTATTCCATCTTCTCAATTTGATGTTCATGCATCCGGAATAACTGTAAACGCAAGTCGTACATTTATAGTTACTTTGAATACAAGTTTTACTACAAACGAAAACCGCATACAAACTATACTTGGTTATGGGGGGTGGGGTTCCAATACTGGATTCTATGTTGCTTTAAGTAATAATACCGCTCATGGGGGTAGTCCGAGTGAGGGAAAATTTGTAGTATTTGTAAGTGCAAGAGGCAATGACGCGTACATAAACAATCCTCCATCTGCTTTAATAATAGATAGAAATGTTGAAACAACAATTGCGGTAAGTTATGACAATAGTACTGGAAATGTGTATATATTTGTAAAAGACCCAACAAAGCCAAATTTGTATAATATGCCATATGACACATGGCAAATGGGTACAACTACATTTGCTAATTCCGCAAATTATGGAAATGTTTTAGCAACATCTAATGCTGAAGGATTGATGATAGGTGCTTATCCACGAAATTGGACTGACCCAGATGGCTTTGTTGTTACAAAATATAATTCATTCAATGGAGAAATAGGATTAGTAAGAATCTATTCACATGCTTGTACAAGTATTCAAAATATAGAAGACCTTCCGGGTAGTTGGGATTATACTTACGCAAGCAATATGGCGGCCACTTTTTACGGCTGTATAAGACTTGGTAGAAATAGTAGTTTTATTATGAATAATTGTAATTTTGTAAATCTTAGAGAATATGCTGGTCTGGCCTCTATGTTTTGCAATGGTTTCGGAAAGGATATCACTCGTGGACAGGATACAGATCCCTACACAGCCGTTATTATGAGTAATAGTCTTGTTGAAATGAAAAACTGGAATATTGCTCCAGCAACGGGTTATAATGAATTAAGCTTTTATAATATGTTCCATGATTGTTACAGATTTAATGGAAACGTAAGTGGATGGACCATTACAAATCCAACAAATATGGATCAACTTTTTGAGTATTGTGAGTATTTCTTTGGTCATGGTCTTTCTACATGGACAGTTACTTCACCCAATCAATTACCATACTCAATGAAATACACGTTTAGGAATTGTCAACGTCTTGGTAACCGAACACCAATAAATATTAGTGATATTAGTGGTGGTGGTACTTGGGACTATACTTACGTAAGTGATATGATGAATTGTTTTGCCAATTGTATAAAACTTGGTAAGGAGAGCAGTTTTATTATGAATAATTGTAATCTTGTAAATACTGGAGTTTCAGACGAAGACGACCCTAATAAATATTGCATGCGGCGCATTTTTTATCAATGTTTCGGGCACGATATTACTGATGAGTATACTATTGATATTATGAATAATAGCGTTGTTGAAATGAAATACTGGAATATTGGTCTAGCAACTGGTTTTAATGTCTTAAATTTAGAGGATATGTTTTATCAATGTACCAGATTTAATGGAGATTTAAGGGGATGGACTATCACAGACCCAACCAACATGGAGGAAATGTTTTATCAATGCTTCCAGTTTACAGGCAGTAGTCTTTCTACATGGACAGTTACTTCCCCCAGGGGATTACCATACTCAATGTATCGCACGTTCAGAGATTGTCCAAAACTTGGTAACGAAACTAGAGTCGATACTAGTCAATCATCTCAAACAAATGGAGTTGTATTTAATTATGATGCAACTGGAACCAGTTTTGATGGAACCAGTGGTATTGACTTAAGTTCGCAAATTGATGTAGCATCAGCTGGAATATTAGGTAATTCATCGCGTACATTTATTGCTACAATCAATACTACTGTAACAAAGGCAATTAGTAGTAATAAGACTCAATTTATTTTTGGATATGGAGGAACAGCCACTTCTCAGGCATTCGGATTAAGAATTCGTAATGGTGCCGAGTTTGGCGGAAATAGTGATGATCAACATGTATTAGGTATTATGTTATACGGTGATGATATACATAGTAATTTTACTGTATCTGCAAATATAGAAACCACTGTTGCTTGTAGTTATGATACCTCTTCTAAGACTGGTTATTTGTTTTTAAAAGACCCAGTAACTGGAAAATGGATGATGGAAAGTCATATTTTTAATAATAACGCAAATACAACTCTGGGTGAAGGTTTTGCGATTGGCGGATTTCCACATTCTTCAAGCGGTTTATCATGGGCTCCCTTTTATGGAACAATAGGATTAGTGAGAGCTTATTCACATGCTTGTACAAGTATACAAAATATAGAAAACCTTTCAGGTACTTGGGATTATACTTGGGTAAGTAGTATAAAGGATAGTTATCGCCAATGCGAACGCATTGGTAGATATGGTGGGTTTTTTATGAATGGTTGTAATTTTGTAAATCTTAGAGATGATGTTGGCGATAACACCAATATGTTTTATCGTTCTTTCGGATATGGAATAACTAGTACTGACGATGGCGGTGGTGGAACTTATGATAAATTCTCGTCTCAGTCATATACAACCGTTCCTTATTCTAATAATGACAATGTTATTCATATTCAAGAGCATATAACATCCAGTAATACTGAAATGACTATAGCTTGGGTTAATTATAAACAGACCAGAACAAATGGATGGAAAGGTTATGTACAAATCGGAATACATCAAACTGCATGTATACAAATAATTAATACTCAATCGCAAGCACACAAAGGTAAAGTTAAGATTCATAAGGGCGGAGATTGGGCAGAAATAATTGAGGGTGAATACGGTAATTTCTTTGGATATTTACCGAATGGTGATTCAGTCAGTACTGCTCCTCAAAGCGAAGGACCACAGTTTCTTTATTTTCCAGACGGAGGAATTCATTTTACAATGACTTTTAAAAGAGAAACAGATGGTTATTACCTAATAAAACTATATATTCAGGGTACATTACAATGGTACGGTCGAATTAAACCTGCTACTGACGATATGTCTTATAATTTTGGAAATATATGGCTTGGTAAATCAGTATTCAGTCCTGCCCATGGTGTATCTTACGATACTGCTGAATTATCAGAAGTTTACATTAAGAGAACTGCTTTAACAGAAACGGAGGTTCAAAAACTATTTGACTGGACTGTGACGCAGAAGCTTGTTGAAATTAAAAACTGGAAATTAGGTCAAGCAAGTGGTTGTAATGAATTAGATATTAGCCATACATTCGAAGAATGTTCCAGATTTAATGGAAACGTAAGCAGATGGACTATAACTGACCCAACAGACCTAAACAATTTCTTTAAGTCATGTAACAATTTCAAGGGTATTGGTCTTTCTTCGTGGACAGTTGAATCCCCTAAACAATTACCATACAGCATGGAATCTATGTTTAGAGAGGCCAATTTCTTGGGTAAAGACACGGATATAAATATTAGTCAGAGAACGTATTATATTATGATACTTGGTCAGTCGAGTATAGATTTAGATAGTGTTGTTGCATATGATGTAAATGGTAATACGATATCGCATGATGATTATGCAGATGTATATGTACTAAGTGGTGGAGCTCCGACTGTCAATACTGCAATTTATACAATGGCAAATCTTTGGACAGGTAGTTTTTGGACAACTGAAAATCAAAGGGTACACGGAGTAGAAGGAGGGTGGATAAAATATCCTAAAAAACCTTATCGTTTTGTTGTAAACCAAAGATCTACCTATGGCTTAGACAGACATGCAAAATGGTTATATGGAAGTCATATTCGACCACAAGGTTATAATTATAATGACTGGGATAAAACATTATTATATCACTTTCCAGACCACCCAGGTGGAGATGCATGGTCTTATGACATAACTATAGGTTTTGATGGTCATTGGGACTACACATGGGTCACTAATATGGAGCATACTTTTAGAGCCTGTCGTCGCCTTGGTATGAATAGTAGTTTTATTATGAATGATTGTAACTTTGTAAATTTTAGAGATGATACGGGACTCAATAGTAATGGTTTACACTTGACTTTTTATGAAGCTTTCGGGTATGATATAACTGGTGGTGGTGCACAAGACTATGTACCCTATACTACAGATGTAATGAATAATAGTGTTGTTGAAATTAAAAATTGGAATGTTATTAAACCTATTAGTTGTAATGGAATGACACTCGACCGTATGTTTATGAATTGTAAAAGATTTAATCCCGATATAAGTGGATGGACTATCACAGACCCAACATATATGGGTCAAATGTTTTATGATTGTTCGTGGTTTAGAGGTATTGGTTTATCTTCTTGGACAGTATCTTGTCCTCAATCTGAATTAACTACATTTTATCAAGATAACTTTAATGATAGAGGTGATACGGATATAGATATCAATACAAC
>CEQM01013328.1_pt1 | contig 31586 bp, 28 predicted proteins | sample 531111 | NCBI WGS metagenome assembly CEQM01 (sample SAMEA2621278, study PRJEB7988) | marine metagenome | biome: marine biome (ENVO:00000447); feature: deep chlorophyll maximum layer (ENVO:xxxxxxxx); material: "saline water (ENVO:00002010), including plankton (ENVO:xxxxxxxx)" | depth 120 m
ATTATTAAATTAGAATTACCAACTTTTTTTACTTTATCTAATATTTCTTTTTTAATATCCTTTTTTCTAGAAAAATTAAGTTTATTTATCTGATCCTCTAACCCTTTATTTTTTTTAATTAAACTTTTTACTGAATCAATAATATTAGCACTTTTTAATATCTCTTTTAAAGAGCTTAACTCATCGCTTTCTTTCATAGAAAAATTATTATATCCTAATGATGTTAATGCTTCAATTCTTCTAATACCTGATGATATTGAATTTTCAGATATTATTTTAAATAACCCTATTTCTGCAGTAGATAAAACATGAGTTCCACCACATAATTCAATAGAAAAATTTTCATCAATTGTGACTACTCTCACTTTATCACCGTATTTTTCTCCAAATAACGCCATTGCTCCCATTTTTTTAGCATTTTTAATAGATGTATTCTCTAAAATTTCAACTGAAATATTTTCAAAAATTTTTCTATTTACAATTTTATTAATACTAAGTATTTCTTCATCCGATATTTTTGTGAAATGTGAAAAATCAAACCTTAAAATATTATCATTAACTAATGACCCTTTTTGTGTAACATGATCACCTAATACTTCTCTTAGAGCAGCATGAAGTAAATGAGTTGCTGAATGATTTTTAGAAATTAACCTTCTCTTTAAAGAATTAACTTCAAGTAAAAATTCTGATTTAGTTTCTTTTGGTAACTTTTCAGTTAAATGAATTATCAAGTCATTTTCTTTAAAAGTATTAATGACATTAATTTCCTCATTACCACTCTTTAATAAACCAGAATCACCTATTTGCCCTCCTGATTCAGCATAAAAAGGAGTTTCTTGAAACACAATATGATATTTTATTTGACCATCAATAGTTACTTGGCGATATTTTAAAATAACTGATTTACATTCTAGATTAGAATACCCAATAAAGTTTGAATGTCCGTCTTTTTTAATTATTACCCATTCATCAGAGGAAGTAATGGAACTATTTCTTGATCTTATTCTTTGTTTTTCAAGGTATGTATCAAATTCTTTTTTATCAATTTTTAATTTGTGTTCTCTAGCAATTAGATCTGTTAAATCGTAAGGGAAACCATAAGTATCGAATAATTCAAAAGCTAATTTTCCTGAAATAATTTTGTTTTTAGAGTTTAGATTATCTTTTATATTATTAATCTTTTTTAAACCATTATCTAAAGTTTTTAAAAATGTTTTTTCTTCTTCTAAAATAACACTAACTATAAAATCTTCTTGATCTGATAAATTATTAAATACACTTTTATATTCCTTAATAACTGATTTAGCTAGTTTATATAGAAAAGGAGATTTAAGATTTAAAGTAGAAAAACCATACCTTACAGCTCTTCTTAAAATTCTTCTAACTACGTACCCAGATTTATTATTTGATGGTATTGCTCCATCTGATATTGTAAATACAATTGCTCTAATATGATCTGAGATAACTCTAAATGCTATATCACTTTTTGTGTTTTGACCATATTTTAAATTTGATATTTTTCCTAAAGATTCTAATATATTAGAAAACAAATCAGTATCATATGTGGAACTTAAACCTTTAATAGCCATAGCTAATCTTTCAAGACCCATACCAGTATCTACATGTTTGTTAGGTAAAGATTCAAGTGTACCGTCACTTTTTCTATTAAATTCAATAAATACTAAATTCCAAATTTCAATAACTTCCGGGTGATCTTTATTTATTAAATTTTTAGTAGGATTTTTCTTTATTTCATCTTCATTTCTTAAGTCAATATGAATTTCAGAGCATGGACCACATGGACCGGTATCTCCCATTTCCCAAAAATTATCTTTTTTAGAGCCATTAATAATCTTAGAATCATCGATAATATCATTCCATATTTGAAATGATTCTATATCTCTTTCTAAGTTATCTTTTTTATGTCCTTCAAAAATTGTGACGTATAGTCTGCTTTGATCAAGTTTATAATGATTAACTAAAAGATCCCAAGCCCATTTAATAGCATCTTGCTTAAAATAATCTCCAAATGACCAATTACCAAGCATTTCAAACATTGTATGGTGGTATTTATCAATACCAACTTCCTCTAGGTCATTGTGTTTGCCACTAACTCTTAAACACTTTTGAGTATTTGCAATTCTTTTAATTTTAGATTTATCATGACCTAAAAAAATATTTTTAAATTGATTCATTCCTGCATTAGTAAACATCAAAGTTGGATCGTCTTTGACAGTAATAGGAGCAGATTCTACGATTTTATGATTTTTATCCTTAAAATAATCAAAAAATATATTTCTTATTTTTTTAGAGTTCATTTAAACTAAAATCAATGAATATTTTTTACTTTTGCATAAGTTTATACAAAACTAGGCTATTTTAATCTAATTATGAGCAAACACAAATATTATTATAATCCAGAAACTTGTAAATACGAAAGAATACAAAAAACAAAAAAAGATATTTTTTTAAGATCTCTTGGGTTTATATGTATAGTTTTTATATCGAGTTTTATTTTATTGAATATTTATGATACTCATTTTGAATCTCCTAAAATTGTTCAACTTAAAAAAGAAAATCAAGAACTTCAGACACATTATGAAATTCTAAATAAAGAAGTAAATGTAGCATATAAGATGCTAAGTAATCTGGAAGAAAGAGATGATAATGTCTACAGAATAATTTTTGAAGCCGAACCTATTCCAAATACTATTCGTCAAGCTGGAATTGGTGGTATAAATAGATACAAGGAGTTAATAGAAGGAGATTTGGAAAGAGAAGATTTAATTATTGATAACTACGCAAAAATTGATGAGCTAAAAAGAAAACTATATATTCAAACAAAATCATACGATGAACTTCTAGACATGGCTAATAATAAAGAGGAACTAGTTGCCGCTATACCAGCAATTCAGCCAGTATCTAATAAAGACCTAAAAAGAGTATCATCAGGGTATGGACCTAGGATAGATCCTTTTCTTAAAGTTAAAAGGATGCACTATGGTCAAGACTTTTCTATCCCAAAAGGAACTCCAATTTTTGCAACAGCTGATGGTAGAGTTAGTGTTTTAAAGTCTTCATTTGGCGGTTTAGGTAAGTATATTTATATAGATCATGGAAATGGATATAAGACAGTTTATGGTCACTTAGATAAGTTTAATGTAAAAAGAGGTCAAAAAGTTAAACGAGGTGAATTAATTGCTTATAGTGGTAATTCTGGAAGATCAACAGCACCACATCTACATTATGAAGTACATAAAAATGGTAAAAAAATTAATCCTATCAACTTTTTCTTCAATGATTTAACTCCTAATGAATATGAAGAAGTTATTAAATTAGCCTCTGTTGAAAACCAAGCTCTTGGATCAACATTTTAATCATGCCTTATAAAGAAAGAGAAATTACTAAAAAATATTTCACAATTGGAGAGGTTGCAGAGAAGTTAGAGGTAAACACTTCACTTATTAGATTTTGGGAATCTGAATTCGATATTTTAAGTCCAAAAAAAAATAAAAAAGGGTTAAGAAAGTATACAAAAAAAGATATTGACATACTGAAAAAAATTTACATTCTTTTAAAAAAAGAAGGTTTTACTATTGAAGGAGCTAAAAAAGCTTTAAATAAAAAAACTATTAACAATGAAAATGAAATTCAATCAAAACTCAGTAGTATCAAAAATAAATTAATAGAAATAAGGAAAAAAATTTAATCTAATCCTAATATTCTTTTTATCCCTTTTTCATCAGAACCAGAATCAGCAAAATCATCAAATGTTTTCTTAGTAACTTCAATGATATGATCTGAAATAAATTTAGATCCTTCTTTTGCTCCTTGTTCATTACTTTTTATACAACATTCCCATTCTAAAACTGCCCAACCATCAAAACCGTATTGTGTTAGCTTTGAAAAAATAGATTTAAAATCAATTTGTCCATCTCCTAAAGATCTAAACCTACCAGGCCTATCAATCCAATCAGCATACCCACCATATACTCCTGCCTTTCCAGATGGATTAAATTCAGCATCTTTAACATGAAACATTTTTATATATTGATGATAGATATCAATATGAGTTAAATAATCCATCTGCTGAAGAATATAATGACTTGGATCATAAAGCATTTTAACTCTCTTATGGTTTCCAGTCTCTTTTAAAAATCTTTCAAATGTTAGTCCATCATGTAAATCCTCCCCAGGATGAATTTCATAGCAGAGATCAACACCATTTTTATCAAATTCATTAAGTATAGGGACCCATCTTTTTGCTAACTCTTTAAACCCTGATTCTACTAAACCATTAGGTCTTTGAGGCCATGGATAAACATAAGGCCAAATAAATGCACCAGAAAAGGTAACATGAGCATTTAGACCTAAATTCTTACTCGCTTTTGCAGCTAAATTAAGTTGATTAATAGCCCATTCAGTTCTCTTTGATGGATTTTTTCTGCATTCTTCAGGTGCAAAACCATCAAACATATCATCGTATGCTGGGTTTACAGCAACTAATTGGCCCTGTAAATGAGTACTTAATTCAGTTATTTTTACACCATAGGATTCAATTTTAGATTTGTATTCTTTGGCAAATACTGGATCATTTGCAACTTTCTCCAAATCAATACATCTTGAATCCCATGATGGAATTTGAATTCCTTTATAACCTAAATTTGCAACCCACTTACAAATTCCTTCCATAGAATTAAATGGAGGATTATCATCCATAAATTGAGCAAGAAAAATTGCAGGTCCTTTAATTGTTTTCATAATATTAAATATTTATCCATTTAGATGAATTTGATGATTCAATTACAGCATCAATAAATTTCATTCCTCTTAAGCCATCTTCTACAGTTGGAAAATCGTAAAGAATGTCGTCTTCTCTAGAATTTTTATAATTATTAACTGAAAAAGAAAAATTTCTATAAATATTCGCAAACGCCTCAATAAATCCTTCAGGATGACCAGAAGGAGTTCTACAATTTGCTAAAGCAAAATCTGATAGGTAAGAATTATCAACACCTGCTCTATATATTTGAGTTGGATTTCCATCTAACTTTAATAATAAAGTATTTGGAATTGAGTGCTTCCATTCAACTCCACCTTTATCTCCCCATACTCTAATCTTAAGATCATTTTCTTCACCAGTTGCAATTTGACTAGTCATTAAATTTCCTTCAATACCATTTTCTAATGATATTAAAACATTTCCATCATCTTCAAGTAATCTACCTTCTACCACAGTATTTACCCTAGAATATAATTTAGTTATTTTATTCCCAGTTATATATTCAACCATATTAGCTGCATGAGTTCCTATATCACCCATACTTCCTGCCTTACCAGATTTACTTGGGTCTGTTCTCCATGAAGCTTGTTTATTGTCAGTTTTTTCTAAACTTGATGTTAACCACCCCTGAGGATATTCTACAGCTACTTTTCTTAATTTTCCAATTTTCCCTGAAGAAATAATAGATTTTGCCTCTTTAACCATTGGATAACCAGTGTAAGTATGTGTCACTGCAAAAGGCAATTTAGTTTCATTAACTTTTTTTACTAATGATTCAGCTTGAATTGAATCAAATGTCATGGGTTTGTCAATAATAACAGGAAACCCATTATTTAAAGCTTTAATAGCCGGATCAAAATGTAGATGATTTGGAGTAACAATGGATACAAAATCCATTCTATCTCTTTCATCTAGACTAGATTCTTTTTCAATCATTTCATCATATGTTTTGTATATTCTACTTGGATCTAAAAAAAGATTTTTACCAGTCTCCAATGAATTATTAAAATCAGAACTAAATGATCCACAGGCTAATTCAATACAATTATCAAGGAAAGCAGCATTTCTATGAATAGCTCCAATAAATGAACCCATTCCTCCACCAATCATGCCCATTTTTAATTTTTTCATTTTAGAAATTAATAATATTTTTTAAATGTTAGTAATGAATTATAGAATAATTGAATTTTCAATCTTTTTTCTATCCAATAAATAAAATTCTTTGAATAAATTAAATTTTTTACCTTTTCCCTTATCCTTTTTGATATATGATCCGTCCTCATTTAGGATATAAGAATTACAATTATCTCTTAAGTTATAATTCAGTATCGTGATTGCCTCTTTCTTGATAAAATCTTCATTTATTTTAAATAAAGATTCAATTCTTCTTTTGAAGCTTCTAATCATAACATCTGCACTACCCGAATAAATTATAGGATCTGCAGAATTATGAAAATAATAAAGTCTACTATGTTCTAAATAATCACCAACAATTGATATAACCTTTATATTTTCACTTAAACCTTTTCTACCTGGCCTTAAACAACAAATACCTCTTACTATCAGACAAATTTTTACACCCGAATTGCTTGCTTCGTATAATTTATTTATGACCTCTTTATCTTGAAGTGAGTTAATTTTAATGCAAATTTTTCCTTCTGATCCTGAATGAACATTATCAATTTCTCCTTGAATTAATTTTAATATTTTTTCTCTCATGTAAATTGGAGCTGTAATTAAATTTTCATAATCATCTGGAACTGAATGACCAGTAATTACATTAAAAAACTCTAGTGCATCTTTAGTGTATTTTTGATTAGATGTCATCAAACTTAAATCTGTATATAATCGAGATGTTGTCTCATTATAATTTCCTGTACCCATGTGAGCATAGTTTTTGACCTTTTTACCTTCTCTTCTAACAATTAGTAAAAGCTTTGTATGTGTTTTCAAGGATCCAATTCCATAAATCACATAACATCCTGCTTTTTCAAGCTTATATCCATTTCTAAGATTATTCTCTTCATCAAATCTAGCCTTAACTTCAAAAAGCACTGATACATGTTTACCATTCTCAGCAGCTTTTAATAAAGCATCAATTACTCCTGAATTTTTTGCAGTTCGATACAAAGTAATTTTTATAGAAAGAACATCTGGATCATCAGCAGCCTCATTTAAAAATTTAATTACTGGGTCAAATGAATTATAAGGATGATGAAGAAAGATATCTCTATCCGATAAAATCTCAAAAATATTTTTATCTTCATCTCCTTCCATATCAATTGATTTAATAGGAGATGGATACTCAGGCAATAGTTCTGAAAACTCGTTATAATCAATAATTTGATTAAGAGAGGTAAAATCTAATATTGTATCTGATGATAATCCCATAATATTAGAATCATCAATTCTGAATCTCTCTTTTAAAGATTTGAGCAAAAAACTATCAAAATTATTACTTGTTTCTATTCTTACAACTCTACTAAATTTTCTGTCTTTAAGTTTTTGTTTTAATTCTTCCAAAAAGTTTGTTTCAATATCTTCAGATTCCTCTAATGTGAAATCCCCATTTCTGATAATTCTAAACAAACTAATACTTTCAATAATTACACTTCTAAAAAATTTATTAATATATTTTGTAATAATTTTTTCGATAGGAATAAAAAAAACATCATCCTCAATTTTATATTCAAAAAACCTTGGGATATTTACAGGAACTTGTATGAAAGAAATTTTTTTCTTTTTTGAGGAATCTTTTGTTTTTGAAACAACTCCAAAAATTATAACTTTATTCATTAAAATAGGAAACGAATGGAGATTATCATAAACCATTGGAGTAAGCATTGGAAATATTGTTTTCTTAAAATATTTTTTCGCTCTTTTCTGGCCTTCCTCATCTAAATCTTCTACATCTCCAATAAATATATTTTTCTTATTTAAAATTGGAATTATTTCATCTTTAAAATATGAATTATAATCATTAAAGAACTTAAAACATTCATCAAGAAGATACCCTCTAAAAGGCCCCTCTCTCATTCCAGAGTAATCTATTCTTTTTTTATTATTATCAATATAGTTATATAAACTTCCAACTCTTATCTCAAAAAATTCATCAAAATTTGAAGCAACTATTGAAAGGAATTTAAGTTTATCTAGTATATTTCTTCTTTTATCCTTAGCTTGATCAAGGACTCTGTAATTAAAATTTAGCCAGCTTAAATCACGACTAATTAGATTGCTTTGGTTTATGATATTTGAATTCATTAAAGATTCTCAAGAACTGACATTACTTCTTTTACATGTTTTCTTGACTCTTCCAATAACTTCTTTTCTTCAGAATTCAATTTTAGTTCAATAACTTTTTCAATTCCATTAGAACCTAGTACTACTGGGACACCTAAATAACAATCATCAATATCATATTCACCTTCTAATTTAACGCATACAGGGAATATTCTTCTTTGATTTTTTACAATTGACTCAACCATTTGAGCAGCTGCTGCACCTGGAGCATACCAAGCTGAAGTACCCATTAATTTTACAAGTTCTCCTCCTCCAAATTTTGTTCTTTCTATAATTTCTTCTAGTTTATTTTTATCAATCATTTCATTTATTGGGATTCCGGAAACTGTTGTATATCTAGGGAGAGGAACCATGGTATCTCCATGACCTCCTAATAAAAGAGCTTGAATCTCTTTTGGAGAGATATTAAGTTCTTCAGCAATAAATGCTCTAAATCTTGCAGTATCTAATATTCCAGCCATTCCCATAACCTTTGTTCTTTTAAATTTTGAAGTTATATGAGCCTGATAAGTCATCACATCCAAAGGGTTTGATACAATAATAATAATTGTATCAGGAGAATATTTTATAATATTTTCAGTAACAGATTCAACAATTTTGGCATTAGTGCCAATTAAGTCATCCCTTGACATACCAGGTTTTCTTGGTAACCCTGAGGTTATTACCACAACATCAGAATCTTTTGTTAATTCATAATTGTTTGTTGAACCAACTGTTTTAGTATCATATAAGTTAATAGGGGCTTTCTGGAAAATATCAAGAGCTTTTCCCTCTGATAATCCATCTTTTATATCTACAAGTACAACTTCGTTACATACTTCTTTTTGAGCTAAAATATCTGCGCACGTAGCTCCAACATTTCCAGCTCCAACAACTGTTACTTTCATAATTTATATTTTTTTTGTAAAAGTAGATAATGAGAAATAAAGTTTGAATTTTAAATCAAATTATTTCAAATTCAATAATATCGTTTGTTGAATTAGTAACCTTAAATTTTTCACTAATTTGATGCCCAACTAACCAAATAATTTCATCATTTGAATCAACAAGAACTAATTGATTAATTTTTTCAATAAATGAAACCTTATTATCTGATAGAAAACTAGATATTTTTTTATTTCCTCTCATACCTAAAGGAGTAAATTTATCTCCAGATCTATAATTTCTTATTTCTAAAGGAAATTTAATTTTATCAAAGTCTAATTGAGCACTACTTTTATTTTTATTTAAATTAAAGTTTTTAGATTCATATTTTTTAAATGAAAACTTTAATGAATTAATTGTAAAATCTTTAATCTTATTAATTATTAATGAAGTATTAATTTTTTCAGATTTTTTTAATATATAAAAGGATTTCCTATCATTAATAAGAATATATTTAACTGAGTAAAATCTTTTAGATTCTGTACTTTCCAAAGATTTAATAAAAAGAGAAATTTGATTATAGTTAAAACCAAAATTGGATAAATAATCATACAATAAGATTTTATAATTATCTATTTTTTTCATAAATTTTTTATCAACAACAATATACTCTCTATCATTTCTTACATAAGTTTTAATAAACTTTTTAAGATGATCTGAAATAAACTTTTCTACTGAATCCATCCTTTTAGATGATTCCAAAACTGATTTTTTAAAAGAGGGATTTATTTTTGAAATAATAGGTATTAATTCATTTCTAATTAAATTTCTTAAGTATTTATTTTCCATATTTGACTTATCTTCTCTCCAAACTAAATTTTCATTTTTTGCATATTCAAGAATATCTTTTTTCTCTAAATCAAGTAATGGCCTGATAATTTTATTTCCAAATTGAGGAATACCTATAACTCCTTTGTAACCAGTTGTTTTTAATAAATTAAAAATTATAGTTTCAAAATTATCATCACTATGGTGAGCAGTTACCAAATAATTATAAGAATCTTTCAACATTATTTCTTTAAACCATTCATACCTTAACTCACGAGAAGCCATTTGTATAGACATCTTATTCAATTTTGAATAATTCTTCGTATCAAAAACCTTTGAATAAAATTTTATTTTATTTTTTAAACATATTTTTTCAACAAGAGCAATATCTTTTTTAGATTCATCACCTCTTAAATTAAAATTTGAAGAACAAACAGAAAATTTTAATTTAGATTTTATAAATAAAGATAATAGTGTGATAGAATCAATACCTCCACTAACAGCTATTAAAAATTTATATTTTGAAGAATTTAATTTATTTTCTTCAATAAAAGAATTAAAATATTGTTCAACCTTATTCGTTTCCATCTAACAAAAATAACTATTTGAAAATTCAGATATAAAAATTAATTATCTATCTATTTTTACATAATGAAAATCAATTATTACATATTCATTTTTCTTAATTTAATTTCTTTTTGTTTATTGGGACAAAAAAAAGAAAAAATAACTTATAAAGCAGATGAACTTAAATTCAGAAGAATAAATAAAGAACCTGTAAGGAAATTGATAAATAATGTTGTTTTTATTCAGGGAAATACAGAAATAAAATGTGATTCAGCAAACTTTTATAATAAAAAAAATGTGTTAGAAGCTTATGGCAATATATTAATAACCAACTCCGACTCATCGACTATAAATGCAGAATTATTAATATATGATGGTGAATCTAAAATAGCTAAGCTTAGAAATAATGTTATATATAAAAAAAACGAAGAGCAAATCAGAACTAATAGTCTCGATTATTTTATTGAAGAAAAGAAAGGAATTTTTTCTAATAATGGTGAATTGAAAGATGAAGAAAATGTTTTAACCAGTAAAAACGGTATTTTTTATGGAGATAAAGACTTATCAATTTTTTATGTAAATGTTGAACTACTTGGAGATGATTATATACTAAAATCAGATTCAATGACATATAATAGCATAACAAAAGAGGCAATAACTTATGGTTATACTGAAATTATTTCTGATGACAGTTTATATATAGAATCTCTTGGTGGATCATTCATTCAAGGATCTAATAACTCGAAATTGAATTCAAGTAAAATCGAGACAAATGAATATACACTAGAAGCAGAATTTATAAATTTTGATGAAACTAACTCTATATATTTTGCAGAGAAAAATGTAAAATTGAAAATAAAAAAAACAGATTATTTTGTTATTGGAGACAAAGGATTTTATGATAGAAAAAGTAATTTAACAAAGATTTATGGCAATACATTACTAAAAAAAAATATAGAAAAAGATACATTTTATCTTTCCTCAGACACAATATTAGCTTTAGACAAAAAAAATGAGATGAATAAATTATTTGCTTATAATAATGTGAAATTCTATAAAAATAACTTTGTTGGAAAAACAGATTCAGTAGTGTTTTTTGTTAGTGATTCGTTACTAGAAATGTATAATAATCCTATTATTTGGAATAATAATAATCAAATTTCTTCTGATACTATTAAATTTAAATTGATAGATGAAAAGGTTGATGAAATGAATTTGATTAAAAATTCATTTATAATTTCTAAAGACTCTCTAGATAACTTCAATCAGATTAAAGGAAGAAATATGAAAGCCAGTTTTTATGATAATGACTTTTTAAAAAGCATTGAAGTTTTTGGTAATGGAGAGACAATATATTTTGGAATAAATGAGGAAAATAGTTCTATAATAGGTTTAAACTACATTATTTGTAGTGATTTAAAATTAAATTTTAATGAAAATGAAATTGAAAATATTATTTTTTATAGAAATCCAAAAGCAAAAATGATTCCTCCACATGAAATAACAGAATCAGATTTATATTTAAAATCATTTGATTGGAGAATGGATGAAGCTCCTAATATCCAAGATGTAGTTTTTTATTTTAGAAAAAAGATATATTTGCGCAATGATTAAATTTTCAAAATTTTCTTTAGCTATAGTCCTATTATTTTTATTGTTTTCTTGTAGTGAATATAGAAAAGTATTAAAATCTGAGGGATATGAAAAAAAGCTTGAGGCTGCTATGAAATATTATGAAGATGAAGAATATTTTAAAGCAAGTACTTTATTTAAAGATATAAAACCATTAGTTAAAGGAAGCGAGGAATCAGAAATTGTTGATTTTTACTTTGCTTATTGTCTATATAACCTAAAACAGTATAGTTTAAGTTCAAAATACTTTAAAGGTTTTATTGAGCTCTTCTCAAGAAGTGATAAAATTACTGAAGCTGAATATTTATATTCTATTTCATTATATAAAGAATCCCCCAATTCAAACCTTGATCAATCAAGTACTGTTGAAGCAATATCTTCCATGCAAAACTTCATGAATAAATATCCATATTCTGATTATTCAATTGAAGCAAACAAAATAATTGATGAACTTCAGATAAAACTTGAAACAAAAAATTTCGATAATGCAAAACAGTATTATAAAACTAGAAATTATAAATCTGCAATTATTGCTTTAAATAATTTTGAAAATGACTTTCCTGATTCATCTTTAAATGAAGAAGGAGGTTATTTAAAGATTCTTTCACAATATTTAATATCAATTAATAGTTTTGAAGATTTACAAGAAAAAAGATTCAAAGAAACAATTGATTATTACTTTGAATTTGTTGATAAATACCCTACTAGTCCTTTTTTAGCAGAAGCAGAAAAAATGTATGTTGAAAGTTTAAATTTATTAACTAAATTTGCAGAGTAAAAATTAAAAAATATGAAGTTAAAATCTAAAATAACAAACCTAAATGTTGATGAGATTGCATCTAAAACTGGGAATATCTATAAGTCTGTAAGAGTAATAGGAAAAAGAGCTAGACAATTGTCAGCAACTCAAAAAGAAGAGTTAAATGAAAAATTAGCTGAGTTTGCTTCTGATGTTGATAATTTGGAAGAAGTTTTTGAGAATAGAGAACAAATTGAAATTTCAAGATATTTTGAAAGACTACCAAAATCTACAACAGTCGCTTCTGAAGAATTGGTTAATGATGAATTGTTTTTTAGAAATCCTGAAGAAGAAGAAGAAAATCTTAATTTAGATTAATTTTTTAATTCTAAATGTTTAGAATATTAATAATTACTTATTTAATATTTATATCAAATAATTTATTTTCTCAAGAATTAAATTCCAAAGTAATAATTAACACTGATAAACTTCAATCATCTGAAGTTTTCATCTTCGAGGAAATGCAAAGTACTATTGAGCAATTCCTTAATAATAATATTTGGACTGAAGATAAATTCCAATCTGAAGAAAGAATCAATTGCAATTTTATCATAAATATACTTAATGAGCCCTCCTCTAATTTATATGAAGCAACTGTTCAAATTGTTTCATCAAGACCTGTTTATAATTCATCATATGAAAGTGTTTTGTTAAATCATGGTGATAGAGAATGGGTATTTGAATACTATCCTTCACAAAATTTAGAATTTTCTGAAAATAGTTTTAATGATAATTTAACATCTCTAATTTCTTTTTATGCATACCTAATTATTGGTATTGATTATGATTCTTTTGAAAAACTAGGTGGTGAAGAATATTTTCAAAAGGCATGGAAAATTTTAAATGAATCTCAAAATTCAGGTTATAAGGGATGGGATCAATTTGGTTCTAAGCAAAATAGATATTGGTTATGTGAAAACTTTTTAAATCCAGAATTTAAAGATGTCAGAAATGCTTCATATGATTACCATTTGAATGGCTTAGATGTGTTTTACAATAGACCTGATGATTCTAGAAAAGTTATACTAGAAAATATCAATAAAATTAACTCTATCAATTCAAAAAATTTTAATTCTACAATAATTACCCTTTTTATTAATGCAAAAGCAGATGAAATAACAAACATATTTAAGGGTGCGTCGTTAGACCAGAAAAGAAATGCTTTTAATTTAATGAATGAACTATCTCCTTCTAAAAGCGACCTATTTAATAAAATTCTTCAATAAAATGACAATTAAAGAAAAGTTAATTCCAAAATTTTTAAGAAAATATGTTTATTACTATAAAGAACATGGGTTTAAGAAAACTGTTAAAAAATTTGGGTGGAAATTATTTGCTATTATTTTTCTATATTATTTGATTAGAGACTCAATACTTTATATTATTATACCTTACTTTGTTTTAAAGGGAATATTTTAATTTATTTAATTATGTTATTAAAGGGTAAAAAAGGAATTATATCTGGAGCTTTAGATGAAAATTCTATAGCTTGGAAAGTAGCTGAAAAATGTCATGAACAAGGTGCTGAATTCTTATTAACTAATGCTCCAATTGCTCTAAGGATGGGTAAAATAAATGAGCTTGCTGAAAAATGTTCAACTAAAGTAGTACCTGCAGATTTAACATCAATAGAAGATATTGAACATTTATATAGTGAATCATCTAAAGCATTAGGAGGAAAAATTGATTTTATACTTCACTCAGTTGGAATGTCACCCAATGTAAGAAAGAATAAAGAATATGGAGATTTAAATTATGATTGGATGATCAAAGCATTAGATGTATCAGCTATATCTTTTCATAAAATGATGCAAATTGCTGAAAAGAAAGGGATTTTAAATAAATGGTCTTCAATTGTAGGTTTATCATATATTGCTGCACAAAGAACATTTCCTTTTTATTCTGATATGGCTGAAGCAAAATCTTTATTAGAATCAATAACAAGAAGTTATGGTTATCGATTAGGAAAAAAATCTAAAACAAGAGTTAATACAATATCTCAATCTCCAACGATCACTACTGCAGGAGCAGGTATAGAAGGGTTTGATGCATTTTATAATTATGCAGAAAAAATGTCTCCACTTGGAAATGCAAGTGCTGAAGAATGTGCAAATTATTGTGTGTTTTTATTTTCTGAAATGAGCAAAAAAATTACAATGCAAAATTTATTTCATGATGGGGGATTTTCTAATACAGGAATTTCAGAAGAGATTATTGATCAATTTAAGTAATAATGTTACTTTATCCGAATGCCAAAATTAATATTGGATTAAATATTGTAAAAAAGTTAAACAATGGATACCATGATATTGAATCTTGTTTTTGCCCAGTATCACTCTATGATATAATTGAAATTAAACAAGGTGAAAAGGATCATTTAAGTCTTTCTGGAATTAAAATTGACGGAGAAATTTCAAATAATATTATAGTAAAAGCTCTAAAAATTTTTAATTGTAATAAGAAATTTAGAATACATCTTCACAAAAATATTCCTATTGGAGCTGGATTAGGTGGCGGGTCATCTGACGGGTCATCTATTCTAAATTTTTTAAATAGTAATTTTAATAAATTCAATAAAAAAGAAATATTAAAAGAATCAAATAAACTGGGTAGTGACTGCCCATTTTTTATTCATAATAAAACTCAATATGTTACTGGAACCGGAAATAATTTTGAGGATATTAATATTGACCTTTCTAATAAAAAAATAGTTATAGTTGATCCTAGGACTTCAATAAATACAACAAAAGCTTATAAAAATATTATACCACAAAAACCAAAATATCATTTAAAAGAAATACTCGAAAATGAAAATCTAGATAATTGGAAAAAATATATTAAAAATGATTTTGAAGAATATGCCTTTTCAAAAATTAAAATTCTGAAAAAAATAAAAAGTAATCTAAATAAATTAGGAGCAAAATATATAAGCCTTTCAGGAAGTGGTTCTTGTATTTATGGTATTTTTAAAGAAAAAGATATTTCAGAAAATGATATAGGCTTCGATAATTATATTGTTGATATTATAGGCTAAAAATGATCCCAACCCTTAGAATCCATATTAACTTCTTTACCATTCTTTAATACTAAGATTTTTTTATTATTTTCTGTAAAGTGTCCTAGAGGAGTAATTTCAATTCCATCTAATTTTAATTTTTCAAAAGTAGATATTGGTAATGAAAACAATAATTCATATTCTTCTCCTCCATTCAAAACTGCATCTAAGTAATTGATTTTTAACTCTTTAGAGGTTGAAATAATATCTTTATGAATTGGTAATTTTTCCTCAAAAATCTTAAATCCTAAATTTGATGAGTTAGATAAATGAAATAATTCCGATGATAAACCATCCGATATATCAATCATAGAATTCGGTTTAATTTTATTTAAATGGAAAAATTCTATAATATCTTTTCTAGCTTTTGGTCTAAGTTGTTTTTCTACTAAATTTTTATAGTTTGATAAAGATGGTTGATTTTCTGGATTGTTTAAAAAATTTTTTTTCTCTCTTTGCAGTATAAGTAATCCAATATATGCTCTACCTAAGTCACCAGAAACACAAATTATATCTTCAGAAATTGCTCCATCTCTTTTAGAAATATTTTCATCATCACTATATCCTATAGCTGTGCATGATATTGTTAAACCAGATAAGGAAGAAGTAGTATCTCCACCAATTAAATCAACACCATGTTCCTCACATGCATATTTTACACCTTCATAAAATTCTTCAATAGCTTCAACTGAAAACTTATTACTAATAGCAATATTTAAAATAATTTGCTTGGGATTACAGTTCATAGAATATATATCCGATAAATTAACAATAACAGATTTATATCCAAGATGTTTGAGGGGCATATATGATAAGTCAAAATGAATACCTTCAATAAGCATATCAGAAGAAAGTAAAACTATATTATTTGATGGAGAAACCGCGGCTGCATCATCTCCAATTCCTAGCACAGTTGATTTTCTTGTATTTTTAAATTTTGAGTTTATCTTATTGATGATACCAAATTCACCTAACTCATTTATTTCAGTCCTATTCACTTAATTTATTTTAAAATATGTTTTTAATATATAGTTTTGTGTAAAAATTAGTTTTAATGATCAAAGTTACTGACAAGGCAGCAAAAAAACTTAAGGAATTAAGAGAATCAGAAAACCATTCATCAGATCACAATGTAAGAGTGAAAGTTAAAAGTGGTGGATGCTCCGGTTTACAATATGATCTAAACTTTGATAATGCTATTTCTGAAAAAGATGAATCTTTTGAGGACAACGGAATGAAAATAGTTGTTGATAAAAAAAGCTTATTTTATCTTCTTGGAACAGAACTTGATTTTAGTGATGGACTAAATGGTAAGGGTTTTCAATTTAATAACCCAAATGCTAATAGAACTTGTGGTTGTGGTGAAAGTTTTTCTCTATAACTTAATAGGCTCTACTCTTAATTCCATCACAATAATTCATAAAAGCTCTATTTGCAACTTTATTTCCCCCGGAAGTCGGATAATTTCCTGTAAAATACCAATCACCCAAATGATCTGGGCAAGCTTTATTTAAATTTTCAATTGTTTGATAAATAATCTTAAGTTTAGATTTAAAACCTTTTGGTTTAACTATCTCTGAAATTGAATCGGATATCTCTTCGTATGAATAAAGATCATATAATTCTTTTACATGATTAACTGGATTATTAGATGTAAGAGATTCTTTACATTTATCGTATACTTCCTGTATCAAGTCATCCTTATTATCCAATTTAATTAATCTTATAAGACCTCTAAAAGCGACAAATTGATGCATTTTACTCATATCAATCCCATAACAATCTGGATACCTTATCTGAGGAGAAGATGATACAAATACTACTTTTTTAGCATTTAGAGATGACAATAATGTTAATATACTTTTTTCTAGTGTTGTTCCTCTTACGATAGAATCATCTATTATAACAATTGAATCCTTTTGAGGCTTAACAATACCATAAGTTGTATCATATATATTTGATACAAGTTCATTTCTACTATTATCATCAGTTATAAAAGTTCTCATTTTTACATCCTTACTAACTAGCTTTTCAATTCTTGTCTTTAAGTATATTAAGTCTTCAGGAGAACCATCATAAGATTTTTTATCTATAAAAATTTCTTTTTTCTTTTCAGTTAGATAATCTTTTATTCCATCAATCATACCATAAAAACAAGTCTCAGAAGTATTAGGTATGTACGAAAATATTGTGTTTTTTAAATCATTATTTATTGAATCAAAAACTTGGGGCAGAAGTAATTTGCCAAGCTTTTTTCTTTCTTTATAAATATCTGGATCATTTCCCCTAGAAAAATAAATTCTTTCAAATGAACATGCTTTATTTTCCTTAGGCTCAATAAATTCTTCTACTTTATAATTACCAGATTTATCAACAATTAAAGCATTTCCTCTTTTAAGCTCATTTATTTCATCAAATTCACATCCAAAAGCAGTCTTTATTGGAGGTCTTTCACTAGCCCCTACAATTATTTCATCATTAACATAATAATAAAGAGGTCTTATCCCATTAGGATCTCTAGCAACAAAAGAAGATCCATGACCTATTAAACCAGCTAAAGCATATCCCCCATCGAAATCTTTAAATGAATTTTTTAAGATATTACAAACATCTAAATCTTCTTCTATTTTTAAAGAAATATCTTTTTTTGGTAAAGAGTCTGAATACTTATTATAAATTCTATTATTTTCTTCATCTAAAAAATGCCCTACTTTTTCTAAAATAGTTACTGTATCTGATTTTTCTTTCGGACTCTGACCTAGATCAATTAACACATTAAATAATTCATCTAAATTGGTCATATTAAAATTTCCAGCAAAAATTAAATTTTTAGATTTCCAATTATTTTGTCTTAATGTAGGTGCACAATTTTCTACCGAATTACCTCCAAATGTACCATATCGTAAATGTCCTAACCATAATTCACCAGTAAAAGCAATATTTTCTTTGATCCAATTTTCATCTAATTTATAACTTGGGTTTTCTTTTGCTTTTAAAAATTTTTTATTGATTTTATTAAAAATATCTTGAATAGAATCTTTTTTTACAGATCTATATCTACTTATATATCTTTTTCCTGGTTTTGCATTGAGTTTTAGAGATGCTACACCAGCTCCATCTTGACCTCTATTCCTTTGCTTATGCATCATTAGGAACATCTTATTAACAGGATAAGTTGGGGTTTTATATTTATCAATAAAATATTGGACTGGTTTTCTTAACCTCAAAAAAGCAATTCCACATTCATGCTTTATCTTGTAGCTCATCCGTAAATTTCTAATTTAATTTTCTTAGAATCAAACCCTAGGTCCTTTAAATTTAATCTAGCTTCTTTAATCATATCTCTCCAACCACATAAATAAAAAGTTGGATTGTCCAAAGTGTTTTCTTTGATCAATTTTAAATATTGATCATGGACATATCCAGATTGACCCTCCCACTTTTCTCTAGAAAGAACTGGAATATATTTAAAATTATTAATTGAATTCTCAAACTGATCCATTTCACTTTGACACAGAATATCATTTTTAGTTCTAGTGCCAAAAATCAAATAAATATTTTTATGAGTAATATTATGAATTGGAATACTTTGTAATATGCTTCTAAATGGAGCTAATCCAGTTCCTGTACAAATAAATAATAAGTCACCATTTATTTCTTCTGGTAATGTAAATTTACCAAGTGGTCCTTTGATTTCTAATTCATCACCATCTTTAGCTTTTTCAAAAAGATGATGAGTCATTTTTCCACCATCTAACTTTACAATTAAAAGTTCAAAAGAATTATCAGAAGGGTTATAAGATGCAATAGAATAACTTCTTACTAAATCATTTATTTTAATTTGGACAAATTGCCCTGGTTTATAATCAAATTTACTATCTGTATTAATAATAAATTTCCAAGTTAAATCTGTTTCTTTTATTATTTTTGAAAGAGTTGCTTTTAACCACATTTTGAAAATTAAAAGAGCAAATTTAATCTCTTATAAATTAAAAAAAAACTTATTGTACTATTCAAAGAATTTATAAGTTTAATACTCTAATTTTTTGAATAATTGATGTTTTTAAAAAGTCAATAGTTAAAAATATTTTTTTAATTAAAAAAAAGAGTTAATATTTGACTCCCTATTTTATAATAGCAATTATTTATAAACCACTAACCTAAATTAAATGCACAACAAGCATTGGAAAAATTGTTTGTCTATTATTAAGAGTAAAATCAACGCTCAAAGCTATATTACATGGTTTAAGCCGATTATACCTAAAAGTTATTCTAATAAAATATTAACATTAGAAGTCCCAAATCAATTTTTTTACGAGTGGATAGAGAATCATTACATTGAATTACTAAATGAAGTTATCGTTAATGTCCTTGGAGAAAAAGGAAAATTGCAATATCAAATTTCATCAGATCAAAAAGAAGAAAAAATAAGTGAAAAGAATGAAAAAGTAAGTAAATCTATATCTGAAAGTAAATCATCATATAATAACCTAAATAAAAATTTTAGATTCAAAAGTTTTGTTTCGGGTAAATGTAATAGTGTTGCAAAAGCTGCAGGAAAAAGAATTTCTCAGAGTCCAGGAAATAATCCATTTAATCCTTTAATGATTTATGGTGGAGTTGGATTAGGGAAAACACATCTTATTCAATCAATAGGTAATAAAATATCAAAAAAATTAAAATCTTCTGTTTATTATGTGACTTCTGAAAAATTTGCTAACCAATTTATTGATTCACTTAAAGAAAATAAACTTAAGGATTTTATAAATTTTTACTCAAATATTGATTGCCTCATTTTAGATGACGTTCAATTTTTTAAAGGAAAAGAAAAAACACAAGAAGTATTTTTTCATATATTCAATCAATTAAACTTAAATAGTAAACAAATAATTTTAGCTGCTGACAAATCTCCTGTAGAATTAAATGGTTTAGAAAAAAGATTAGTAAGTAGATTTAAGTCAGGGCTTACTGTAGAACTTGAAAAGCCAGATTATCAAACAAGACTAGATATTTTAAACTACAAAATTCAAAATGAAAATTTAAATATAAGTTTAGAGGTTGTTGAATATATAGCATTTCAAGTTGATACTAATATTAGAGAGCTTGAAGGAGTTCTTGTTTCATTAATCGCTCATTCAACAGTTACAAAAAAAGAAATAGATATAGAATTAGCAAAGTCTATTATCTCCAAAATTGTTAAAGATACAAATAGAGAAATCGATATAAATTATATTCAAGAAATTGTATCAAAATTTTTCAATATTAGTATTGAAGAAATGAAAGATAAAGCTAGAAATAAAGAAATTGTTATAGCAAGACAAGTCGCAATGTATTTCTCAAAAGATTTTACAAATAATTCCTTAAAATCAATTGGGTTTCATTTCGGAGGAAGAGATCATAGTACTGTTATTCATGCAGTTCAATCAGTAAATGACATGATAGATACTGACAATATTTTTAGAAAAAATATTGAGGAAATAAATAGGAGAATTTCGGTAGGTTAAGCTCATTATTTGCAATATTTCAAATATTTTTTGCATCTTTGGAAACTGCAAAATAACCATGATATCAAGGATAATTCTAAGTATTATTAATTTTTTTAAGTTTTTTGATAGTTCATTTTCTATAAAAAATAAAAGTCAGAAAGAAGCTAATAAAATTCAATTAAATCTTCTTAAGAAATTGATTTCAAAATCTAAACATACAAAGTTTGGAGTCGATCATAATTTTGAAAACATTAAAAATTATTCAGAATATGTAAATAAAGTTCCTATCAGAGATTATGAAAAAATTAAAAAATACGTTGAACTTATTAAAGATGGAAAAGAAAATATACTATGGCCTGGAAAACCAAAATATTTTGCTAAAACATCTGGCACAACATCTGGAACGAAATATATACCAATAACAAAAGAGTCATTAAAAAATCAAATAAAATCTGCTAGTTACTTACTATTAAACTATTTAAATGAAAAAAAATCATTAAGATCAATTAGAGGAAAAGCAATGTTTATTTCAGGATCTCCAAATTTAAATGAGATCAATCAAATTAAAATTGGTAGACTTTCTGGAATAGTAAATTATCATGAGCCATTCTATTTAAAAAATATTTTATTGCCTTCAAAAAAAACTAATAAAATAGAAGATTGGGAAAAGAAAATTGAAAAAATAGTTGACGAAACAAAAAATAAAGATTTAAGAATTCTAGGTGGTATACCTCCATGGATTCAAATGTATTTTGATGTCTTAATACAAAAGACAGGTAAAAAAGTTAAAGATATTTTTCCCAATTTAGAATTAATATGCCATGGTGGAGTTAATTTTGAACCTTACAAAAAAAATCTATTTGATAGTATTGGGAAGGAAATAAATACTCTAGAAACTTTTCCAGCATCCGAAGGATTCTTTGCTTATCAAAATTCATTAAAGGATAATAGTTTAATTCTTCAAATTAATTCAGGAATATTTTATGAATTCATTGATATAAAAAATATTAATAATAAAAATCCAAAAAGAATAACTGTAGGTGAGGTTGAAACTAATAAAAATTATGCTTTAATTCTATCTAGTGATGCTGGTTTATGGTCTTATATGATTGGAGATACTATAAAATTTACAAGTTTAAACCCATTAAAAATTAAAGTTACTGGTAGAACAAAACAATTTATTTCTTCATTTGGAGAACATGTAATTGTTGAGGAAGTTGAAAAATCAATAAAGAGAGCTTGTGAAAAATATAATGAAGTACAAATAACTGAATTTACAGTCGGTCCTAGAATTTTAAAGGACAAAGGAAAGTCTCATCATGAATGGCTAATTGAATTTAAAATAGAACCAAAAGATTTAATTTCTTTTGAAAAAGAAGTTGATAAAAATCTTCAAGAATTGAACTCATATTATAAAGATCTAGTTCAAGATGGTATTCTAAGTACTTTAAAAATTAAAATACTTAAAAGAAAATCATTCATTAATTTTATGAAATTAAAAGGTAAGCTTGGTGGACAAAATAAAGTTCCTAGATTATCTAATGATAATAATCTAATTGATGAAATAATAAAAAATTCTATTTTATGAAAAAGATAGCAATACTAGGATCCACGGGTTCCATCGGCAGACAAACCTTAGAAGTCATTTCTGAAAATAAAAACATATTTTCAATAGAATTATTATCGGCATATTCAAACTATAAATTACTAATTTCTCAAGCAAAAAAATTTAAGCCAAAAAGTATAATTTTTGGTGATAAATCAAAAGAAAAATTATTAAATGAAGAGCTTAAAAATGAAAATATAGAAATTTATTTTGGAGAGGAATCTCTAAATAATTTTTTAAAATATTGTTCCCCTGATATAGTACTCACTGCATTAGTTGGAAAATCAGGACTTATACCAACTATTAATGCTGTAAAAAAAGGTATTGATATTGCATTAGCTAATAAAGAAACTTTAGTTATAGCTGGAGAGATCATCACAAAAATATCTAAGGATAAAAATGTAAATATTTACCCTGTAGACTCTGAACACTCAGCAATATTTCAGTGTTTAGTTGGAGAAGATAATAATAAAATTGAAAATATTATTTTAACTGCCTCAGGAGGCCCTTTTAGAAATAAAAGTTTAGATGACCTAAAAAAAATATCAAAAAAAGAAGCTTTAAATCACCCTAATTGGGAAATGGGAGAAAAAATAACTATCGATTCCTCTACATTAATGAATAAGGGATTAGAAGTTATTGAAGCAAAGTATTTATTTGATATTGATATAAAAAAAATAAAAGTAGTTATTCATCCGCAATCAATTATACATTCAATGGTTGAATTTGTAGATGGATCAATTAAAGCTCAGATGGGAGAACCTGATATGAAATTACCAATTCAATATGCACTTTTATCAGGAAAAAGAGTTAAGAATTATTTCAATAGATATAATTACTTAAAAAACAATACTTTAACTTTTGAAGAGCCATGCCTAAAGACATTCAATAATTTAAAGCTAGCATTTGATTCTGGTAATTTGGGTGGGAACGCACCATGTATTCTCAATGCATCTAATGAAATTGTTGTTGATGCATTTTTAAAAGAAAAAATAGGTTACTTAGATATGACAAAAGTTATTGAAGAATCTTTGAATAAAATAGCATATATTGCAAGCCCAAATTTAGAACAGTTAATTGAAACTGATCTAATAACTAGAAAGTATACATTAGAAAAAATAAATAAGATATAAATATGGATGGTTTAATAATGGCTGCTCAAATGATTCTAGCTTTATCAATTATTGTTGGTATTCATGAATTTGGTCATCTTATAACAGCTAAAATGTTTGGGATGAAAGTTGAAAAATATTTTATAGGATTCCCTCCTAAAATATGGAGTTTCAATTATAAAGGAACTGAGTATGGATTAGGCTCAATTCCTCTTGGAGGATTTGTCAAAATTACTGGTATTATAGATGAATCTATGGATACAAAACATATTAATAAGGAACCTGAACCTTGGGAATTTAGATCAAAGCCAGCATGGCAAAGGTTGGTTGTTATGCTTGGTGGAATTATTTTAAATGTAGTTACTGGATTGATAATTTTCACATTAATTACATTTAATAATGGAGAAACTTATTTATCAAAAGATGAAATAAATAAAAATGGAATTCTTGCTCTAGAATTAGGTCTTGATGCAGGTTTTCAAACTGGTGATAAAATTCTTCTTATTAATGGAAATGAATGGGAAAGAGATGCTGAGTTATTTGATCCAAATTTATTTTTTGATGATAATACGACATTTACAGTTTTAAGAGATAATAAGCAAGTTGAAATAAGTATTCCTGATAATTTTATTAATAAAATGAATAGTAGAGAAGCAATGTCCTCTTTTCTGAAAGCTAGAACTCCTTTTATTATTGATAGCGTTTACAGTAATGCCTTCAAAGCCGGACTAAAAGAAGGAGATAAAATTGTAAAAGTTGATGAAACATACATAATAGATTTATATGAACTTAAATCAATACTTGAAAAAAATAAAAGCTCCATAATTCAAGTAACAGTTAACAGAGATAATAACCTTATAGATAAAGTTGTTGAAATTTCCAAAGATGCTACAATTGGTATAAAGGTTTTAACTGAACCTCTTACATTTTCTCAAAGAAAATTTAATTTTAGTGAGTCAGTTATTATTGGAACTCAAAAAGCATTTGGGACTGTTTTCCTAAATATAAGAGCATTTGGTAAAATGTTTTCTGGTGATATTGACCCTTCTAAAAACCTTAGCGGGCCTATAGGTATAGCTCAAATATTTGGATCTGAATGGGATTGGGGAAATTTTTGGAGAATAGTTGGTTTGCTCTCAATGGTTTTAGCATTTATGAATCTATTACCAATCCCCGCTCTAGATGGTGGTCATGCCACATTTATTTTATATGAAATGATTTCAGGGAAAAAACCAACAGAAAAATTTTTAGAATATTCTACAAGATTTGGAGTTATAATATTATTAGGTTTAATGTCATATGTTATTCTAAATGATATTTATAAATTATTTATCTAAGAGATTCAAATATTTTATTTTTTTAAAAATAATATTTTTTCAATTTCATTCAATTCAAACCTTATCTCAAGAGAATGTATTGAACTTTATAGAAATTACAGACAATTCAAAAATCAATGCACTGGGAGGAAATAATATTTCTTTAGATCATGGTTATTTCTTCATCAATCCTTCACTAATTAAAGAACGATCTATATCAATAAATTATCTAAATTATATTTTAGATATAAACTCATCAAGTATTTTATTTTCAGATAGTTCTAATTTTTTAGGAAATTATGGAATTGGAATAAAATATTTTTCTCATGGAAAATTTGACGGTTACGATAACTTTGGTAATTACAACGGTGACTTCTATCCAAAAGAATACTTATTGACATTTAGTAAATCATATAAAATTTCAAAGTTTTCAATAGGATCTAATTTAAAATACTTTTATTCAAAACTATATAATACTTCCAATTCTGGATTAATAATTGATTTAGGTGCAAATTTTACCCCTTATGTGAATAAAGAATTTAATATTGCGATTGTATTTTCTAATATTGGATTTCTTTTAGGAGAAAATCAATTATTAATACCATCAAATATTAAAATTGGAACATCATTTAAACCAGAATATATGCCTCTTAGATTTTCTTTAACTTATATGAATTCTCAGAAAAGTTATGAAAAAGAAAACTTTTCATTAGGTATAGAGGTTCTATTATCAAAATATTTAAATATTATGTTAGGATATAATTTGAAAAATGATACTGGGTTTAAACTTAATAACCCTGATAAACTCAGAGGAATTTCCTATGGATTAGAATTAGTATTAAAAAGGTTTAAATTAAACTATTCTAGATTAATTTTGAATTCAATATCAAGTTCTAATAATATTTCGATTAACTATGAACTGAAAAGAAAGTAATTATGGATATGGAAAAAATAAAGAATATGACTCCACAAGAAATTGTCACTCAACTAGATAAATATATCATTGGACAAGCTGAAGCAAAAAGAAATGTAGCAATTGCTTTGAGAAATAGATGGAGAAGAATGAATGTTGATGGTGAAATTAAAAATGAAATAATACCTAATAATATTTTAATGATTGGAGCAACTGGTGTTGGTAAAACAGAAATAGCTAGAAGACTTGCTAAACTTTCAGATGCTCCATTTACAAAAGTTGAAGCATCTAAATTTACTGAGGTTGGATATGTTGGTAGAGATGTTGAAAGTATGGTAAGAGATCTTGTAGAACAATCAGTAAATCTTGTTAAACTAATAAAAAAAGAAGAAGTTAAGCTAAAAGCTGAAGAGAGTGTCAATAATTTAATTTTAGATATATTAATTCCACCAATAAATAAAGTACAGTCCAATATTAATTTAAGTCTAGAAAAAAATAGCAATAAAGATGATAAGGAAATTAATGAGAAGACTAGAGATAAGTTTAAAGAAAAAATAATTAGTGGAGAGTTAGATGACAGAAAAATTGAAATAAATGTTCAAAAACCATCTAATTCTGGAATTGGAATGGTTGGAGGAGGAATGATGGATGAATCCTCAATGATTAATCTTCAAGATATGATTAGTAATATGATGCCGAAAAGAAATAAAAAAAGAAAAGTTTCAATCGGAGAAGCAAAAAAAATCCTTCTAGAAGCTGAGGTTTCAAAATTAATCGATATGGATGAAGTAAAGGAAGAAGCAATACAAAAAGCTGAAAATACAGGAATTATTTTTATAGATGAAATAGATAAAATTAGTGGAAACTCAAAAAAAGGTAGTGGACCAGACGTAAGTAGAGAAGGTGTACAAAGAGATCTTTTACCTATTGTTGAAGGAACTTCAGTAACTACAAAATATGGTGTTATTAAAACAGATCATATACTATTTATTGCTGCAGGAGCTTTTCATTTATCTAAACCATCTGATTTAATTCCTGAATTACAAGGAAGATTTCCAATAAGAGTAGAACTAGATAACCTTACTCAAGAAGATTTTCTTAAAATATTAAGTGAACCTAAAAACTCACTTACAAAACAATATACAGCATTAATCAAATCTGAAAATGTTGAAATAATTTTTAATAAAGACGCTTTAGAAGAAATTTCAAATAAAGCATTTATTATTAATTCAGAAATTGAAAATATAGGAGCTAGGAGACTTCACACAGTAATGAGTAAATTATTAAATGAAATTCTTTTTGATATTCCTGAAAAAATCGGACCTAATGCAAAAATTGTTATTACTAAAAAAATGGTCCAAGATAAATTAGATTCAATAACTCAAAATAAAGATTTGAGTGAATATATCTTATGATTTTAAATCTTTTGGAAATTTTATAAGATCTAGTTCCAAATACTTAGGTGAGGTAATTTCATTCCAACTTTTAGAGTTAAGATTAAATATAGCTATGCCTGTTGTTGGTAAATTATATAATCTAATATTAGATAAATAATTAATCAAAGAGGTTAACCCAGGATTATGTCCAATTATCATTAGTTGATTTAACTTATTATTTGTTTTTTTAATTTTATTTAAAATGATATCAGAATTAGCATGATATAAGCTATCATCATATTTTATATCATTAATATTTATTTTTTTAATAAAAAATTTAGAGGTTAAAACTGTTCTATTTGATGAACTGGATAATAATAAGTCTATATCAGAAATTTTTTTTGATAAAAAATCAGACATCAAATTCCCATCATTAATTCCCCTATTATTAAGAGGTCTATCAAAGTCACTTAAATAAGGGTCTGACCAACTAGATTTACAATGCCTTACAATTATTAATTTTTTCATTATAATTTATTCAAACTTTATATCCATCATACATTTAAAATGTCCCGCTGGGCATTTAGATAAGCCTATTTTAGTACATGGTCTGCACTCTAATTTATTGTTTTGAATAATAGAAAATGAGGCTTTGTATGGATAAAAACCCAAGTTTGGATGAGTTGAACCAAAAATTGAAATAATATTTTTGTTAAGAGCAGCAGCAATATGCATAAAACCAGTATCATGGGTATAAACATTTTTAGAGAGTTTTAAAATTGATGCTGATTCCAAAATTGAAAGCTTTCCACAATAATTAAATATTTTGGTTTTTTTATTAAGTTTATTGGGAACCTCTGAACTGCTAGAATAATTAAAAAAACTTTCTATTTCCTTACTAACTGCTATTTCACCCTTTCCCCCAATTAAAGCAATTGGACCATTAATTTTATCACATAATTCTATTAATTTATTTAGTGGTAATCTTTTAGTGAAATGCTTAGCTCCAACTACAACTGCCGTAAAATTATTATTATTAATTCCAGGTAATGATTTAACTTTTTTAAATGAATTATCATCCAAATAAAAATCTAAGCCCTCTTTATCATCATATATACCTAAACCTGATAAAGAATCTATATATGATTTTGTTATATGATTTATTTTAACTGGAATTTTAAGATTCGTAAATAACCACCTTTTTATAACCTGTTTTTTATAAGTATAAAATCGTTTTTTTAAACTGAATTTAATAAAGTTAGATCTCAAGTTATTATGCAGATCAATAATTAAATTATAATTTTCTTTTTTGAGATTTGACGTGACTTCAAATAAGTTATCTTTAAATTCTATTACCTTATCAACATTTATATTATAATTATAAATAGAACTATAATCTTTTTTAGTAATGATATGTATTTCTGATTTAGGAAATTTTTTTTTGAGTAATCTAGGAACCGGGGTAGATAAAACTATATCCCCTAGAGAAGAAAACCTTATTATTAAAATTTTCATTTTATTACTATTTATTTTAATTCCATTTAAAAGTTTAAAATCCGAAAGCAATTTAGACAGTATAATTTACCAAAAAAAACGAATTCAATTTGAAATAAAAGAATTGGATAGAAACTTTTATACTAAGTCAAATAAAAATAATATTCTTGTTATAAAAGATATTGAAACTGGCAAAAATCTAAATTGGGAAATAAAAATTTTTGACCGTGGTCTAGATTTACTTCAAGACACAATATTTGAATTAGACAGATCATATTCAATAAATAAAATTTATTCTGAAAATGAAAACTATAAAATACTTTTTAAGAAAAATTACTCGAATGAAAAAGAATATTTATACCTATTCTATAATACAAACTCTAACAAAATTGAATTTAAAGAAATTAAACTACCATTAAGTATAAGAATAAGTAATGTTCTTTTTTATAAGGGATCAATTGTATTTTATGGTAATCTTAAAAATGGAAAAAGTTTAATTGGGATTTATAATCTAATTACTAATCAATTAAATAATATTTATGAGTATTTATATTATGACAATGATATAATTAATATTTTCAAGCAAGACTTTAAATCATTTTATGTTTTAATTTCAAATAAAGGTAAGAATGGATTCGATTTAATAGAAAGAAAAATTTATGATTTAAATGGTGATATAATAAATTCTCACATTATTGATTCTGAAAATCATTCAATAATTGAATCAAAAATATATAGTGAAAGTAATAAAGATATTTACCTATCATTATTAGGTAATAAGAATTCTAAAGAATCAATTGGGGTTCAATTAAATTTAGTTGAAAATGATATTTCAAAGTTCAAAAAAGAAATTTACTTTTTAGAAATCAAATCTATCTCTAATTTTTTCATAGAATTTAAAAAAGAGATAAAAAGAAAAATTAAAAAACAGGATATTAAAAAAATAAAATTAGGTTATGAGTTCTATCTTGATACATTATTCATTTTAAATAATGAGATTCATTTTTCAGCGGAAAGCATTAAACCAAACTTCAATAATGATGGGTTTAGTAATTACTCCTATATGCCTTTTTATAATACATATTCTGGGACCTATGATAATAAAATCAATCCAAAATTTGGTGGATATACCCATGATATAAATTTTTATATAAAAATGAATAATGAAGGAAATTTAATATCAAGTTCAATATCTCCTATAAAAAATCTTAATACCTTTTATAAAAACCCATATAAAAATTACATTACTAAAGAGAAGAATTTGATTGAGTTTTATGTTAATAAAGGAATTATTAATATTAGAGATAAAGTTTTTGAATCTAACTTTTATATAGAATCCTCCATAAATTTAGAAAGTAGTGATGATGATTTAATAATTAAAACTGAGACAAACCCAGAGGGAACAAATCATTGGTATGATGACAATTATTATTCTTATGGAGTACAAAGAATTAAAAAAAAGAAAAGAGTTTTTTTTATATCTAATTTTGAAATTAATAGATAGATATCAAGTTATTTCTAAATACAATTTATATTTGTAAATAAATGACGAATAAATCTCGATTGTTTAATAAAGAAAGATTAGAAATAACAATCAATCGTCTTTGTCATCAGTTAATAGAAAATCATAATAATTTTGAAAACACTGTTCTAATTGGTCTTCAACCAAGAGGTATTTATTTTTTAGATAGAATAAAAAAAAATATTAATAAAATTCTTAAAAAAGAAATTGAAACTGGTATTCTGGATACTACTTTTTATAGAGATGATTTTAGATCAAATGAAATACCACAAGCTAGAGAAACTTTTATTCCATTTTTAGTTGATGATAAAAATGTTGTAATAATTGATGATGTCTTATTCACCGGAAGAACTGTACGTTCAGCAATGGAAGGAATTATGAATTTTGGAAGACCTCAAAAAATTGAACTTCTTGTATTAATTGATAGAAAATATACTAGAGATATTCCCGTAGAGCCAACTTATTGTGGCATTAAAATAAATACAATAACATCAGATAGGATTGAAGTTAATTTAGCTGAACAAGGCTTTGATAATGATAATATATGGATAATAAATAGATGAAGAAACTACTATCAAAAGATTTATTAGGTATAAGAAATTTATCTGTTGAAGAAATAAATTTAATATTTGATACTGCTGATAAATTTAAAGAGGTTTTAAATAGACCAATTAAAAAAGTTCCTTCACTTCGCCATCTTACAATAGCTAATGTTTTTTTTGAAAATAGTACAAGAACAAAGCTTTCATTTGAATTAGCACAAAAAAGGCTATCTGCAGATGTCATTAATTTTTCATCATCTGTCAGTTCTGTAAAGAAAGGTGAATCTCTTCTCGATACAATTAATAATATCTTAGTAATGAAAGTTGACATGATAGTAATGAGACACCCTAATCCTGGAGCGCCTCATTTTGTTGCTAAAAATATTGA
>CEQM01005269.1_pt1 | contig 31351 bp, 33 predicted proteins | sample 531111 | NCBI WGS metagenome assembly CEQM01 (sample SAMEA2621278, study PRJEB7988) | marine metagenome | biome: marine biome (ENVO:00000447); feature: deep chlorophyll maximum layer (ENVO:xxxxxxxx); material: "saline water (ENVO:00002010), including plankton (ENVO:xxxxxxxx)" | depth 120 m
TTTTTTTTATCTAAAATTGTATTCCATGAATCTATAAGATTACCAATAGCATCATTACTTGGAAGATCTCCTATAATTTGTATTGTTTCAATTTTATCACCCTGGATGATATCATTTACCACTGCAAGACTTTCCTCATCAATGGTTTTACCAAAAACAGTATGATGATTATCAAGCCAAGGAGTCTCTAGATGTGTTATGAAAAATTGACTTCCATTAGTTCCTGGACCGGCATTAGCCATTGATAATATACCAGCACTATCATGTTTTAAATTAGGATGGAACTCATCATCAAACTCATACCCAGGACCTCCAGTTCCTAAACCTAATGGACATCCTCCTTGAATCATAAAATTATCTATTACACGATGAAATAAAATATTATTGTAATATCCTCTATTACATAAATTGACAAAATTTGATACTGTAACTGGTGTCTCATCATAAAATAAATTTATCTTGATGATTCCTTTATTTGTTTTTATATGTGCTTCCATAGTTACTCCTTAATTTACTTTATATATTATTGGTTTTGATGGAGCTGCATCTAACTTGAAGTTTGGCACTCCAATACATAAAAAATATTTTCCATCTGTACATTCATTAGGTATAAATGCTAATTCAGTTATAGTATTGTGATTAGTAGAATTATCATTGTTTGTAAAAAATATTTTATGATTACCTAATTTTCCTCCATCATTATACTTATCAATTGAAGGTGTATCAATAACAATATGTTTAACTTTAATTTCTTTTAGATACTCTATAGCTTCATTAGATAAATAAGGATGGTGATATGAATTGTAGTTTTTTATTTTTTTATCAATATCATTAGGGTTTGTTCTGATGATTATTGATTCGGTAAAGGTATTAGGATTAATTAATTTTTCTAATTGATTTTTTGTTATAACTCGATCTCCATCATCAGAATCTGCATGATATTTTTCATTACTATTGATTTCAGGATTTACTGATATCAGTTGAGAAGGTATAAAATTCAAATTATCAATATCACTAATCATGGGTGCATCATTAATAATATGATTTGCTGTCTCAGTATGTGTACCAGAACAATGAATATTCATTGTTATCATAGGTACATTACATCCAGCCCCTTTCTTAATATTATATTCTGTATCACCTTCTTTATAGTACTGTCTTTGAGGATATGAAGTATCATAAAACTTTGGATTTAAATTTTCATTAAAATTAACTGGTATAGATATATCTACTCCATTATTTGAATCAATATTGTATGTATTACTATTATATTTAATAATCATTTTCATTATTTATTAATTTTACTAATCAGTGGATATTTTTGTTAGGTGTTTGAAAATAATTTTGCTTATTTTTTCTTTATCATATTTTTTATTAATTAGATTATCTAATATCATATCTTGGATTTTTCCTCTTTCTAATACTGTTGCATATGGTATTGATGTAAATGAAACCATTGTGTATAAAGGTATAAAATAATCTGGGAAATCATTATTTAATATAAAAGCTAATTTTTGCTTCTGAATATGTTTTTTATCGAGGACATCACTTCTCATTACTCTATAATTATCCAGAGATAAATCTAATATCGCGTCTGCATCTTTTTTTCTATTAATATAAAATTCATGAAAGATTTCATGCCAATTATATTGGCTTTCATTTTGAAGTCTTTCTCCAAATATTCGACAATCTTCAAATGATGCATTCATTCCTTGTCCATAAAAAGGGACTGTGGCGTGCGCTGCATCTCCAATGACTAAGCCTCTATCTTTATATGCCCATGTAGGGACTCTAAGTCCAGTTAATTTCCCTGTTGGATTTTTAAAAAAATCAGTTTCTAAATTTGATATTAAAGGAATTGAATCATTGAAATTTTTTTCAAAAAATTGAAATAAATTTTGACTATTTTTAATTTCTTCAAAACTATTTTCACCATTACTCTTCATAAAAAGTGTACATGTAAAGCTTTTATCTAAATTAGGTAATGCAATCATCATCATATCTCTTCGTGGCCATATATGAAGAGAATTTGGATCCATTTGATATTCACCATTTTTAGAATTAATTGTTAATTCTTTATAAGAATGCTCTATATCAACATAGTCTAGTTTATTGCCATTAATTTCAGATATATTTTTTGATATAATAGATCTATATCCATCTGCACCTATTATTGGAGAGTTAATATTAATATTTTTTTTATCAAAATATAATTTTCTATTTACTAAATCTGCTTTCTTACATTTCATTTCAAAATGGATATTTACATTACCTATCTTTTCTGCAAAATTCATTAAAGTTTTATTTATATCTAATCGTGATACAGAATTAATAAAATGCTCTTTTTTATTTCCATAGGGTTGGAATGTGATATCTCCATGAATGGAGTGAATACTTCTTCCATGCATAGGAATTAATAAAGATTCAAATTTTTTATTATATACACCGGCAAATTTTAGGGCTTGTATACCTCTTTTTGATAATGCCAAATTAATTGATCTACCTGAAAATTGATTTAATTTTCTTGGATCACCAGCTCTTTCAAATATATTAATTTTTAAATTTGAATTTTTTGATAGTATAGCAGATAATAATGGACCTGTTAATCCTGAACCTACTATTGTGAGTTCATTCTTCATAATTCATTTAGAGTATTAACAAATTTATATACATCTATATAACTATTATAGAATGCGCATGGAGCAGCTCTAATAACATCTGGTTTTCTAAAATCACATACAATATTTTTTGATTTTAAAGATTGCTCAATATTATTATTAATTGAATTTATCTTAAGAGATAAATGAGAACCCCTATTATTTTTTTCTGAAGGAGTAATGATAGATATATTTTTATTATTAAGAGATTTAATCATCATTTCCATATAACTTGTTAATTTAATACTTTTATTACGTAATGCATTCATACCAACTTCATTAAACAATTCAAGTGAGCTTCTTAGTGCTGCCATAGAAAGTATAGGTGGGTTGCTAAGTTGCCATGCTTCTGCACCTTTGATAGGATTAAATAAATTAGGTGGGTCAAAACGTGTTTTTTTATCATGTCCCCACCAACCTTCAAATCTATTTAAGTCATAATCATGAAATTTTTTATTTACATATATCCCCGAAGGAGCACCTGGACCACCATTCAAATATTTATATCCACACCATGCAGCAAAATCAATATTCCATTTATTTAATTCTAGCTCTACATTACCCGTAGCATGAGCAAGATCTAATCCAATTATACAGTTATTTTTTTTTGCCAGCTTAGCGATTGATTTTATATCATAAAGCTGTCCTGTATAGTAATTAACTCCACTTAGTAAAATCATTGCAACATTATTAATATTTGATTCAATTTGATTAAGCATATCATCATTAGATATACATATATCATTATTTAATGTAGAAATTTCAACCAAATCTTCTATTGGATTAAGACCATGAAATTTTAATTGTGATTGTACTGCATATTTATCTGATGGGAACGCTGGAATATCAATAAGTATTTTATATTTTTCTTTTGTTGGCTTGAAAAATGAAATCATTAATAGATGTAGATTTGTTGTTAATGAATTCATGACCACTACTTCTGATTTATCTGCTCCAACAATTTTTGACATATTTTTTGTTAAATATGAGTGATAATCAAGCCAAGGACTACTTCCATTTATATGGCCCTCAACACCTAATTCTCTCCATGAATCAAGCTCATTTTGAACGAATGATTTTGCAGTTTTTGGTTGCAGTCCAAGAGAATGACCACATAGATAAATAGGCTTAGAGTTTGGGAAGTAAAATCTACTTCTAAATTCAGATAATGGATCATTACTATCTAATTTTTGTGCAAAGGTATGATTAGTTTCAAATTTCATGATTAGATAAACATTTTTTTATTTATATCTAACCATTCTAAAGCTGTTCCATGATAAAGTCTCTCTTTCATTTTGGTAGATATAGAATCAATTGTTTCAATTATTTTTCCAGGAGGGTTTTCACCTAAGGGAAATGGATAGTCAGTTCCTAGAGCAATTTGATTAACACCTATTTTATTAATTAAGAATTCAAGTGAATCAATATCATGAACTAATGAATCAACATAAAATTTATCAATATAATTAGTTGGATTATTTAAATTTTCAATTGCACATAAATCAGGGCGTTGAAGAAAACCCTGTTCAATTCTACCTAATGTATAATGAAAATTCCCTCCTCCATGAGCAAAAGCAACTCTCAATTTAGGAAATTTATCAAATATTCCGCCAAAAATCATTGAGCAAATTGCTCTTGTTGTTTCTGCTGGCATCCCAACAAGCCATGGAAGCCAAAATTGCTTCATTTTTGACATACCCATCATTTGCCATGGATGAATAAATAATGATAGAGATAAATCTTCACAAGCTGCAAATATATCATGAAATTTCTGTTCATTCAAATTATGGTCATTCACATTTGAACCTATTTCTATTCCTTTTAAATTTAAATCATTTTTACAGCGTTCCAGTTCTTTTATTGCATACTTTGTAGATTGCATTGGGATGGTACCAAGACCAATATATTTTTTAGGATATTTAGTGCATACATCTGAAATAAAATCATTAATAAATTGAGATTGAACTAAAGCATCTTTTGGCTCTGCCCAGTATGAAAACATTATTGGTATTGGAGATATTACTTGAACATCAATATCTAAATCTTTCATCTCTTGTATTCTTTTATTTGGATTCCAGCAGTTACATTGTATCGTTCTAAAATTTTCATTGAACAACATCATATCAGCTTCAGTTTCATTTTTTTTCTTTAATTGAACAAAGCCTTCATAACCAAATTTCTTAGTAAAATCTGGCAGGTTATCTGGTATAATATGAGTATGTATATCTATTTTTAGCATAAACTATTTATTTAATATTTTTCCACATTCAGAACAGGTCCGATATTCTTTATTGCCCCAGAATCCATCAAAAACTATTGGAAGATCTTTAACAATATCTCTCAATGTAAAAAATTTTTCATATAATAAATTATTACAGTGATCACAATACCATTGAAAACCATCCAATTCATCTTTAGTTCTTTTTCTTTCAATTACCAAGCCTACACTATTTTCAAATCTTTGAGGGGAGTGAGGAATTTTTGAAGGTAGGAGAAAAATTTCACCCTCATTAATTTGAATATCTTTTGGCTTATTATTTTGAATGATTCTTAATATCATTTTACCTTTTAATTGGTAAAAAAACTCTTCTCCTTCATCAACATGGTAATCTTTACGCGTATTTGGTCCACCAACAACCATGATAATAAATTCTGTATCCTCATATACAACTTTATTACATACTGGTGGTTTTAGAGAATCCTTATTATCCTCAATCCATTGTTTGAAATTTATTGGTGGAATTATCATATTATTTTTTCACTAAAGCTATACATTTAAGTTCAACTGCAATATCTGTAGGTAGAGCATTAACTTCTACTGTTGTTCTACAAGCATGTGATTTAGGAAAATATGAATTATATATTTTATTGAATTGATTAAAATCTTTTTTCATATTTGTTAAAAAAACGGTGATATCTATTATTTGATCCCATGATGAATTGGATGCTTCTAATATTGATTTAATATTTCTAAAAACAGCATGTGTTTGTTTTTCGATATCATAATCTATCAAGTTTTTATTTTCATCATATTGATTACCTGGTATAGAGTTATCATTACTATTTCTGGGACCAATTCCAGATAGATACAATGTTCCATTAACATCGATAGAATGTGGATAATTTCCAACTGGTTTTGGAGCGTTACTTGTTTTATTTTTTTTAATCATAATATTTTGTACATATATTTTTATCTTGGGTAAAAAAGTCAATTGCATATTTTCCACCCTCTTTACCAAATCCAGAATTTTTTATTCCACCAAAAGGAGTCCTCAAATCTCTTTCAAGCCAACAATTTACCCAAACTAAGCCTGATTCAACTAATTCTGCAAGTTTATGTGCTTTATTTATATCCTCAGTCCATATAACGGAAGCAAGCCCATAAGATGTATTATTAGCCATTTCAATTGCATCGTTATCATTATCAAACTTATTTAAGGTAACAACAGGTCCAAAAATTTCTTCTTGATTTACTTTTGAGGTTTGAGGAAGTCCCTCGATTACTGTTGGCTTATAATACCAACCTGAAGAACATTTACCATCAATATTTTTAATTTCACCACCAGTTAATATTTCACCACCATTTTCTCTTGCATGTTTAACATATGCATCAATTTTATTTAGGTGTTCAATTGATACAATAGCTCCTTGGTCTGTTTGAGAATCAAATGGATCTCCAGTTATTAGCTTATTTACTTTTTCAACAAAATCTTTTTTGAATTGATTATAAATTTTATTTTGCACGTAAATCCGAGAGCCAGCAAGACATATTTGACCTTGATTTAAAAATGAAGATTTAATTAAACTATTAATCATTTTTTCATAATTACAGTCATTAAAAATTAAAACAGGATTTTTACCTCCCATTTCTAAACTTACTTTTTTTAAGCTTTGTGATGCTTTAATAGCTATCTCTTTACCTGTTTTAGTCCCACCTGTAAATGAAATTGCTTTAATTTCATTATTCTTTACAATATGCTGTCCAATTTCTCTTCCCTTGCCATGCAATATATTAAGAACCCCTTTGGGGAGTTTAGCTTTAATACATGCTTTTGCAAACAAATAAGCTGTATAAGGAGTAATTTCAGATGGTTTAGCAATTACGCAATTACCTGTAACAAGAGCGGGCGCTATTTTCCATGTAAATAAGTATAAAGGCAAATTCCATGGCGATATAGTTCCTACAATTCCAAGAGGTTGTTTTATTACATGACTTATAATATCTTCTTGATGATAAATATCATTTTCAGCTTCATTTGCAATTTTAGAAAAAAATTCTAAATTCTTAATAGATCGTGGGATATCCAATTTTTCAGATAAGCTATATGGTTTTCCATTATCTATACTCTCTGCTTCTGCAAATTTTTTATGCTCAATTTGAATTTGTTCAGCAATAGATATTAGAAAATTACTACGATCATTTTGATTCAAATTAGACCAATCATTAAATGCATTTTTAGCTGAAGAAATAGCAAGTTTCAAATCTTGATTATTCGAATTTGGACATTTAGCATATATTTGACCATTAGAAGGATTCCAAACATCAAGATATCTTTGATCTACTGGATTATATAATTGGCCATCAATGTAATTTTGGATATTTATCATTTATAGAGTTGATAATCTTCCACCGTCAACTGGTAAATTTATCCCGTTGATGTAGGATGCATCTTCAGATGCCAAGAAGCAAATTGCTTTTGCAGTTTCTTTAGGATCAGCAAATCTACCAAGAGGAATCTGAGAATGGGCATCCGATACTATACTTTCAATATCAAAATTACTTTTTTTAGATTTATTAAGAAATATTTCTTGTAAGCGTTGTGTATCTGTGTAGCCCGGTAAAATATTATTAACTGTAATTCCAAATTCTCCTAATTCAAATGATAATGTTTTCGCCCAGTTTGCTACAGCACCTCTAACGGTATTGGAAATTCCCAACCCCTTAATAGGTTGTTTTACCGAAGTTGATGTAATATTAATAATTCGACCATAATTTGCCTTTTTCATATTTGGGACAAGAGCTTGAACTAAAATATGATTACAAATAAGGTGTCGATTAAATGCTGCAGTAAAGTCATCAGTATTTGCATTTATAATTGGTCCTGGTTTAGGACCACCTGAATTATTTATCAAGATATGAATTGGAGGGTTATTATTAATATGCTTATTGATTTTATTTTTTAGATCTATTGGATTATCAAAATCAGCAATTAAATAAGAATGTTTTTGATTACAAGAAAGGTCTAGTTTGGATAAAACATCAGATAATGAATTTTCATCTCTAGCTAAAAGTACAATAGATACTCCCAATTTAGATAATTCAATTGCAGTTTCAGCTCCTATCCCTTTTGAGCTTCCACATACTAGAGCACTTTTACCATACATTGTATTTTTACTATTCATTGATAAAATAATAGCCTAATTTATTTTTTAATGTTTCTGGTAATTTAGGTAAAGCAGATTTTGGTATTAAATAAGTTGATAAATTAGCATAGTCATCAAATATGCTATGTTTGCTTAGTGTTTTTGTTAGGTATTTTGATCCAGATGACCCACCAGAGCCAATTTTTGTACCAATCATTCTTTGTGCTAAAAGAGCATGGTTATATCTCCAGCTGTTTAATGCTTGATCAATATCAATTAATTTAGTTAATAATCTAAATGGAGATTGTAAGATAGGCTCATCTCGATATAGCATTATAAATAGTGCAGCCAATGAAGCTTTTTGTGATAACCTTTTACTATTATTTTTAATTAGTTTATCGTACTCTTCTTCATTAAAAAGTGAATCATAATTTTTGTAAATATTTTTATAATTTTCAATTTGTTCATTTTTAGCATCTGAATTTAGATTGGGATTATCATGAATTATTTTCATATCTTGATCAAGCATTTTTCGTATTGCATCCTTATAAGATTCCCAAAAATTAAACTCTTCAGATTCAAGAAAAGGTGTTCGCTCTAGCCACCCTTCTACTAAATCAAAGATACTTTTTGTATTTTCATATTTTTCTACTATTTTTTTTTCAGGTCTTGATAAAAAATCTTTATAGTTTTGTTTGCTAAACTTTAATCGATTTTCTTTTTTGAGACCTAATGAATTTTCAATGATTCTAAATTGTGCACTTTGAAATCCTGATGCTGGATTTAATAAATCTCGAAATTCTAAAAAATCCATAGGTGTCATTGATTTAAGAATATCAATTTGATTAAGTGCAATTTTTTGTATATCATTTATTCGATTTAGCCTTGATACTACAGTATTGATATTTGTTTCTTTAATAGATGGATTGGAAAAATAATTAATAATAGAATCAATTTCATGAATAATTTGCTTAAACCAAAGCTCATATATTTGATGAATTATTATAAATAATGTTTCATCATGTATTGGTTTCCCAGATATATTTGATAGTGGATTTTGACTATCTAAAATTTTGTCAAGATCAAGATATTCACTATAAGTTGTTTTTTTATTGCTCATATTTTATTTTTTATTTTAACCTTTTATTAATTGAGCTTCTAGGACTGAATCAATTTTGTCTATCATTGCTCTTAAGTGAGCATATGTAGTTTCATCATCAAATACATAATATGGTAGCGCTTCTGAAATATTTGATTTGATTTTTTTCAATGTTGAATAAGCTATTGATTTAGTATCTCTAGGAAACATATTATCTGTATCAAAATAAACTATTGCTAATAAATCTATATAAAAGCTTTGAGTTTCTCTTCTAAAACTATTAATCTCATCGAATTTTTCTAATTCAATCCATAGTTCATTTGATGTCATTTCAAATAGTTCAAATATACTAAGCATATTCTCTTTAGAATTTACCTTAAGCATATTATCATGTAATCTATGAATAATTCTAGGATTGTGGATTTTACTCAATGTTGATTTTTGTAATGCTTTAACAATATTATGGATTGGAAAATCAATTCTTGACATTCTCCACATACTACCAGATAAATCACCATATCTTTCAGGAGCCATTTTATTCAGAAATTCAGGTTCAAAAGAAAAGGCCTCACTTGATAGAATATTATTAAGTAAAAAATTCAATGCCTTTCTTTGCTCATCTGGATTTACTACAGTCATTGGTAGGACATCACTTTTTTGACCAATGTGATGTCTACTATGATGGATACCGCCAATAAATTTAGGAATATTTCTTGATGCACCATAATATTCAGACATTCCTGCCCAAAAAACAGAACGTAGTTTTGGGTAGCGATTTCCTTCTTTTTCAAAGTTGACAAGCAAATCATCCCAATATTTATTTGCTATCTTAATTTGGTTTTCATAAAATCGAATAGGGTCTGATGTCATATCTCTTCTATTGATTAATGGATCTATACTTGTACCATAAGAATCTTCATCTGTTCCATAGGCAAGCCATGGTTCTGTTGATTTAGATGTAATTGTATTTAACCAGTCTTTTTCATTAATCTTTGATGTGAATGGCGGGTTTGAATATCCATACTCTATAGCCCAATAATCATATGGCCCAGGTTTAGTCTGAAAGTAGTTAACCCCTCCATCTAAGAGATTTGTCGCATTATAATCCATCACTGACCCTGTAACACCATATTTAGATGTAAAGTTTGTATCACTTAATTGATCAAACGTAAAAACGGAGCTAGCTTTAAAATTATGTCTAAGTCCTAGAGTATGCCCTACTTCATGTAGTAATAAATCTATTATTCCATCTTCTACAAATTTCATCATAGATTCTTCACTTTCAACAATAATATTATTGCTGATTAGATAATTCCATGTAAAAGCCATTTTATGCTTTAAGTGCTCTCCATAATTACATGTATGATTATCGTGAGAATGGCTATGATTATCACTTTCCCATATTTCTACAATATCTTTTTCTAATATTGGATCAATAAAATTTTCAAAATCATCAAAATAAAATCTTACATAATCATTACTTATTCGTATATCTGCATCATATAATTCTCCTGTATATGGATTGGCTCTTGAAGGACCTACCGCATATGCAGATTCTGGTTGTACTAGCCATCTTATTGTATTATATCTTACATCCGCAGGATCCCAATCAGCATCATCTGGCATCTGCTTAACAACAATTGCATCAATAAAACCAATTTTTTCAAATGCTTGATTCCAGGCTAAAATACCTTTTTTGACTGCATCTCTAAATTCAATAGGAATGGTATTTTCAAGCCAAAATACAATAGGTTTTTCTGGTTTGGATAATTTTTGATGTGGATTTTCTTTTTTCAAGTTCCATCTATTAATATATCTTACATGAGGATCTTCCTTTAATGTATTAGAGTAATCTTGGTGTATTGTTGAAAAATACCCTACACGATCATCTTCCATTCTTGGGGTATAATTAGATTGCTCAATTGCCGACATGCTTACATGATAACGATGCATCATACTTTTTGATTCAGCTAAAGTAAATCTATTATTAGGGTTTTTACTTTTATAGTGTATATAAAAATCTATTTCTGAATTTAGGGGGAATGATTTTATATAATTAAAGTAACTATTTTCTTTGTCAAAATTATATTTATTGTTTGTTCTTCTTGATACATTAGAAAAATCATATATAAAAAATTTATTTGCATCAACTAATATAGCTTCTGTTGTTGATTGAGGCTCACTTAAAATTTTGGATGATGCAATTATTGAATTAGGAATATGATTTTTAACTGATTTATATATTGCTCTAGATTCTTTTGCTCTAAACTTTGTATTTTTTTCTACTAATTGAATAGCTTCTCCAATTTTTTTAAAAAAGAATACACCTTCACCAAGCATTGAACTTCCATCAAATTGATAACCATCTCCAGCTTGTCTTGTAAGACCCATTAAGAACTCCATATTTAACTGTTCAGGTTTTATTGATAAATATACTTTATTCTTTTCTTTATCAATATAAAAGTCAAAAAAACCAGTAATTGACTCCATATTTTTAGTTAAATCTTCATAGCCTTTCTTTTGATTTTTTTTATTTGGAGATTTTTTATTTTTTTTAAATTTAACTTTTTTATCATCAAAAAAGTCAGTGGGCAAAGGTGTTAAAGGGTCAGCTTTAAGATTAAAACAAAAAAATATAATAGTAATTAGTGTTAGTTTCATAAAATCCTCATAATAAAATGAATTTAGCAATCCTATCTATAATAATCATTGTAATTATCGTACAATAATATCATTTCTTTTTGGACCAGTAGATATGTGCTTTATAGGTACATTTAATATATCCTCTAAATATAAAATATATTCTCTAGCCTCAATTGGCAAATCTTCAAATGAATTAATCCCCAGTGTAGAACATTTCCATCCTGGAATAGTATTATATATGGGGGTTACTTTATCTAAATTATTTATAAATGTAGATAAATTATTTGATTTTTCTCCATTTAGCTCATATTCAGTACAGACTTTAATTGTTTCAAATTGATCTAGAATATCTAATTTTGTAATTGTAATCTCATTAAACCCATTAATCATAATACTATAGTTTGCTAATGGGATATCAAACCATCCACATCTCCTCGGTCGTCCAGTCGTAGCCCCAAACTCTTTTCCAATTTTTTGCAATTTTTCACCATCTTGATCAAATAATTCAGTAGGGAAAGGACCATTTCCTACTCTAGTAGCATATGCTTTAAATATTCCAATTAACCTATCAATTTTATTCATTGGAAGCCCTAAGCCTGTTGTTATTCCCCCAGTTGATGGGTTTGAAGAAGTAACAAATGGATATGTTCCATGATCAATATCTAATAGAGTACCTTGAGCACCCTCAATTAAAATATTTTTTCCGCTATGTACCATTGGCATAATATCTGTGATATGTTGTTTAATTTCATTGCAAGCATCAAAGAATTTTTGGAAATCTTCTTTTGAGTTTTGAATTTGATTATCAGACACTTCTCCTTTTTTTAAGGCTCGAGTTTTTTGATTTTCAATTTTTTCTTTCAATTTTTGCTCATCAAGCAAATCAAATGCACGGATTCCCTTTCTATTATATTTATCAACATATGTAGGACCTATTCCTTTACCTGTAGTCCCAATTTTTTTTTCAGCTTTTTCTTCAGCATTCATATCAATTAATCTATGAATAGGAGTTGTGATATGAGCATTTGTAGATATGAAAATATTTTTGGTACTAGATCCTTTAGATTTTACATCTTCAAATTCTTTTATTAATTCTACAGGATCAATAACCATTCCATTACCTAGTAAGCAGAGACAATCTTTTCTTAAAATACCAGAAGGAACTTGATGTAAAACAATTTTCTGATTGTTTATATATACGGTATGCCCTGCATTAGCCCCACCTTGATATCTTGCTACGATATCCACTTGGGCACTAAGAAGGTCAACCACCTTTCCTTTACCTTCATCTCCCCATTGTCCTCCTATTACAGCAAATATTGACATAATTATTCTTCTTCCTCAATTTTAGATTTAGATTTTAGATATAGCATAAATGGACTAGCAATGAATATACTAGAGTATGTTCCTACCAATACTCCAACAATTAATGCAAAAGCAAAATATTTAATTACCTCACCACCAATAAAATATAAGATCATAACAACTAGTAAAGTTGTAAATGATGTAATTATTGTTCTTGATAAGGTCTGATTAAGAGATAAATTGGCTATTTCTGGCATTGTTAATTTTAAATCTTTTTGACTATTTTCCCTAAACCTATCAAAGATAACTATAGTATCATTTAATGAGTAACCAACAATTGTTAAAAATGCAGCAATAATTGATAAATCAATCTCTAAGTTAAATATAGAAAAAATCCCTAAAGTAAATAAAATATCATGAAAAATTGCTGCAACACTACCACATGAGTAAAAGCGATCAAATCTAAATCCGATATAAATCATTAACATTAATAATGCTAGAGCTATTGCATAGATAGCCTGTAGTTGCAATTCATTACCAATTTTAGGACCGACATTTTCAATTCGTCTTATTTCATAATTATAAATAGATAAATTATTAGATAAAATATTATTTATATCTTGAGACTTATTAGTAATGCTTGTTTTAATTCTATATTCGTTGTTTTTACCAAATTTTGTTATTTCTGATTTATCTAGCGGTGTAGATTTTAATGCTGTTCTCAATTCATCAATTTTTAAATCTTTATCAAATAAAATTTGTATAATTGCACCACCTGTAAAATCTATTGATAGGTTTGGACCCTTATTTAGGAATAATGATATTAATCCAATAGAAATCATTATTGTTGAACAAATTAATGCTATCTTAGTCTTATTAATAAAATTGATATTTGTTTTATTTATTAATTTCATTATATGCTCAGTTTTTCCTTCCCATCTTTTAGTATCATCATGTAGAGGGTTCGTGTTATAAAAATTGCAGTAAACATTGAGCATACAATCCCAATACTCAATGTTATAGCAAATCCTTTAATAGGCCCTGAGCCAATATTTGCTAGAACAAATGCTGCAATTAATGTTGTTATATTTGCATCTAATATTGTAACGAATGCTCTATTATATCCAGATTTAATTGCGGACATTACATTTTTACCGAGTTCTATTTCTTCTTTAATTCTTTCAAAAATAATAACATTAGCATCAATGGCAATTCCAATTGTTAATATCAAACCTGCAATTCCAGGAAGTGTTAATGTTGCACCTAGCAATGCAAGCAATGATAGAATAAAAATAACATTAAGTAGCAATGCTATATTTGCAACGATTCCAGATACTTTATAATATAATAAAATGAAAACTAAAACAGATATAAATGCAATAATTAATGCATTCCTACCTGATTTGATCGAGTCATTTCCTAATGAAGGGCCTACTGTTCTCTCTTCTATAATATTAATTGGAGCAGGCAATTCTCCAGCTCTAAGAACATTTGCAATGTCTTGAGCTTCATTAGCATTATCTAATCCGCTAATTAAAGTTTGGCCTGTTGGGATTTTATCATTTATATAGGGTGCCATATATACTTTGTCATCCAATACTATTGCAACTCGTTTACCAATATTAGATCCAGTAAATCGTGACCAAGACCTTGCTCCTTGCGGATTCATATCTAGACTTATTACCCATTGCCCCGCATTTTGTGACCCTGGCGGCGCTATTCTTGCTATTGGATTTCTTATCATCCCCCCTTTAATTGCAGGGTTATTTGTAACATAGTATATGGGTTTATACTGAACTAATTGTCCGTCCCCAATATTTAATTCTTTTAATGAATTTCCCCATACAAATCTTCCCCCTCTTGGCAATTCTTTTGCTGATTTCATAATATTCATTAGTTTTTCAACATCAGATATAAATGGTAAAAGGACACCATAACCTTCTGGAACAAAATCAATTATATAGGCAGAAAATGGATTTTCTTCAATATTTTCTGGTTTAGGGATACTATCAAAGTTTAATGATAGACTTAGTAGGTCATTTGTATTATCGCTTAATGATTTTTTTAATATATCTTCTGGGTTATTGGATTTTATATTACCATCTAAATTTTCTTTATTATTTAGCTCTACATCTTGTTTCCAACTATCATTAGCAATAAAATAATTATCAATTGATGGTAAAATACTATTAAATCTATCATCCAGCACAAGAGATAATTCTAACGATGCTGTTCTTTGAATTAATTTGCGAGCTCTATCTGAGTCTTCTATCCCTGCTAACTCTACAACTATTCTATTATCACCAAGTTTTTGTATAGTTGGTTCAGATACTCCAAATTCATCAATTCTATTTCTTAGAATTTGGATTGCACTTTTTAGAGCGTTATCTCTATTACTTTTTAAAAGATTTATTATAACATCATTATTATATTCATCTGAATTATTTGATTGTCTTAATCCAGAATAGTATTTTGAAAGCCTAATATTAGATGCATTAATTTCATTAATAAATACATCAAAAAAATTAACATTAGATACTATAGACTTTTGTTCAGATAAATTTATAATTTCTTTTAATTCATCAGTTGGTTTTGCAGATAATTTTTCTACTAAAGTCGCAACATCTAATTCAAGAAGAACATACATTCCTCCTTGGAGATCTAAGCCTAATTTTATTGCATTAGATGTAGAGTTCTGAGTTGAATCATTATTAGATAAATATTGCTGATATGTTGGTAATAGAAAATATATAGCACTCGATACGAGTAAAGTTATTATTATTAATCTAATTTTTAAATCATGAAACATATTATTAATTTCCTTTGGGTGCAACCCCGAAATTTAATTCTATCTAAATTTGATTGGAAGAAATATAAATTAATTTTTATAATTATTTTTTATATATATAATATAAACTGTTATTTGTATAACTTTATTAAAAACTAAGCGTATGGCAAAAAAGAATAAAACTAAAATCATTGCAATTTGCAATCAAAAGGGTGGTGTTGGAAAAACAACAACAGCTGTTAATTTATCTGCATTTTTAGCTGCTTCTGAGCAAGCAACTTTAGTAGTAGATATGGATCCTCAGGCAAATTGCACCTCAGGTTTTGGTATTGAAGTTGGTTCATATAAAAATTCGGTTTATGATGTTATTATTGGCAAAAAGAATATTAATCAATGTATTTTAAAATCTAAATTGGATTTTTTAGATGTTTTACCAGCAAGCGCTCAGTTAGTTGGGGCAGAAATAGAATTAGTAGGAATGCTTACAAGGGAAAGCATGCTTAAAGAGCAGCTAATGGATGATAAAGTTCAAAAAAAATATAAATATATTATTATAGATAGCCCCCCATCATTAGGTTTATTAACAATTAACGTACTTACGGCAGCTCAATCATTAATTATACCTATCCAGTGCGAATATTATGCGCTTGAGGGTTTATCACAATTATTAAATACTATTAGACTAGTTCAGAAAAAGTTAAATAAAAAATTGTCAATTGAGGGAATTTTAGCTACTATGTTTGATAGCAGGTTGAATTTATCAAAAGAAGTTGTGAAAGAGTTAAAAGAGTATTTTGGCGATAAAGTCTATAAAACAGCTATACATCGAAATGTTAGATTAGGGGAGGCCCCTAGTCATGGAGAGCCTATATTGCTTTATGATGCCTCAAGTATAGGAGCTCAAGATTATATGAGTTTAGCATTGGAGATTCTTCAGAAAAATGAGTAAAAAATCTAATTTAGGGAAAGGGCTTGGCGCTCTTATATCACAATATTCAACTAATGATAATGATTCGTATTTAGATGATTCTATACCAATATCAAAAATAAAACCTAATAAAAATCAACCTAGAAAAGAATTTGATGAATCTAAGATGGAAGAATTGAAAAACTCAATTAAAGAAAAAGGAATTTTACAGCCAATTGCAGTTAGAGAAGTTAAAAAAGATTCTTATGAAATAATTGCAGGAGAAAGAAGATATAGAGCTGCAAAAGAAGTTGGCTTAAAAACTCTTCCAGTTTACATATTATCTATTAATAATGAATCTGAAATTATGGAATATGCTCTTATTGAAAATATTCAGAGGGTTGATTTGGATCCAATTGAGGAATCTGAGGCTTATGCCTTATTAAAAAGTAAATATAACTTATCTCAGAATGAGATTTCACAAAAAGTAGGTAAAAGTCGTTCTCTTATTGCTAATTCTTTAAGATTATTAAAATTACCTACATCTATTAAAGATGATATAAAAACAAAAAAAATAACAATGGGTCATGCTATTTCGCTATTAGGCTTAAAGAATAAAACACAGATGCTTGCAATAGCAGATCGTATTAAAAAGAAAAAACTTAGCGTCCGAAATACTGAAGATATAGTATCGACTATTAATCAATCTCCTAATAAAAAAGTAGTTAAAGCAAAGAGCAAAGAAAAGATAATTGAATCTTTAAATGCACTTGAAAGTAAGCTGATTCATAAATATGGCACTAAAGTTTCTATATCAATTAATCAATCTCAAAATGGAAAAATTACATTTGAATATTATTCTCAGGATGATTTAAATCGTATTTTAGATATATTAATAAATAAATCATAATTTGCATTGATTAAGAAATATTATACCTTACTTATAGCATCAGAATCAAATCGAACTAATCGCTCCTTTAGAGTTTCTCGTTTTGTTATGAATTTAATTTTCATTTTCATTATTATGCTCTTTATTTTTGCATATATTGGATTAAGCTATCAATTTAATATGAGTAAGCATTTAATGGATTTCAATAGGCTTAAAAAATTTAAAGGCAATATTATTGATATAATTAATAATAATTTAGAATTTGAAGATTCTTCTGATTCATTAATGATCCGAGAAATTCATAGTTTGGTTAAGAACCAAGTTTCCACGGTCTCTTTTTTAGCTCCAATAGATGGATTTGTTACTCAATCTATTAATAATATTAGTAACCACCATGGTATTGATATTGCCGCTGCCAAAGGCGAAAAAATATTAGCATCTCAAAGTGGGATGGTTATATTTTCTGGATTTAATGGAGACTTAGGTAATACTATCATTATATCACATTCATATAATTATTTTACTATTTATAGTCATTGTGATTTATTACTAGTTGATGAGCGAACTAGAGTCAAAATAGGAGATGTGATTGGTACGATTGGAGAATCAGGTAAAGCAACAGCTCCACATCTTCATTTTGAAATATGGCATAATGATAGTATTATAGACCCTAGAAATATGATTAATAAATATGGAGATTTCGATGTTTCAACAGAATAATGGCACTATGAGTTCAATTATTGGATCAGATTTGGAGATTAAAGGTGATATTAATATAAAAGGTGATCTTTTAATATATGGAACTATTGATGGAAATATAGATTGCGAAGGTATGGTTACTACAGCGAAAGGTTCTAAGGTTAATGGTAATATTAATACAATTAACGCAGATCTTAGTGGTATTATTAATGGAGATTTAGAGGCGACTCAAAAAGTCAGTTTATCATCTACGGCAAAATTGAAGGGAAGTCTTTTAGCTGCAATTTTAGTTATTGAAGAAGGTGCTATATTTAATGGATTATGTAAAATGGATTCTAATGATAATAGTAAATCTATTTCATCAAATCAAAAGGTTGCAAATTTAAATGAAGGAACACAAAAATAGCTGGTTAATTTTTTCTTCTATCGGGTTTCAATTAGCTGCATCTCTATTAATGTTTGGATGGATAGGTAATCTGATTGATTATTATTTTCTATCTTCTCCCATCGGATTAGTTATGGGTTTAATATTTGGAGGATTAGTTTCACTTTATCAAATTTGGATTATAGTATCTAAAAAATGATACTTTTAATAACTCATTGTTTTCTATTGGCATTACTATTAATAATAATTCATAGATTATTTATAGATCAATTAATTTCTGGAAAGACATATATAGCTAATCAAATTCGTTATTTTTTAACTAAAACTATTATTTTATTTGTAACTACATTTTTTTTTTGTTTTTTTTCTCCAATAAATAGCACCAAATTCATACTATCATCTTTAGGAATATTTATAGTATTTCATTTTATAGAGGCATTGATTATACAAAATAAACTTGATATGAAGGAGTCTAATGGCTAGCTCACCACAATTTGATGGCGGGACGATACTGCACCACGTTACTAATACTAGAAGTGATATCTGGTACAATATTAATTTATTTGGTCTTGATCTATCCATTACAAAACATGTAATCATGTTATGGATTGTTGCCTTTATTACAATTGCAATTTCTATTTATGCTACTAGATTCTATCGAGCCAATAAAGATGCAAAACCTAAAGGTATAGCTCATTTATTTGAAATTTTAATGGAATTTATCAAGTCAGATATTGTAATTCCTAATATAGGCAGTTCTGGCTATAGACTTTGGACTCCTCTTATAGCTACATTTTTTCTATTTATTTTAATAAGTAATTTTATTGGCATGATTCCATTTTTTGAAAAAATACAATTATTATTTCCAGGAGTATCAGGGAGTTCAACTATTACAGGTAATTTCACTGTTACAGCTGCGCTTTCAGTAATCACATTTTTTTCAATTATAGTTGCAGGCACAATGAAGCATGGTTTTATTGGGCACTGGAAGAATATGATTCCAGGTGGAGTACCTGCACCAGTTTTAATTATTTTGATACCTATCGAAATTGCTGGTATGTTTATAAAACCTTTAGCTTTAACACTTCGATTAGGTGCTAATATGACAGCAGGACATATTGGTATGGTTGCAATTTTTGGAATTCCAATGATTATTTATCAATCAGTAAATTCTATTGGTATAGGATTGGGAGTAGGGGTTGTATCGGTCATTTTAAATACAGCAATTTATTTTTTAGAATTTATAGTATGTTTAGTTCAGGCATATGTTTTTTCATTACTATCTGCAGTATTTATTGGTATGGCAATTCATGCTGAACATTAAAATTAAAAATAATATTAATAAAGGAGTAAGGAAATGAGTAAAAGAAAAATGTTATTAATGGTTTGTTGTTTTATGGTATCATCAGCATATGGAGCAGATAATACATATAAAGGTTTAGCTGCAATTGGAGCTGCTTTTGCAGTTATAGGTGCAGGTATTGGTATTGGTAATATATTTTCATCTGCAGCAGAGGCAATTGCTAGACAACCTGAAGCTACGAATGAAATAAAAGGGACAGTTAATCTCCCGTTATTCCTTCTTGAAGGTGTTGCAATTATTGCATTAGTTGTTTGTATTTTAGCTGTAGTAGCATAGTTAATAACAAAAAATATAACAAAAAGGTTATTATGAATATATTAATAGTACTGCTATTAGTTAGCCATTTGTTTGCTGGTGGTGAAGGAGGATGGATTGAAAGTTGGCTAATGCCTGATCCAGGACTTTTCTTGTGGACACTAGTTACTTTTTTCATCGTTTTAATAATACTAAAAAGTTTTGCTTGGGGGCCTTTAATGGAGGCATTAGATTCTAGAGAAAAAAGGATTCAAGATGCCCTTTCATCAGCAGATAAGGCAAAAGAAGAAGCAGAAAAAGTATCTAATGAGTATGATGAAATGATAAAAAAAGCGCAAATGGAGGCTCAAGAGATTTTAGCTAAGGGCAAAGAGGCTGGGGAAAGTCTTAAAAATGAAATTGAACGGAAATCTCAAGAACAGGCTAATGAGTTATTAGAAAAATCTAATAAGCAAATTGAATCTGCAAAAGCAAAAGCTATTGATGAGATAAAAACTCTTTCAGTAGATTTAGCAATAGAAGCAGCATCTAAAGTTATTAATAAAAATTTAGATGATTCAGTAAATCGTGATTTAGCAAAATCTACTATTAATGAGGCTAATTAATTGAAAGATTTGGGTAAAATTAAAAAATATTCAAATGCGCTTATTAACGTATCTGGCGTAGATGATGTTGGTAATATTTTAAATTATTTAGTGTCATTTAAAAATAATTTAAAAGAATTTCCTGAATTAAGGTATTTATTGTTATCTAAGCGAATATCTATAGATGATAAATTAAAAGCAATCAAAAATATTTTCAGTAAATATTATGATAATACTTCAATAGAGTTTATATCTTTAATTATTGAAAATAATGACTTATTAATTTATAATGATATAATTGATAGAATTGTAGGATTATTAGCATCGAGCAGTAAGACTAAATCAATCCATATAATTTCTCATCAACAATATTCTGAAAATGACCGATTAGAAATTTTATCAGAATTACAAAATAAATTTAATATTAGTGATTCATCTAAATCTGTTTTTGATGTTGATCCAAAAATTTTAGGAGGAATTAAAATTAGGATTGGCAATAAAATTATAGATGGATCTATAGCAACAAAACTTAAAAAAATAAAACAATCTTTATTAGGTATTTAAAGGGGTATATATGGACGATATAAAAACTCAAGATATAGCATCATTATTAAAACAAGAACTCAATGATTTAAATATTGATTTAGATATAGCTGAGGTAGGAGAGGTTATTTATGTTGGAGATGGTGTTTCAAGAATTCAAGGCTTAGAAAATGTTTTATCTTCAGAGTTATTAGAATTTCCAAATAATGTTTTTGGAATGGCAATGAACTTAGAGGAAAATATGGTTGGCGCCGTATTATTTGGTGATAGTAAGCTTGTAAAAGAAGGAGACCTTGTTAAGCGTACTGGGAAGGTTGTTCAAATTGGGGTTGGTAAAGAATTTTTAGGTAGAGTTGTTAACCCTCTAGGTCAGCCTGTTGATGGTAAAGGTCCAATTGAATCAAAGGAATTTTTGCCTGTTGAAAGAAAGGCGACAGGAGTTTTATCAAGATACCCTGTTAAGGAGCCACTACAGACTGGCTTAAAAGCTGTTGATGCAATGGTTCCAATTGGTCGAGGTCAACGAGAATTGATTATTGGAGATAGACAAACTGGAAAAACTGCTGTTGCTATTGATACAATTATTAATCAAAAAGAAACACATAATTCTGATAAACCTGTGCATTGTATTTATGTTGCTATTGGTCAAAAAGAATCAACGGTTGCTAAAGTAGTAGCAGAATTAGAAAATGCAGGTGCAATGGAATATACAACTGTTGTTACTGCAAGTGCAATGGAACCAGCTCCACTTCTTTTTTTAGCACCATATACTGGAGCGACATTAGGTGAATTTTATAGAGACAATGGTATGCATGCACTAGTAGTATATGATGATTTATCGAAGCATGCTTCTGCGTATAGACAGATGTCATTATTACTAAGACGTCCGCCAGGTCGAGAAGCTTATCCAGGCGATGTATTTTATCTGCATAGTAGATTGCTAGAAAGATCTGCAAAATTAAATGAAAAATTAGGCTCTGGTTCATTAACTGCTTTACCTATTATTGAAACACAAGAGGGAGATGTGTCTGCATATATCCCAACAAATGTAATTTCAATTACTGATGGTCAGATATATTTAGAATCTAATTTATTTAATTCTGGACAGAGACCAGCAGTAGATGTAGGTTTATCAGTTTCTAGGGTTGGAGGATCTGCTCAAGTTAAGGCTATGAAAAAAGTTGCTGGTACATTAAAACTAGATTTGGCACAATTTAGAGAACTAGAAGCTTTTGCTAAATTTGGTTCTGATTTAGATAAAGATACGCAAAGACAATTAAATCGTGGATCAGCTTTAATGGAGTTACTTAAGCAAAAACAATATTCTCCTGTATCAACTGAAAAGCAAATTGCTTTAATATATGCAGGGACAAGAGGATATCTTGATGATCTTGATAAAAGCAGATTAATTGAATTTGAAGAAAAATTTTATGATTTTTTAGATGCTTCATGCTCAGATTTATTAAATGTTATTAAGACTTCAGGTGAACTTGATGATAAAACAGAAGAAATTTTAAAAACTAAAATTAGTGATTTTGTAAAAGGATTTTAACAATTGGCTAGCTTAAAAGATCTTAGAAATAAAATAAAATCAATTAAAAGTATTCAGCAAGTAACAAATGCTATGAAGATGGTTGCTGCTGCAAAACTTAGAAAGTCTCAGGAAGATATGGAAAGAGCTAGGCCGTACACTTATGCTATTGAGGATATGATAAATCATCTAATGCCAGATATAGATAGGTCTGTTCTCCAGATACTTGAAAAAAGAGAAGTTAAGAAAAAATTATTTTTAGTCGTTTCTGCAGACAGGGGTATGGCAGGTGCATTTAATTCTAATATCATAAAAAAAACAGAACAAAAAGTTTCAGAATTTGGCTCTTCCAAATCATCTTTAATTTGCATAGGAAAAAAAGCTCATGATTATTTTAAGAGAAGAGATTATGAAATTGTTGATAGTTATAGAGACTTCTGGAATACACTTGATATAGGTAAAGCATTAAAAATTGGAGAGCTGATTATTTCTAAATATTTAAATAAAGAAATTGATTCTGTAGAAGTTATATACAATGAATTTATTAGCGTAGCATCTCAAAAAATAATTTGTAAATCTTTTTTACCAATAACTTATGAAGTAAATGAAAAAGAATCATGCGATTTACTTTATGAACCTAGTAAAGAGGATGTAGTGAAAACTTTAATTCCCAAACATTTAAATGTTCAATTATGGCAGTTTTTATTAGAATCTAATGCTTCTGAGCAAGCAGCAAGAATGGTTGCTATGGAAAATGCAACTGAAAATGCAGGGGAAATGATATCAGATTTAAGTATAGAATATAATAAAGCACGACAAGCAGCTATAACTACTGAAATTATTGAAATAGTTAGTGGTGCAAATGCTTTAGAAGGATAATAAAGGAGATATATGAGTAAACAAGGGAAAATTTCATCTATTATGGGAGCTGTTGTTGATATAGAATTCAATGATGGTAAATTACCTGAAATATATAATGCTGTTGAGGTTGATAGAGGAGATGAAGAGAAACTAGTAGTAGAAGTTGCTCAGCATCTAGGAGATTCAATGGTTCGAGCGGTAGCAATGGATTCAACTGATGGGCTGCAAAGAGGAACTTTAGCTACAGATACTGGTGCACCGATATCTGTGCCAGTAGGAGATGGAGTCTTGGGTAGAATGTTTGATCTTCTAGGTAATACTATTGATGAAAAAGAAGCGGTTAAGACAGATGTTAAATTACCTATACATAGATCTGCACCTAAATTTGATGAATTGACTACTAGTTCAGAAATACTTGAAACAGGTATTAAAGTTATTGATTTAATGGAACCTTATACAAAGGGTGGTAAAACAGGATTATTTGGGGGTGCTGGTGTTGGAAAAACAGTTCTAATTCAAGAGCTAATTAGAAATATTGCAACAGAGCATGGAGGTTATTCAATTTTTGCAGGTGTTGGCGAAAGAACTAGAGAAGGAAATGATTTATATGGAGAAATGATAGAATCCGGGGTTATAGATAAAACAGCAATGGTGTTTGGTCAAATGAATGAGCCGCCAGGAGCTAGATTAAGAGTAGCTCTTAGCGCACTTACTATGGCTGAATATTTTAGAGATGAGCAAGGTAAAGATGTTTTATTATTTGTTGATAATATTTTCAGATTCACACAAGCAGGGTCTGAAGTTTCTGCTCTACTTGGGAGGATGCCATCTGCCGCTGGTTATCAACCGACACTTGGAACGGAGATGGGAGAGCTTCAAGAAAGAATTACATCAACTAAAAAAGGCTCAGTTACATCAGTGCAAGCAGTATATGTTCCTGCAGATGATTTGACTGATCCTGCTCCTGCGAATACTTTTGCGCATTTGGATGCTACTACTGTTTTAGATAGAAAAATTTCTGAACTTGGAATTTATCCTGCGATTGATCCATTGCAATCTACTTCTAGAATTTTAGATCCTAGGGTAATTGGAGATAGGCATTATGGCGTAGCAAGACAAGTTCAACAAATTCTTCAGAAATATAAAGATTTACAAGATATTATAAATATTTTAGGTATGGACGAATTATCTGATGATGATAAATTAGTTGTAGGTAGAGCAAGAAAACTTCAAAAATTTATGTCTCAACCATTTTTCGTTGCAGAACAATTTACGGGTACAGAAGGAAAGTATGTTTCTCTTGAAGATACTATATCTAGTTTTGAGGCTATTGTAAGTGGTGAAATGGATGAGTATCCTGAAAATTCTTTTTCATATGTAGGTTCTATTAATGAAGTTGTAGATAAAGCAAAGAAAAAATGAACAATAAAATTGAAGTAAATATTATTACCCCCACAACTACATTTGAATATGCTGATGTAGACTATTTAAGGGCGCCATCTACCGAAGGTTTGTTTGGGGTTCTTCCTGGTCATATTTCATCAATCATTGCTTTGAATGTTGGAGAAGTGAAAATTAAAGCTAATGATAAATCGCTGTACTTTGCAACAAGTGGTGGTTTTGCTGATATAAATAATAATAAAGTAATTTTAGTTTTAGAGACTGCAGAAGAATCATCTCAAATAGATCTTAATAGGGCAGAAAATTCTTTAAATAGATCTCAAAAATATTTAGAGGATGGTTCCACAGATATAAATAGGGCTTTTGATTCAATAAAGCGAGCTAAAAATAGAATATTAATAGCTAAAAAGAATTAATTTAATAAAGTTACTTTCTTAGATGCGACTGTTATTGTAATTGGTGTCATTCCCTTCATATCTCCATCGATATTTAATGCCTCATTAATTTCTGGATATAATTTAAATGATTTAGCTTGCACATATTTTACAAGTTCACTTTTAATATGATTTCCACTAAATAACTTTGGAAACATCTGAAGTAATTTAATTCTAGAAAAATTATTTTTAATAATAATTAAATCCATTTTACCATCTTTAAGACATGCTTTAGGAGCCATTTTCATTCCTTTTCCAACATGTATAGTATTACATACCATAATAAATGCAAAATTAGAATTATATAATTCTCCATCGATTTCTATAGCTGCTTTTCTCGGTTGATATTTAAATATTTGTATTATACTTGATACATTATATCTAGCAGGTCCAATCCATCTAAGATTTTCAGCTTGATAACCTATGTCATTAACCATTCCCCATCCAATCATATTAGTTGAAAATAATTTTTCTTTTGGGGTGTTAATTTCTAATAAATCTATTTTTTGAGTTTGCTCATTTAATATTTTTTTTAATGTATCTTTGATGTGTAATTGATTAAAATCATGTAGAAGTGAATTTCCACTACCTGTAGGAAGAAGTCCTAGGGGAAGATTTTTATTATCTTTTCTAGCCAACATTCCATTAATAACTTCATGCATTGTTCCGTCACCACCTAAAACTATAATTCGATTTATATCATTTAAATTACAAGTATTAAGTTTATTTTGAGCATGTAGTGGCTCTTTAGTTATAAAAGATTCATAATTTATATTTCTTTCTTTCAGATATGGAATCAATATGCTATTTAAAGTACTAATAGATTTATGCTTTCCACTGGCTGGGTTAGTTATTATTAAGTATTTCATTATTCTATATCATTTAATAATAGCACAATACTTCCATGCTTTAATTTAATTTCAATTTTCAAGGGTAATCGTTTATAATCATTTGTTAGCCATATTTTCATATCACCTTTATTATTCATAGCTGACTTTCCATCTATTGATTTAGGACTCAATATAATAGATTCATAAACACCAAAAGGAGTTCGGATATCTTCCGTACCTATAACTGATATATTAATATCTTTTAACTTTCCTGAACTATAAACTTTATAATTATATATATCATTATATTGAAGTAATTGATTTCTTAAAGCAAAAATAATAGATAATGGTGAATATATTTTTTCAGTAATTATTTTACTTTTATTGTTTGCTATAATTTCCATTGATTGCATATTGATTTTTGCATGATGTTCTTTTCTATATTTTCCCTGTCTAATTTTATTAATTACTTCTATAAGAGAATAGTCATTAAAATTCATACTAATATTAATTTCATCCCTAATTTTATAGAAAAAATCCATAAATCTATTTGTTTTTACTTTACTTATTAATTGTAAAGTTTTATTATTTTGAGATAAATCTTCTTTGATAGATATAAATGCATTACCAGCTACTATATTTTCAAATTCTAATTTATAGTTAAATTTTTTATTAATTATAGAATCATATTTAGATATATCTTCAGGAAATACAATATGAATTAAAATTATTAAATTAAATAAAATTATTTTTTTAAAATACTTCACTTATTATTGACTCTGTAGAATTCAATTTTGATTTGATATAGTGTTTAATTTTTTTTGAATTTTGGTTTAATATTTTATCGTCAAAAACCATATTAATTACTTTTGATAGCTCATCTTTATTTGTAATCAAATATGCTATATTTTGTTCAATCATTTCTATTGCTTCATTCAATATATTAAATTTTGGACCAAAACAAATCGTATTGCCATATATTGCAGGTTCTGCAACATTATGTACACCTTTCCCAAAACCGCATCCGATATATGATACTGAACTATATTTATATAAATCAGCTAAAATACCAGTACGATCAACTATTAGAGCTTCCGTATTATTTAATTTAGCCATATCATTTTTTATAATACTATAACGCGTTGATTCTATTTTTAGTTCCTTTAATTGATTTTCTAAATTAAGTAAAATTTTCTCTTCAGGCTCATGAGGAACAAAAATCAAATTAATATGATTCATCTTTATTTTTTCATTAAGCTCATTGAGACTATCAAATATTATGGGTAAATCTTTATTTTCAATACTTCCAAATAAGATACTCTTTGTTCCTTTATCTTCTTTAGAAATGAAATTGTAATCTAGCGTATAACTTTTTCTGTATTTGATTTGATCAAATCGAGTATCTCCTACTATTTTTATATTATCTTTATTTTTTAGAAAGTTTTTAAAACGATTTCTTAATTGATTTGATACAGTATAGATTTTATCAAATCTATTAAATAAGAATTGATATAATATTTTAATAATAGGCCAGGTTCTTTTTGAAGATTTAGGTAAATTCCCATTTACTAAATATGATTTTACATTTAATAGTTTGGCAATTATAATATGATTTGGCCATAAATCATGTCGTGTTACTAGATATTTTTCTGGTTTAATTTTTTTGAAAAATCTATATGTAGACCAAGGGAAATCAAATGCCTGATAACAAAAGGAATCTACTTCATTTTTATTTATATTATTAATGCTTGAAGGTGAAGATATAGTTAGTACTATATAATATTTTTCTCTATTTATTTTTCTAAAAAATGGTTTTAATTGTTCAAGTTCACCATTTGAAGCAGCATGAAATAAGATAATTTTTTTATTAGTTAGATTTACATCGTGAATAGTCTGATTAAATAATTTTGAATAAGAAAAAAATCTTAATCTTATTTTTTTATTAAAAATAATTGATATTAATAAAGTTGCCCATATAACTGGAGATAATATTATATATAATATATATATAATCATTATTGATGCTGCAGTATTAAATCAGCAAATTCTCGAAAGGCCCCATTTCCACCTGTTCTTTTTGTTACATAATCTGGGGCATATTGATTTAATATGGGACTATTAATAGGCATTGCGCTAATACCAACATTTTTAAGAACATCTAAATCATTTAGATCATCACCAATATACGCAACTTCATCTAATGAAATCCCTAATCGATTACATAAATATTTTATTCTTAGTAATTTTTCTTTTTCATTAATATATACATATTTGATATTTAGTTTTTTTGCACGCTCTTGAACAATTTTAGAATTTTCACTTGTAAGAATTGCTATTTCAATACCCTTATCTTTTAGTAGCGATGTTGCCATACCATCGTATGTTGAAAAAGCCTTTATATAATCACCTTCTTCTGTATAATACATTTTTGCATCAGTCCATACACCATCAATATCTGTAGCTAAAAGTTTAATATTTTTAATTATCTTTTGATTAATCATGTGATTGAATTAATTATATAAATATTATTATTTTTTAAATTTTAATTTATCTCGTTGAACTTTTTCTATATCTAATATTTCAGTTTTTTTATAGTGTAAGCTATCATAAGTAGCATTTAGATCTCTCACTAGCTTTTTTAATCCAGCTGGTTCTAATGAAGCGGAATGGTCTGTCCCTTTCCATGTTCTATCTTTTGTAAAGTGTCTTTCAATATATTTTGCTCCCAGTGTATATGCCGCTATATCAATTGCAATACCAAGATGATGACCTGAAAAAGCAATATCTTTAACTTTATTTGCATATAAATCATGCAATCTATTTATTTCCATTAAACATACATCTGGAAATGGGACCGGATATCCAGATGTACATGAGTATATCACTAATCTTTTATTAGCATTATTCTTATCAAAAAAATTAATAATTTCTTCCTCTTCTTTTATAGTTGTCATTCCAAGAGATATGTGTATTTCTCCATCAAATTCGTCTCTTAATACCTCTAGCATTTGGAAATGATTATTACATGCTGAGGGAACTTTTAAAAAATGGGGCTGGAATGTAATCATTTTTTTAGCAGAGGTCACATCCCATACAGATGTTGAATATTCTATATCAAGCTCATCACAATAAGATTTTAATAGTTTATGTTGTTCTGTAGTAAATTCAAGGAATTCTCTATGAGCGCCATATGTATCACCATATGAATTAGCAGGGTTGGGATGAGGGTTATTATACTGTTCATTAGTCAGGAGTTCTTTATTTTCTCTTTTTTGAAATTTTGCTATATTAGCCCCACACTCTTTTGCGGATTGTATGAGTTCAAAGGCAATATCTAAATCTCCCATGTGATTACATCCAATTTCTGCAATTATTCTTGGTTTCTTATAATTTTTCATAATTTTCTAATATATTAAAATCTAGCATTGTATCTATTTCTAATGAAAACTCTTCAGGGAATATAATATAGCCAATCTTTCCGCCCAATCGGTTTTTTGTTTTAATAAAATGGTTATAAGAGAAAATATATAGTGAACCATTTTCTAAATAAGATATATCTTCTTTTTTTATATCCTGTCTTCTAGGTCTATTCATGAAATCATAATTAGCCTCAGCAATATCTTTATTGATATTCCAAAAAAACTTATGTGTAGGAGAAATGCTAAGTAAAGAGTTATAACTTCCATCAGAATATATTTGCAAGCTTTCTTCTAGACTATTTTTAGGTCTAATAGGACTAGTTGGTTGAAGAAGAACGATTATATCAGGCTTATTATTTAAATTATCTAAAGCATGCTCAATAGCACTTTCTGTTGTTGACTCATCTAACGCAAGTTTTTCAGGTCTATTTATAACTTGTGCCCCAGTATTTATTGCAATCTTTTTAATTTCAGAGCAATCTGTTGTAACATATACTTGATCAATTAACTTACATGAAAGAGCATAGTTAATTGTATGAACAATAAGAGGTTTATTTTTAAATATTTTTATATTTTTTTTTGGGATTCCCTTACTGCCACCACGAGCTGGAATTAATGCTATTATTTTTTTATCCATTTAGAATATTCAGCTTCCCATTTTCAATTAAATTGCTAATATATGTCTTTTCTTTATTCATATCATGTTTTTTTGCTTTTGGTATAATGCCTTTATTTTTTAAAACAGATATTAATTTATTATCAAAATAATGAGATTTCGAATCAATAAAAAAATCAAATCCATGTATATATACTTCTTTATAATTTTCCATTGCCCACAAGATTGATGCAGTTCCAGTTGTTAATCTTTTTGAATTACATTTTTTTTCATATTGCTCCATTTTATTCATTGATATCATCTCATATTGATTATTTTGGACGCCTAATCGTGATTTTATAATTTGGTGACAGTTAGAATACTTATTTTGAACTATAGATGGAATCAATACTATTATTTTACTAGGTTTTTTTTCTCTTTTATATAAACCTTGATTGGCTCCATTAAACCATATTGATGTTTTAGAACCGATATGAGCTTTATAACTATTTAATTTATAATTATTAATTCTACCTACTATAGAAAAGCTATCAATTATATCTTTATAATTATTATTAAGCACTGAGCTTCCATTTCCAACTATAATGATTTTTTTTTTATTTATTTTTTTCATGTCCAAAATTATTTACAGCTAATGAAGTATCATTAAGAATAGTACTCCATTGCTTTATAGGTGTTTTCCAATTTGCACCATATTTAAATTCTAGAAACTTGGTCGGATTTTTAGGAATAATATATTCTCTATTATAAAATTTCGTAGTTTCAAATGCTTCTAAAA
>CEQM01132710.1_pt1 | contig 30863 bp, 27 predicted proteins | sample 531111 | NCBI WGS metagenome assembly CEQM01 (sample SAMEA2621278, study PRJEB7988) | marine metagenome | biome: marine biome (ENVO:00000447); feature: deep chlorophyll maximum layer (ENVO:xxxxxxxx); material: "saline water (ENVO:00002010), including plankton (ENVO:xxxxxxxx)" | depth 120 m
TATCGCTTTGACTTTCGCTGTCACTTTGTATGATATCGCTTTGACTTGTTGATATATTTTCATCATCATCTAAGACTTCTGGTGTGTCAGAAATTTTAATTGTGTCATCATCAGATTCCTGCAACAGATTTTGTATTTTTTTAAAGCCAATTAATGCATTACTCATAGCTAATGTGCTGCCAAGAATTACACATAAAAATACTCCTGGGATAATATTCTCTCGTATATTTTCCAATTCTAAATTTCCATCTAATAATGTGTCAGGAATAGAGAAAAACAATAAAATAGTGATTAAACCTCTTGGAGCTAAAAAAACTTCAGGCCATGTTGATGTCCTTAAGGTTGGTAATAGAATTGTGAATCTAATTAAATATATTGCTGCTATTAGCATTAAGCTAATTATTGCTATTGGGACAATATATTCAGGGTCAACTATTTTTTCGAGTGCTACATAGTAACCAAATACAATAAAGAAAAATGTTCTAACTACAAATGCACTTTCTTGAATTATAATTTTAAATCCGTCCTGTATATTATTTACGCTATTATGGTTAATAAATTTTGACAAAGCACCTCTAAAAACAGTTTCGTAATTATTTAATATGAGACCAAAAGTTAAAACAATTAAAAGTGCAGATAATTTAAGTGCATGGCCAATTGAATATAAAAGCATTAAAATAGCAAAAAGTAAAAACAGTTTAGTTGTACTTTTAATTCTCTGAAATATATAAATTAAAATAATGCTAATTACGATTGAGAAAATAATAGAAAGCCCGAGTTCCCCAACTACTTTAGATACACTAATGTTTCCATGTGCAAATACACCAAGTAGTATTTCAAACATTAATAAACCCAAAACATCAGAAAAAGTACTTTCATAGATTAAAAAAGATTTTTTATCCTCTGGGAATGTATGTGTACTTGGAATAATAATCGCACTACTTAATATTGCTAATGGAGTAGCAAAAAATAGACCAGATAAAAAATTCAAATCATTAAACCAATACTGAAGAATATATGCTCCTGCTAATGCAGTTACAATCAGCCCTAATGAGCCAGAAATAAATGCTTTTATAGATGCATATATCATTGTTTTATTCAATTTTAAATCAAGAGCAGCTTCCAGTAAAATCAAAATCAAGCCACCTGTTCCTAGTATTTTCAATAGTGGCTTTTGAATAGATTTATCAATTATTTCAAAATTAAACCAGGCTTGATCAAGCTGTAATAACATACCAAATAGTATTAGTATTAAAACAGAAGGCACTCCAGTTTTGTCAGAGAAAATATTTAGAAAATGAGAGATAATGATAATTGTTGCTAATGCTGCTATTATAATATATATCATATAATTAAATTAAGGTTCCTCTTTTTTCTTGCTCTAGCTCGATTGCTTCAAATAATGCTTTAAAATTTCCTTTACCAAATGATTGAGCTCCTTTCCTTTGAATAATTTCAAAAAATAATGTAGGTCTATCTTCCACAGGCTTAGTAAATATTTGTAGTAAATATCCTTCTTCATCACGATCTACCAAAATACTTAAGTCTCGAATTTTGGTTATTTCTTCATCAATTTTACCAACACGATCAAATACAGTATCATAGTATGATTTTGGTACATGTAAAAACTCAACACCTCTAAGCTTCATCTCTTTAACAGTATTGATAATGTCATCCGTAGCTATAGCAATATGTTGACATCCAGGCCCGTTATAAAACTCTAGGTATTCTTCAATTTGAGATTTTTTAGCACCTTCTGCAGGCTCATTAATTGGGAATTTAATTCTTCCATTTCCATTAGTCATAACCTTACTCATTAGTGCAGTATATTGAGTAGAAATATCTTTATCATCAAATGTAATTAAATTAGCAAAACCCATTACATCTCTATAGAATTCTTCCCATATATTCATTTCATTCCATCCTACATTTCCTACCATATGATCAATGTATTTTAATCCGACAGGTTCGGGATTATATTCTGAATCCCATTGTTTAAATCCAGGCAGGAAAATACCATTAAAATTTTTTCTTTCAATAAATAAGTGAACAGTATCTCCATAAGTATGAATTCCTGAGCGAATAACCGACCCATTGTTGTCTGATATTTCATTGGGACGTTCATAAGATTTAGCTCCTCTTTTAGTTGTTTCTTCCCATGCTTTTTTAGCATCATCAACCCAAAGTGCAATTATTTTAACACCGTCACCATGTTTAGTAATATGTTCTTCGATTTCGGTATTTCCGGACATTGGTGTTGTAAGAACTATACGAATTTTTTCTTGAGATAGAACATAAGATGTTTTAGTAGTATCACCTGTTTCTAGTCCAGAATATGCTAAAGACTGAAAGCCAAATGCAGTTTTATAAAAATGTGCAGCCTGCTTTGCATTGCCTACATAAAATTCTACATAATCTGTTCCGTGAATTGGAAGAAAATCCTTTGCTTCAGGAAATATTTTTTTTAATTTTTTATCCATTATTCAATCCATGATTTATAGTATTCTCCATCATCTAAACTGATAGCTACTTTAGTTAGTTTTAAAGGCTTAAAAGTATCTACCATAACTGCTAATTCTTTTGTTTCTTTTTGCCCAATACTTCTTTCCATTGCCCCTGGGTGAGGCCCATGAGGTATGCCTGCCGGGTGTAAACTTATATATCCTTTTTCAATATGATTTCTACTCATAAAATCACCATCAACATAATAAAGAACCTCGTCAGAGTCTATATTACTATGATTGTATGGAGCTGGAATTGAATTAGGGTGATAATCATATAATCTAGGACAGAAAGAGCAAACTACAAATGCATCTGTTTCAAAAGTTTGATGAACAGGAGGTGGTTGATGAATTCTTCCAGTAATTGGCTCAAAGTCATGAATTGAAAATGCATACGGATAATTATAACCGTCCCATCCAACAACATCAAATGGGTGAGCTCCATATACAACATGATGCATTATACCTTCTTTTTTTATCATCATTAAAAAATCACCTTTTTCATCTTTTGTAATTAAATTATTAGGTCGTCTAATATCTCTTTCACAATAAGGTGCATGTTCTAATAATTGCCCAAAATGATTTCTGTATCTTTTTGGAGTCAATATAGGGTGGAAAGATTCTACTATAAAAAGTCGATTATCTTCATCATCAAATTCTATTTGATATATAATTCCTCTCGGAATTAAAAGGTAGTCACCATATGAAAAATTTAAATTACCAAGCATTGTTTTTAGTGTCCCAGAGCCTTTATGAATAAAAATTAATTCATCTGCATCAGTATTTTTATAAAATTTATCTGTCATAGATTCTTTAGGTGCAGCAAGTGAAATATGGCAATCGTTGTTGACTAGTATAGGATTTCTACTTTCTAAATAACTTTTGTTTTTAGGTAAATCAAAGCCCTTTAAAAGTCTAGATTTTATATTATTTTCTACAGCAATTTCAGGGATTAAATTTTCTTTTTTAAGAATATTTTTTACCTGAGTAGGTCTTTGAGTATGGTATAATAGTGATGACATACCTACAAAACCAATTGTTCCAAATAACTCTTCGTAACGATGTTTTCCAGATTCAGATTTAAATATAGTATGTCTTTTATTTGGTATATTTCCAAGTTTATGGTAAAAAGGCATAGTTTAATAATTATATTGTAAATATAATTATTATCAAGAGTTTCCGTTTCTTTTAATAATATTTTCTTGTGGTCGGATACTTTTTTTAAATGAAGTTAATGTAGGTTTTCTTCTATTTTTTCTAATTTGTTTTTGTGTTTCTTTAGGAAGTTTAGATAGTTCTTGACATTCATTATTGCAGCACCCATCATATTTTTTTTGACAATTTTTACATTGTATAAAGAGTAAATTACAATCGACATAATTACAATTTGTATAATCATCACACTTATTACCACATTGATCACATGATCCAATTATATCATTAGATATTGTTTCAATTAACCTATCATCAAAGACAAAGTTTTTCCCAATAAAGTTATTTTCTAGTTTATATTTTTTGATTTGTTTAGCATATTCAATAATTCCACCGTGTAATTGATTGACATCTTTAAAGCCGTGATGTTTTAAGTAGGAACTAGTTTTTTCACATCTAATTCCACCTGTACAGTAAAGTAAAATTTTATCATTTTTTTTATTTTTTAATTTCTCTTTTATTAATGGAAGTTCTTCTCGGAATGTGTCAACATCAGGCTTTATTGCATCTTTAAAATGCCCAATTCTACTTTCATAATGATTTCTAACATCGACCACAATTGCACCATTAGCCATAAATTTATTCCAATCTCTAGCATTTAAGTGAGTACCGACATTAGTTACATCGTATTCATTTTCTTCAAGACCGTCTGCAACAATTTGTTTTTTTACTTTGATTGTTAGTTTTAAAAAAGATATTCGGTTTTCTTCTATTGCTATTTTGAATGGAATGTTATCAAAACCTTTAACAGAATGTACAGAATTAATAAATTTATTCCAGTTAGGTTTAGGGCACGATAATTGAGCATTGACACCTTCTTTTGCGATGTATATTCGTCCTTTTATTTTTAAATTGTCCCATTCTATAAATAATTGATTTCTTAAAGCAAGCGGATCTTTAATTAAAACATATTTATAAAAAGAAAGTGTTATTCTATCAAAATTTTCTTGAGATAATTCTTTTTTTAAATCTTCTCTACTAAATTTATTATACAAAATTTTATTTTTTTCTGCTGACATAAATCAAAGATAATTAATAGATTATATATTTGTTGATATATTCAAATTTATGTTTTCAAATAAAAAGATATTAGTAATTGGTTCAAATGGTCAGATTGGAACAGTTTTAACTAATAAATTAGGTGAAAAATTTGGTTTTGAAAATGTAGTAGGAACTGATTTAAAAACTCCAAAAATTTCAACTAAATTTATTTTTGAAGCTTGTAGTGTTTTGGATAAAGAAAAATTACTAAACATAATCACTAAATATAATATTACGGATGTTTATTTATTAGCAGCTTATTTATCTGCAAAAGGAGAGCAAAATATTAGTAAAGCATGGGATTTAAATATAAACGGTTTATTACATATTTTAAATTTTGCAAAAGATAAAAAAATTCAAAAAATATTTTGGCCTAGTTCTATCGCAGTTTTTGGCCCTACCACTCCTAAAGATAATGTAGATCAGTATGATGTAGCAGAGCCAACTACTATTTATGGTGTTAGTAAATTAGCAGGGGAGAATTTATGCAATTATTATCATTATAAATTCGGAATAGATGTTCGTAGCATTAGGTATCCGGGATTAATTGGGTGGGAGTCGATGCCTGGTGGAGGTACTACGGATTATGCTGTAGACATATTTCACAAAGCCTTTAAAAATAAAAAATTTACATGCTTTTTATCCCAAAATAGAATTTTACCTATGATGTATATGAATGATGCAATTAAGGCGACAATCGGTATTATGGAAGCCCCTACTGATAATATAAAAATAAGAACCTCATATAATTTATCATCTTTACATTTTAATCCTAAACAATTAGCACAAGAAATAAAAAAACATTTTAAGGATTTTAAAATAACTTATCAACCAGATGAAAGGGATGATTTAGCTAAAAGTTGGCCTCAATCAATTAATGATTTTCATGCAAGAAATGACTGGGGTTGGGAGCCGAATTTTAATTTATCACAAATGGTTAATGATATTATCTTAAATTTGAGAAATAGATATAAGAATAATTAGATGAAAGATTTTAAAATATATAATACTTTAAGTGGAAATAAAGAGGTTTTTAAACCCATTAAATTTGATTCTGTTAAAATGTATGTATGTGGACCAACGGTATATGGCGAACCCCATCTTGGTCATGCAAGACCAGCTATTACATTTGATATTTTATTTAGGTATTTAAAACATCTAGGATATAAAGTGAGGTATGTTAGAAATATTACTGATGTAGGACACTTATTAAATGATGCTGATGAAGGAGGTGATAAAATTGGAGAAAAAGCAAAATCTCTACAATTAGAACCTATGGAGGTTGCACATTTTTACACAAAAAAATATCATGATGCTATGAGCAAATTAAATGTAGATAGTCCAAGTATAGAGCCAACCGCCTCAGGTCATATTATTGAGCAAATAGACATGATAAATAAAATTATTAATAATGGTTTTGCTTACGAAGTAAATGGCTCAGTATATTTTGATGTTGTAAAATATAATCAGACAAATAATTATGGAGTATTATCTGGGAGAAATATTGAAGATTTAATGGATAATACTAGAGAATTAGATGGTCAGTCAGATAAGAAAAATCAAGTTGATTTTGCTTTATGGAAAAAGGCATCTCCAGAACATATTATGAGATGGTCCTCACCCTGGGGAGATGGTTTTCCTGGTTGGCATCTTGAGTGTTCAACGATGAGTTGTAAATATTTAGGAGATGAGTTTGATATTCATGGCGGAGGAATGGATTTAATTTTTCCTCATCATGAAGCAGAAATAGCACAATGTTGTGCCGCAAATAAGAAATCAGCAGCTAAATATTGGATGCATAATAATATGATTACTATTGGAGGTCAAAAAATGGGAAAATCGTTAGGGAATTTTATAACTCTTGATGAGTTTTTCAATGGTAGTCATAATAAATTAAAGCAAGCATATCATCCGATGGTGATAAGATTTTTTCTTTTACAAGCTCATTATAGAAGCACCATAGATTTTTCAAACGATGCACTACAGGCAGCAGAAAAAGGCTTGGTTAGATTATTTAATGCACTTAAAACATTAAATAATTTAAATCCTAAGCAACACTCAACTATTGATATTTCAGATTTTGAGCTTAAATGTGATCAAGCTATGAATGATGATTTAAATACCCCAATCGTTTTATCATATTTATTTGATTTAGTTAAAATTATTAATTCTGTAAATGAAGGCAAACAAGATTTATCTATTGATGATATTAATAAAATAAAAGCATTAACTCATAAATATGTTATTAATATTTTTGGTCTCTCTAATATTACACAGGAAACAAATTCGGATAGCATAGATGGTTTAATGAAATTAATACTTGAGATTAGAAATACTTCTAAAATAAATAAGAATTGGGAAACAGCAGATAAAATTAGAAACACTCTAAATGAATTAGGTATTCAGATAAAAGACACAAAAGATGGAGCGACTTGGAATTATAAAAATTAGTATAATAATAATTATAGGTTTATTTTCTTGTACAGAAAAAAATAAATCTGTTCAAGCAAAGCTAGATAATAGCTTAACAGCTGATGTGCCCTCTTTTAATGTAGATTCTGCATTCTTCTTTATAGAAAAGCAAGTTGAATTTGGACCTCGTGTTCCTAATTCTATTGCACATGAACAATGTTATAATTATTTAATTAATAGTCTTAATAGGTTTGGTGCAATTGTGAAAACACAACATCAAATAGTAAATAGATATGATGGGTATAAAATGGGTATGAAAAATATCATTGCTTCATTTAATTCTAATCAATACAAAAGAATTCTATTGTGTGCTCATTGGGATAGTAGATTTATAGCTGATAATGATGTTAAAGATGTAGATAAACCTATTTTAGGAGCAAATGATGGAGGAAGTGGGGTTGGTGTGTTATTAGAAATAGCACGTCAAATCTCATTAAATAACACATCTATTGGTATAGACATAATTTTTTTCGATGTAGAAGATCAGGGTCAGCCAAGTAATGTGATTAATCAAAAACCAGATACTTGGTGTTTAGGTTCTCAATATTGGGCAAAGAATCCTCATAAAGAAAATTATTTTGCTGATTTCGGCATTTTGTTAGATATGGTGGGGGGTAAAGATGCTAAGTTTACTAAAGAGGGTGTTTCTGTTCAATTTGGTTCACGAATTGTTGAAAAAGTTTGGGAATTAGCATCAAAAAATGGTTATTCAAATTACTTTGTTTCTAAAAAAACACCTCCAATTATAGATGATCATTTATATATAAATAATCTTATTCATATTCCTACTATTAACATAGTGGAATATGACGAAAATACACATAATCGATTTAATGCCCACCACCATAAGCACACAGATAACATAAGTATTATAGATAAAAAAACACTAAAAGCTGTGGGGCAGACAGTATTAGAAGTTATATATAATGAGTAATATCTTAATCAATTTCCCAGGGTTTTTGTTTTAAATCCAATAACCAATAATTAGTATTTATTGAGTTACTAGTTATTGATGTGAGATCAATATTAGGGTTAATCATATTTTGAGCAACTCTATCCATAAATTTTACATTGATTTCTGCATATATTAGGAAGTTGAGGTCATTATTATATTTTTTTAAAATTTCAGTATGTATTATCTTTTCTATAGCTGTAGCAAAGGAAGGAAGTAAATCAGGATAGTATAATAATTTTTCTTTTTGGTTATCGGTTAAATATAAATTACTTTCAATGCCTAGTTTAGTATTAAGAAAACTTTCCATATTATTAAGGTTAAATCCAAGAAAAAGAATACCACCCCTTTTGTTTTTATCGAAGGCTTCTCGATATACTTTAAAATTGATTCTTCCTGGAGTTAAAGATTCTTTGCACATAGTTTTCATTCTCCATGAAAATCTTTGACCTATTCCGTTATAATCAACATATCCTTTGAAAAAAACATGTCTGAAAGGTAATAATAATTGGATTATAAGAAAAAGACATATAAATCTATTAGTGAATTGATAGTTTTTTTGTGGTTTTTTATCTTCATCATTAATACGGAGTATTTTATTGAAATAATCGGGTTCAATAAAAAGAATTAAAGTAGCAATCATTACAAAAGGGAAGATTCCAATTTCACCTATCTTAGCAAATAGAAAATGATTAATAATATTAAAGACAATAACAAAAATGAATCCAATAAATCTTGATTTTTTAAGTATTAAAATAAATCCTATAAATAAATCAAATAATAATCCGAAGTAAGACATGCATGCAATTAATAAAGGATTAATAAATAGCATATTTTCAGTTTGATCACATTTAGCTTCTAAAATAAATGACATTGGTTGTAATTCAATAAGCCAGTATGGGTTTAGTTTATTGATGCCCCCTACAAAGTATATTATAACAACCATATATTGTAATGCTAAAATTGAAAATCTAGGAACATATGTTTTGAATTTAAAGTTACTATGTACACCAGTAACACAAATTAAAAAACATATAATAGATATAAAATAATAGTGATTATTATAATATGATTTATCTAAAAGCCAGAAGTAAGTAAAGCATAACAAAAATACCAGTGTAGAAACACGACTTATTTTATTAAATAACATACCGATATTTGCAACTAACATCAAATAACCGGTGAGAATTAAATTAAACTCTGAAAGAGGCTCAAGTCCTTTAATAAATGGAAATAATATAAATGGTTTTATTATATTATTTTCAATAAATCCAGAAACTAAAAAATAATATGTTTGAATTAGTAGTACAGATGCAAATACAATACGAAATATTGTAATAGATATGTTTAATACAGGTTCATTAAGCCAATTAATTATTTTTTTCCAATCCATTGGACTCAAAGTAATTAATTTTTTATTAATTGTTTACATTTACTACTGAAAAATATTATTAATGATTTCTAAAGGAGAAAAAAAATTATTTTTGATTGATGCCTATGCATTAATTTATAGAGCATTTTTTGCATTTTCAAAAAACCCTCGTATCACTTCCAAAGGCTTTGACACATCTGCAATTTATGGATTTACAAATACATTAATTGATTTAATAAACTCTGAGAAACCTCAATATCTTGGCGTTGTATTTGATACACCTAAAAAAACACATCGTCACATTGAATATGTTGAATACAAAGCTAATAGGGACTCCATGCCGGAAGGTATTTCATCAGCGATTCCATATATTAAAAAAATATTAAATGCATTTAATATTCCCATTTTATTACTTGATGGTTTTGAGGCCGATGATGTAATAGGCACATTAGCAAAACAGGCCGAAAAACAAAATTTTCAAACTTATATGTTAACACCGGATAAAGATTTTGCACAATTAGTTTCAAAATCTACATTTATGTATAGACCTAGTAATCGTGGTAATCCAAGCGAAATTTGGGATGTTAATCAAGTATGTGAAAGATTTAATATCGATAATGTTGAGCAAGTAATAGATTTTTTAGGAATGGTAGGTGATGCCGTTGATAATATACCTGGTATAGCAGGAGTTGGTCCCAAAACGGCATCTAAATTACTTAAAATATATGGTTCAATTGAGGAAATGTATTCTAGGATAAATGAGTTTAATGAAGGAAAGCTGAAGGAAAAAATACTTACTTCTAAAGATAAGGCTTTTCTTTCAAAAAAATTAGCTACCATTATCACAAATGCACCTATTAATTTAAACTCTGATGATTTACAATTTTCAGACCCTAATATTGTTGAATTAAATGAAATTTTCAATGAATTAGAATTTAAAAGAGTCTTAGAAAGGCTATCGTTGATAGTAAAAAAATCAGATTTAGTTAAAAATAATTCTAAAAACAATGGGCAACTAGATATGTTTAGTGTAGATACTAAATTAAAAAATTCTATTATCCAATATGGAAATCAAATTACGAGTATTTCTTCATTAAGCAATTGTTTAAAAAAAATAAAACTTAATCAGCCAATTGCTTTTTTTCAATTGTATAATAAGCATAATATTTTAATTGGATTATCTTTTTCTCAATCTTATAACCAAAGTCATTATATAATATTTAATGATGAGTTAAATTTTGATGATTTAATAAAGATGTTTCGCCCTATCTTTTCTTCTGAAGATTCGGAAAAAATTTTTTGGCAGTCAAAAGATTTCTTGTTTTTATTAAAAAAACATCAGTTATCTCTTAATGGTAAATTCTTTGATATTACAATTGCTGATTATCTGCTTAATCCAGATAGTAATAGAACTCTTTCTGGATTATTACAGAAATACGATATAGAGACGATTAATATAGACCTATTAGATTTAACTTTAAAAGAAGATATAAGTAGTTATTTAATTGAGAGTTCACGAGTACTTATTAAATTAAAGGACATATTATTAGCTTTAATTGAAGATGGAAGTTTAATAAAATTATTTTACGATGTTGAGTTACCGCTTGTAAATGTTTTGTTAAATATGGAATTTCACGGAATACATTTAGATGTTCAATCATTAATTGAGTATTCAAAAAAATTAACTAGTAAAATAAATAATTTAGAAAAAAGTATTTTTCTGCATGCAAATGAGCGATTTAATATAGCCTCTCCAAAGCAGTTAGGTGATATATTGTTTCTAAAAATGAAGTTAGTTGCAAAACCAAAAAAAACTAAATCAGGTCAATTTTCTACAAGTGAATCAGAATTACGAAAAATTAGAGATAAACATAAAATTATAGATGATATATTGTTATTTAGAACATATCAAAAATTATTAAGCACTTATGTCAATGCATTACCATTATTAATTGATAAATATGATAATAAAATACATACAACATTTAATCAAACGATAACAAATACTGGTAGATTAAGTTCTAGTTCTCCAAATTTACAGAACATTCCTATTAGAAAATCCTCTGGTAAAGAAGTAAGACGTGCATTTATTCCATCCAAAGGCCATATCTTAATGGCCGCAGATTATTCCCAAATTGAATTGAGATTAATTGCAGAGTTAAGTAAGGAAAAAACCATGATAGAATCTTTTTTAAATAATGAGGATATTCATATTACAACTGCATCTAAGGTTTTTAAAATTGATTTAGATAAAGTCACATCTGATATGAGGTTAAGTGCAAAAACTGTTAATTTTGGAATTATTTATGGTGTCTCAGCATTTGGATTAAGTGAGCAAAGTGCATTAAATAGAAAGGAAGCTGCAGACCTTATTAATATGTATTTTTCCACATATCCTCGTTTAAAATTATTTATTGATAATCAGATTGATTTTGCTCGTACAAATGGCTTTGTAAAAACAATTTTAGGTAGAAAGCGATATTTAAGAAATATAAATTCTAGGAATTCTTTTATTAGATCTCACGATGAACGTAATGCCGTTAATATGCCAATTCAAGGCTCAGCAGCAGATTTAATTAAGTTAGCTATGATAAATATTGACAGAGAATTTGACAAATTAAAATTAAAATCAAAAATGGTGCTTCAAGTTCATGATGAACTTGTTTTTGATGTGCCTTTAGAGGAGAAAGATATTGTTAAAAAACTTGTAAAGAAAAATATGGAAAGTGTTTATAATACTACCGTTCCACTTAAAGTAGAGATTGGATTTGGAACAAATTGGTTAGATGCACATTAAGTTAAAATGGTAAAATCTATTTATTGATGTATGAATATAAAATTAATAATGCAGCAACACCAATAAAATTTGCTTGACCAAATTGACCAATCGCAGATGATATATTACCCACAGCATTCCATCCAAGAAGTGGAGAGCCAATTATTAATTGTACAACTACACCAAGACAGAGAAAAGGAACCGCAACTTCAATTCCTTGAGTAAGCATATTTTTTATTCTTGAAATTATTTTTTTCATTTCGAAGTTGTTATTTGTTATTAATCAAACTTAATATAATTAATTTAGAAATAAAAAAAAGCCCGCTGTTGGGCGGGCTTTTCTTATTCAAAAAGATGATTACTTTAGGAATGCTAAAACAACTAGTAACGTAACTAATCCAGTAAAATCGTTTCCAATTCTACCAATAGCATCTCCAATAGCTCCAATCACATCAATAAATCCACCGACACCTGCAACTTGAAGAAGTATTCCTAAACCAATTAAAGACATTACTAAACCAGTAAGACCTTTAATAAATTCACCTAAATTTTTAAAAGCTGTATTCATAACAAAAATTTTTTAGTTATTACAATCGCAAATTTAAGAATCCTTATTATTGATTTCCAAATAATTTTTAAATTTCATCGTAGTTTTAAAATTTATTAAAAAAAATTATATTTCAAGATTTTAAATCTGTTAAGTATATTTTTTTTTATTAAAAATAACAGTTTTATTAACATCAAATTGTGCATTGAATAACAGATCACTTAACTATCTCACAGTCAGTACTTTAGATTATTTTTTTTATTATTTTAGCGACTTTTACCAGCTATTTATAATAAAAATAGTTTTTATTGGAATTTAATTAATTTATTTTATTAATTGCTTGTGATAAGTCCTTAATTAAATCTTCATGATCTTCAATACCAATACTAATTCTAATTAGAGATTCAGATAAATTATTTTTTTCTCGTTCTTTCTTTGGAATACTTGCATGTGTCATAGATGCAGGATGAGATATTAAAGATTCTACTCCCCCTAATGATTCAGCAAGTTTAAATAATTTAGTATTTTTTATAATTTTAACAGCATTATTAAATGAGTTATTTTTAAGTGTAAATGACATCATGCCTCCGAAATCTTTCATTTGTTTTTTTGCAACTAGATGGTTTGGATGATTTCTTCTGCCTGGCCAGTAGATATTTCCAATTTTACTACAATTAGATAAAAATTGATTTATTTTATGTGCATTTTTACAATGTTTTTGCATTCTAACATCTAAAGTTTTGATGCCTCTTAGTGCAAGAAAACAATCCATCGGGCCTGGTACTGCACCGCAACTTTTTGTGATTAAAAATAATTTATTATATAATGTTTTGTTATTAGTAATAAGTGCTCCCATAACTAAATCTGAGTGACCTCCTAAATATTTTGTTGCAGAATGTAATACAATATCAGCTCCAAGATTTAGTGGATTTTGTAATGCAGGGCTAGCAAACGTATTATCTACAACTATTATTATATCTTTTCTTTTGTCGATTAATTTTTTTATTGCTTTGATATTAATTATTTCTAATAATGGGTTAGAAGGTGTTTCCAGCCAAATTAATTTTGTTTCACTGTTAATTTCATCAAGTAAGTTTTTTGGATTTTTTAAATCTGTATATTTAAATTTTAATCCAAAATTAGTAAAGACTTGTTCAAACATTCTATAAGTTCCCCCGTAAATATCTTTATTAGATACAATTGTATTACCAGGCTTTAGCAATTTTATTATTGCATCCGCTGCTCCCATCCCACTTGAATAACATATAGCAAACTTACCATTTTCGATGGATGCAATACTTTGCTCTAGTGCTGTTCTTGTTGGATTTGCTGTGCGTGAGTATTCATATCCTAAATTTTCCCCAGGTTTTTTTTGAACATATGTTGATGTTTGATATATAGGTGTAATTATAGCTCCAGTAGCTACATCAGTTTTTAATCCAGAGTGGATAACTTTTGTGCCAAATTTCATAATATTTTATTTTTGTTCAAATTTAAAAAAAGTATATTAATTAGTAGTATCAAATGAATAGACTTATATATTCACATTTAGCATTAATTTTAGCAAATGCTATATATGCAATTAATTATATCCTTGCTAAGGATGTAATGCCACTATATGTTTCCCCTAAAGCATTTATTTTGATTAGAGTATTTGGTGCAGGAATTATATTTTTTATAATTCATTTTTCTTTTATTAAAGAAAAATTAGCTTCAAAAGACCTCATGTACCTTTGTTTGTGTGCATTATTTGGTATAGTGGTAAATATGTTGTGTTTTTTTGAGGGACTAAATTTAACAACTCCAATAAATGCTTCTTTGATTATGATTTCAACTCCCGTAATAGTATATGTAATCTCTCTCTTTTTTCTTAAAGAGCATTTTACTACTAAATCTCTATTTGGAGTAATGTGTGGGCTATTAGGAGCCTCGTTATTAATTACAAATGGAAATTTTAGATTTAGTATTAATAATTTAGGAGATTTTTTAGTTTTTATAAATGCTACTTCATATGCTGTTTATTTAATTTTAATAAAATCTATGATGGTCAAGTATCATCCAATTACTGTTTTAAAAACAGTATTTATAATAGGCTTATTAATTTTATTACCAATAACATGGTCTGATTTCACCCAAATCAATTTTTCTATTATTCCTATGAATATATACTTAAAAATATTATATGTTGTATTATTTACAACTTGTGGAGCATATTTTTTAAATATATATGCAATTTCTAACCTTAAAGCTTCATCTGTTGCGTTTTATATTTATTTGCAACCTCTTTTAGCAACTATAATATCTATTATCTTTGGAAAAGATATTTTAACTGTTATTAAACTATTTTCAGCTATTCTTATTTTTACAGGAGTATATTTTGTTATTAAAAGACATTAATCATTAATGCACCTTTTGTATATTGTAAATCATTATTACTATTTTCTTATGATTTCAATGACAGGTTATATAAAAAAAGATTTTAAAATTAATAATAATAATTACTCACTTGTTATTAAGTCTTTAAATAGCTCAAAAGGATTAGATTTAAACATTAAGATTCCTTTTTATTTAGTTCATTTAGAAACCGATTTACGAAAATTAGTGATTAAAGAGTTAGTAAGAGGTAAAATATCATTATCTATCCTAGAGCAATCTGATTTTTCAAATAAGGCATTAAATAAATCAAAAATCGATTCATATATTCAGAAAATTAAAAAAATTATGCCAGATGTGAATTCTGATGCTATTTTAAATGCTGTTGTACATTTACCAGATATATTTTACAATCAGAAATTAAACATTAATAATAATTTTGAAAAAGAAATATTAAAAATTGTACAAATTGAGGTTAAGAAACTCAATAATTACAGAAAAAAAGAAGGTCGCGTATTAATCAGAGAAATAAAAAATTATATTAAAATAATTTTAAAAATTATAAAACAGTTAAGACCACTGGAATTAAAAAGGTTAAAATTAAAAAAATCTAAAATTTATAATGAATTAAAAACACAAAAAGCAGACTATTCCCGTGCAAAACTAGAGTCAGAAATGATATATTATTTTGAAAAAAATGATATTACGGAGGAAAGAATCCGCCTGCAGCATCATTGTAATTTTTTTTTAGAAGTTTTAAAAAATGAATTAGTTGTTGGAAAAAAATTAAATTTTATATCTCAAGAAATTTTAAGAGAAATAAATACTATTGGCTCTAAAGCAAATAATTTTGAAATCCAAAAGCTTGTTGTTTTAATGAAAGAGCAAATTGAAAAAACAAAAGAACAATTATTAAATATTGTATGATGTTAAACTCAAATAAAATAATTATTATTTCAGGATCTAGTGGTGTAGGTAAAACCACCTTAATTAATCACCTTCTTTCTTGTGAAGAATTAAATTTAAAATTTTCAATTTCTGCTTGTAGTAGAAGTAAAAGAGACTATGAAGTTGATGGAAAACATTATTTTTTTCTTCCACTTCATGAATTTAAAAAAAGAATACAAGCAAATGATTTTTTAGAGTGGGAAGAAGTATATGAAGACCACTTTTATGGTACACTTAAAAGCAAGACATTAGAAATATTAAATTCCGGTAAAAATATTTTATTTGATGTTGATGTCTACGGGGCTTTGTCAATAAAAAAATTCTTTAATCATAATGCTGCTAGTATTTTTATACAAACTCCATCAATTTTAATTGCTAGAGAAAGATTAATTAGTAGAGGTTCGGATTCAGTGAATGAAATTGATTTTAGAGTTAATAAAATGAAACACGAAATATCTATTGGAAAGGAGATGGACTATCAATTAGTCAATGATGATTTAGATTTATCTAAAAAAAAGATATATAGTTTAGTAAATACATTTATTTGTTCATGAAAATAGGCTTGTTATTTGGAACATTCGACCCTATTCATAAAGGTCATATTCATTTAGCCAAAAGTATTGAGTCATTATTTGATCAAATTTGGTTTATCGTTACTCCTGTAAGTCCGTTCAAAAAATCAGAAGAAATTTCTTCTAAGCAAGACAGGTTTAACATGGTAAATATTGCAGTTAATGATTATGAAAAGCTATATGCTTCGGATTTAGAGTTCAAATTAAAATCACCTAATTATACTTATCAGACACTTCAATACATTCTGGAAAAATATACAAATAAATATGACTTTGCTATAATTTTAGGACTTGATAACTATAAAAGCCTTTTAAATTGTGAATGGAGAAATTCAGAGTTTATATTAAATAATTTTAAATTATTTGTATATAGACGTGGTAATTCAGAAACAATAGACTTTCAGTTGAAATCAGTTAAAAATCAAATGAAAGATTTTTCACATCATCAATTAATTGATGCGCCATTACTTTCCATTTCCTCATCAATTATTAGAAAAAATTTTTCTTTTCTTTTTAATTTTGACCCATCAATTATAGAGTTGTTACTTAATACTCAATCTCAATCTTTAGATCTAGAAGATGAGATGTATTCAATTAAAAAAATATTAATTGATAATATAGACCCTAGAGTATTAGGATATATCTATAGGAAACAATTATATATTAGTCATTTTTCATAATTTAATTTTCAACGAGGATATACTATATAGTTATAAATGTTGTTCTAATTATGTTTGGCACGATAATTGTTTATTATATAGTAGAGATAGTATTGGGGTGGGGAAGTTGTTAATTAATAATTAATTAATCGGTGCTATGATATGGAATTAATTACTTCCCCATATCTCTAAATATTCTTATTGCACCTTCTAAAATCAGTTTACCGTCTATATTATTTAGTTTTGGATCACATGCTCTTTCAGGGTGAGGCATCATACCAAAAACGTTTCTGTTCGCATTGCAAATACCTGCAATATTTTTTAATGATCCATTTGGATTAGCACTTTTGTTTATTTCACCATTTTCATTACAGTATTTAAAAATAATTTGTTTATTATCAATAATTTCTTGTAATGTATTTTCATTAGCATAATAGCAACCTTCAGCATGTGCAATTGGTATCTTAAACACACCTTTCTTTCCAGTATTTTCAGTAAAAATAGTAAGATTATGCTGGGGTTTAATAAAAATATTTTTGCAAATAAAATTATGATTTTCATTTCGGATTAATGTACCAGGTAATAAATTAGCCTCACATAAAATTTGAAAACCATTACAAATTCCAAGAACAAATCCTCCATTATTAGCAAATTCAATTATTTTATCCATTATTGGAGAAAATTTTGCAATAGCACCTGATCTCAAATAGTCACCATAGGAAAATCCACCAGGCAGAATTATAAAATCCACATTTTTAAAGTTCGAATCTTTATGCCATAATTTAACGACATTCTGTCCTAAAATATTTTTTAATGCATATACTGCATCTTCATCGCAATTAGAGCCTGGGAACACAACAACACCAAAAGTCATAATTATAAAAATTTAAACATAAATGATATAAGTAACAAACCTAGTAAAAATGTTTGTATTTTTTTTGATTTAATATAAATTAAATAATTGGAAACTATTATAGTAAATGGCACTATCAAGAAGTAAAGAATTGTTAATGACTGAAACAGCATCAAGTGAAATAAAATTAAGAATGCAAGTACAAAAAGTACATTAAAAGCTTTTTTTGCTTGTTCACTTTTTTTATAAAAATTTATAGATAGTTCTTTTAATGAAAGTGTTAAGATTATTAATGTGACAAATAAATGAATGAAATTATCTTGAAAATGATAAATATTCTCTTCTTTTAGACTATGATTATTATATATATCAAGCTGTAAATTAAAATTAATAAAGTGTAAACTATAATAAATCAACCATGGATAGATAACACCAATTAATAGAACTGATAAGTGTCTCCAACTTATTTGGTTATAATAGATTAAAGTAAAAAAAATAAGTAAAAAAAATAAAAAAAAATCTGTATTTATTAAGCTCATTAAACCTAGAAAAAAACCACTTTTAAGTATTTTTTTTTTAGGGCTGGTTGATTCATGGAAACTTATTATTTGAGTATATATTAAAGTCAATAATAGAAGATTAATTGCTATATTCAAATTATTGTATTTTTCAATAAGTGGTAGTGATAAAAAGACGAAAACTATAAAAGTAATTATGCTTGGAATTTTAATGGTTCTGTTTTGAATAATAGAGTGATTTAATATGGAGCCACTTAATAGTATTAAAAAAAATAATCCAAGAATTTTCAACATTTCATATATTTTTGTTTAAAATAATATAGTAAATTTGTTTGTATTAAACTTAATATATCAATAATGACAGATTTTTTTTACTGCTTGGGTGATTTATTTCAAACATCTTTTACCGTTCTGCCTGTATTAGGTAATTATTTTAACTTATTATTAGTTTTATTATTTTCTGCTGGATTTTTTATCTCTTTAAAGAAATTCATTTAAGTAACATCAAATCCGATATCTTTTCGGTAGTATGCATTATTAAATTTTATTTTTTTAATATTGCTATAACTTATTTTTAAAGCTTGTTGTAATGTTGGTGCTTGTCCAGTTATTGATAAAACCCTCCCTCCATTCGTTAAGTATTTTTCCTTTTCTTTTTTCATACCTGCATGAAATATAAGTGCATTTTTTACATCTTCGACACCTTTCACATGAGCACCTTTTTGATAATTTTCAGGATATCCTCCGGAAGTCAAAATAACAGTTGATGTAGCTTCTTCATTAATAAGTAATTGATTTTTTTCAAATTCACTTTGATTATCTATATTAATTAATAATTTTAAGAAATCAGATTTTATTCTAGGTAAAATTACTTGAGTTTCAGGGTCACCTAGCCGAACATTATATTCAATTACATATGGATTACCATTAACATTAATTAACCCGAAAAAAATAAAACCTGAGAAATCAATGGCTTCATTTTTTAGACCCTTTAATGTCGGTTCAATAATTTGATTTTTAATCTTTAACATTAACTTTTCATCTAAAAAAGGTACTGGAGAGATAGCTCCCATTCCACCAGTATTCAGACCTGTGTCATTTTCACCAATACGTTTATAATCCTTAGCACTTGGTAAAATTTTATAGCTATGTCCATCAGTTAAGATAAATACAGATAATTCAGTACCATCTAGAAATGATTCAATTACAATTGTATTACCGGCATCACCAAATTTCGATTTATTTATCATTTCATTTACTGCATTTTCTGCTTCCTTTAATGATTTGCAAATAAATACTCCTTTCCCTGCAGCTAATCCATCAGCTTTAACAACATATGGCGGCGAAAGAGTTTTTAAATAATCAATAGCATCTGAAAATTCCTTTTTTTCAAAGCTTCTGAATTCTGCAGTTGGAATCTTATATTTTTCCATAAATTTTTTAGCAAAAAATTTACTTCCTTCTAGTTTTGCACCCTCTTTTTTTGGTCCTATAATTTTTAAATTAGTAATGTCATTATCATTCAATAATTTATTATGAAGGCCAGATACCAAAGGATTCTCAGGTCCAATAATTAATAAATCAATGTTTTTTTCAATAATTATAGCTTTAACTTCTAAATAATTATTTATGTCAATAACTAAATTAGTTGCAATATTATATGTTCCTGAGTTACCAGGTGCAACATATAAATTTTTTAATAATTTGCTTTGAGAAATTTTGTATGCAATAGCATGTTCTCTTCCTCCAGAACCTAGAATTAAAGTATTTATAGTATTCATTTTTCTATTCATCTAATAATGAAATTATTTCTTCAGTAATATTAAGATTGTGAAAAACTTTTTGAACATCGTCATTTTCTTCAAATTTTTCTATAATATTTAATATTTTCAGTGATTCTTCAGTTGTTAATTTTTTTGTGTTATGGGGAATTCTTTGAATTTCTGCAGATTTAATTTTCAATGACATCTTAGTTAATTTATCCTGCATTTCGCCAAATTTTTCAAAATGACATAATATGTTGCATAAATTTCCACTAACATCAAGCTCTTCTAAACCATAATCAATTAATTCCATTTCAAACTCTTCTAAATCAAAATCAATATTTGTTAAATCAATTAAGAAAAATCCTTTCCTTTCAAATAAAAATTCTAAAGATCCATTTTTGCCTAATTCTCCGCCATTTTTATTAAAAATAGCTCTTATATCTGCTACTGTTCTATTAATATTATCTGTAGTACATTCAATAAATACAGCCACTCCATTAGGAGTGTATCCTTCATAAGTAACTTCTATATATGTATTTCCATCTCCTCCACTTGCTTTTTTAATTGCTCTTTCTATATTTTCTCGAGGCATATTCACCCCTTTTGCATTTTGAATTGCAGTTCTTAGTCTAGGATTAGAGTTAACATCATCTCCTCCTTCTTTTACTGCGACAGAAATTTCCTTAATTATTTTAGTGAAAATCTTACCTCTTTTTGCGTCTTGAGCACCTTTACGGTGTTTAATATTTGCCCATTTACTGTGTCCTGCCATTTTATGATAAACTTATTCTTTATATCTTTTAATAAATAGTCTTTCTTCATCTGACATGAGAGTTTGAGGTAAACTTTTTAATTTTTCCATTGCTTCAGTTTCAGAAGAGTAAGATTTTCCGTTAAGAATAAATGTGTTTTCAAGTTTTTCAATATTGTTTGGTGTGTTAATTTCTATGTTTGCATCTACACTAACATTAGAGCCAAAATAAATTAATAAAACGAGACCAACAGCTGTTAAAATCATGATTGTTGTTGAACTATCTTTTTTATTTGTACTTGTTTTTTTTATAGTAGCGCTTTTTTTAGTTGTTTTTTTTACAGTAGCGCTTTTTTTAGTTGTTTTTTTTACCATAGTTAAATTGATTTAAAAAATTTAGTATTAATATACAAAAATAAAAAGCATATTTTAATCATTCAATTTTAGTACTGCTAGAAACGCAGATTGTGGAATTTCTACACTGCCAATTTGCTTCATTTTCTTTTTCCCCTTTTTTTGTTTTTCTAGTAATTTTCTTTTTCTAGTAATATCGCCTCCATAACATTTAGCAGTTACATCTTTTCTAAGAGCTTTTACTGTTTCTCTAGAAATAATTTTGGATCCAATTGCACCTTGAATGGCTACATCAAATTGTTGTTTTGGAATTAAGGTCTTTAATTTTAAACAAATTTTTTTTCCTATGTCATATGCATGTTTTCGATGCAATAGTGATGATAATGCATCTACTTGGTCCCCATTAAGCATAATATCTAATTTTACTAAGTGTGTTTCTTTTTCTCCGTCTGGATGGTAATCAAAAGATGCATATCCTTTAGATATACTTTTCAACTTATCATAAAAATCAAATACAATTTCTGCTAATGGCATAGAAAATGTAAGCTCTACTCTATCAGTAGTTAAATAGATTTGCGACAATAATGTCCCTCTTTTCTCTATACATAAATTCATAACAGGTCCAATAAAATCACTTTTGGTAATTATTTGTGCTTTTATATATGGTTCCTTCACATATTCAAGCTTATCTAGTGAAGGAAAATCAGACGGATTATTGATTTCGATTTGTTCACCTTTTTTAGTGCCCGCATGATATGAAACATTGGGAACTGTATTGATAACCGTCATATTAAATTCTCTCTCTAGCCTTTCTTGAATAATTTCCATATGAAGCATACCTAGGAAGCCACATCGAAACCCAAAACCTAAAGCAATTGATGATTCTGGTTCAAATGTGAGTGATGCATCATTAAGTTGAAGTTTTTCGATAGAATTTCGAAGCTCTTCATAATCGTCTGTATCTACTGGATAAATACCAGAAAAAACCATTGGCTTCACTTCTTCAAAGCCAGCAATTGGATTTTTGCAAGGATTTTCAGATGATGTAATAGTATCTCCAACTTTTACTTCACTAGCATTTTTAATGCCAGAAATAATATATCCAACATCCCCTGTTTGAATTTGTTTTTTTGGTTTCTTTTCTAACTTAAGTGTACCAATTTCATCTGCATAGTATTCTTTTCCTGTAGAAAAGAATTTAACTTTATCTCCGCTTTTAAGAGTTCCATTTATAATTTTAAAATATGCCTCAATTCCCCTAAAAGGATTATATACTGAATCAAATATTAAAGCTTGTAAATTTGAGTTTTCTTCACCTTTTGGCGAAGGTATTTTTTTAATTATTTCTGTTAGTATATGCGGTATTCCTGCACCTGTTTTACCTGATGCTTCGATTATTTCTTCTTCCTTGCAGCCTAATAAATCTATAATTTGGCTTTTTATAAGTTCTGGATTTGCATTAGGGAGGTCAATTTTATTCATTACTGGAATAATGGTTAAGTCATTTTCAAGAGCTAGATATAGATTTGATATTGTTTGTGCTTCAATTCCTTGAGCAGCATCTACAATTAATAATGCTCCCTCACATGCTGCAATTGATCTTGAAACTTCGTAGGAGAAATCAACATGTCCAGGTGTATCAATTAGATTAAGTATGTATTTAGATCCTTCATAACTATAATCCATTTGTATAGCATGACTTTTAATTGTGATTCCTCTTTCTCGCTCTAAATCCATATTATCAAGTAATTGATTTTGCAATTCTCGTTCACTAATGGTTTTAGTAAACTCTAATAGTCGATCGGCTAAAGTGCTTTTACCATGGTCAATGTGTGCAATGATGCAGAAGTTACGGATTTGACTTTTTTGTGTGTACATAATATTTAATTAATGTTTCCAAATTTAAGTTTTCTCATTGACATATTTAATTCTAAATGTTGATTTTAGTATATTTGATTATTGATTTAGTTAAGATTAGTTATGAGATTTAGTACTCTTCTCTTATTTCTTTTATTGATATGTAGAATTTCTCTTTCGCAAGTAGTTGCTGAAGGTGATACTGTTTTGTGCTCTGGTCAGGAAGGAGAGTTGCCTATTACATTGACAGCTACTTCTTTTGCTGTTGACTTAACAGATGCTAACATTTATAGTGACGATACATTTGGCGGAGTTATTGATTTAGGTTTTGATTTCGATTTTTATGGTAATACTTATAATCAAGTTGTCCTATCTTCCAATAATTATTTATCTTTTAACACTGCAAATGCAGGTGGTTATTCTGGTTGGAATATAGGAGCAGCTGTGCCAAATAATTTTGATGCACCTATGAATGCGATTTTGTGCCCATGGCAAGATATTTATCCTGGAGTTAATGGAAATGGAATCATAGCTTATGCAACAACTGGACAGGCACCTAATCGTGTTTTCATTGCTTCATTTTGTGGTATTCCAATGTTTTCATGTACTGACATATGTTATTCAAGTCAAATTAAATTATTTGAATCAAGTAATATTATTGAAACACATATTGCACAAAAAGTATTATGTAGTACGTGGAATGATGGGGCTGCTATTCATGCTTTACATAATAATGATGGTACTATTGCTCATGTTGTAACAGGACTTGATGGTATTGAAAGAAATTTTCCTAATGAATGGACATGTGAAAATGATGGTTGGCGATTTACTCCAAACGGCAGTACTGACTATGTGCTTGAAAATATTGATTTCTCGCCTGCGGTGGCAGGAACAGATATTATTTGGCAAGATGAGTTTGGAAATCAAATTGGTACTGGAAGTGAAATAACTATTTTTCCCTCTGGAAATACAACATATACCGCGGGGGCATCTTTATGTGGTGATGCAGGTGACTGGTGTGGATTTGAAGGTGGTATTGAAGGTGATGATGTTGTTATTGTTTATGAATCTGTTGATATATCAAGTATAGATATAACAAATGCTACTTGTGACAATGCAAGTGGAGGAGAAATAAATGTAGTTGTTGATGGTACTCCTCCTTTTACTTATGAATGGTTCTCGATTGATCAAGACACTATCCTTAATCAATCTACTAGTAATTTAGTAGGTGTTGAATCAGGAAATTATCAGTTAATTATCACTACTCAAAGCGGTTGTCAATACATTGAAGATTTAATTTTTGTAGATAGTGATGGTGATGCTGTAAGTTCAGCTTTTGCTGGTGAAGACATAGAAATTTGTGAGACTGCAACTAATCTAATTGCTAATTCACCACTTCCAGGAGAGTCAGGTTTATGGACTTTAATTTCGGGACAGGGATTGATTAGTTCAAATACTAGTTCAGAAACATTTGTATCTGGTTTAGGATTCGGTGAAAATATTTTCACATGGACTCTTGAGAATGAATGTGGCACAAGCGTAGATGAAGTTATAATAACAGTAATTAATGGTAACCCTGCTATTTCTTCACTGGAGTCATTATCTTGTCTTGAACAAATACCTTTAATCGTTGATGTAGAAAATGGTGAAGGGGAGTGGACCGTGTCGCCAATGGAAGGTGTTGTTATTAATGATCCTTTTAGCGATAACACATTTGCAACAGTATCAGATTATGGTACTTATGTTTTTTCTTTTGAGGGCTGTAACGGAGTAGACTCCGAGATAGTTAATATGACATCTTCTCCACCTGAATTATCAGGTCCTCAAGAGGTGTTTTGTTTAGATTCATTTCAACTAGAAGCATTTGTTAGTGGTGACCCAGGTTTTTGGTCAGCTGATGGGCCAGGTAATATTATATTTAGTAACTCTTCATCCTTGAATCCTACTGTTTCAGTGGATAATTATGGAATTTATGAGTTTTTTTATTATGGCTGTGGATCAACATCTAGTATAATTGTGGAGATGGTCAGCCCAGCTCTATTTATTGAAGACCCTGGTGTTATTTATTGCAACTTTCAAATTGAACTAAATGCTAATTCACCTTTTGAAGGTGTATGGTCCTCAGTGAATGTGCTACCTGGAAGTACTTTAGATATTCAAAGTGATGGAAATTCAGCTATTGTTACAGTCAGTGATTATGGAACTTATTCAATTTCATTTTTAAGTTGTGGCATTGCGGATACTTTAGACTTAACTTTTAGTCCGGCACAGCCATCTATTGTTACATCAGATCACCAAAATTGTTTGCTAACCATAGATCTTTATGCAGTTACTCCAGCACTAAATTCTGGCCCTTGGGAGCAAGTGTCTGGTCCTTCATTTGCTGAAATTCTTGATCCATATTCTTCTTCAACTCAAGCTCTTGTTTCAGAATTTGGTATGTACGAGTTTTCATTTACATCTTGCGATACAATTAGTTATGTGCAAATTGGTATATCATGTCCGATGATAGTACCAAATAGTTTTTCACCGAATAGTGATGGTCTGAATGATTTATTTGAAATCGCAGACCTTAATCCAAATGTATATACTCAAAGTGTGTTTTATGTATATAATAGATGGGGAGGGATAGTTTACCTTAACCATGAGTATGGCCTTAATGGTGAATGGTGGGATGGTAGAATGATTTTTCACAATAGGCCTTTTTCAAAATTTTTACCCGAAAGAAATTGGGATGACAATACAGACTATGTTAGTGATGGGGTTTATTTCTATACTTTAGAAGTTTATAATAATACTAATAAGCAAAAGGAATTCTATTCAGGAAGTATTTTAATCTCGGCACAGAAAAAATAAATTACTTTCTATTATTAATAGTTGCAATTTGTTTTGTGATTATATCAAATTCAACATTTGCATTATCTCCCACTTTTAAGACTTTAAAGTTTGTATTTTGAAATGTATATGGTATGATAGCAATTTCAAAATAATGTTCCGTATAGTTAATTTTTGCAATTGTTAGACTTACTCCATTAATTGAAATGGATCCCTTCTGTATTATGTAATCTTTAAATTCTTTTTGAAAATTGAATTGGAAAATCCAACTACCATTTTTATCAGTAATTTTAGTACACCTAATAGTGCCGTCAATATGTCCTTGGACAAAATGGCCGTCAAATCGATCGCCTACTTTCAGACATCTTTCGAGATTTATTATATCCCCTACTTGAATAGTATCAATATTGGTTTTTTTAATAGTTTCCGATATAGCACAGACAGAATAAGTGTCATTACTTAATTTCATGACACTTAAGCATATACCGTTATGTGAAATACTTTGGTTAATTTTTAATTTATGTGCAAAAGAAGCTTGAACTTTTATAATCAAGTTGTTTTTTTCTTGCATTATTTTTTTTATTACACCACACTCTTCGATAATTCCTGTGAACATTTTTTTTTTGAGTATTTAATTTTCTAATTTAGGCATAAAAGTAACTTAAATTAACCTTATTATATGAAATTTGAAATTAAATTATATGCAGATGAATTAGTCAACTCAATAAGTTGGTGTTTAAGTAATGAATATTCAATAACGTGCCAAATTCCTTTAAGCTATTATGCTATTAGCGACAAAAATAGAGAGATTAATTATAATTTGGTAAGAAATTCAGGAGCTTCTATTCATCAATTTTTAATTCAATTAAATAAGGCTTATCATAGAAAAAAAAAATTTAATAATGTTACTATTTGTTTAAAAAATAAAGGCAAGGCATCTGTAATATTAGACTCCTTCTTAGAAGGATTTTATTTAGCTAATTATGAATTTAACACCCATAAAACTGTTTCTATCAGTAATATGTTTGAAATAAAAACTCAATTTAGTGATGAAATGACTTGGGCAACATCACTTGGCACATATATCGCTCGTGATCTAGTAAATGAGCCTCTTTCTCATCTTAATGCTGAAATTTTTTCTAAAAAAGTAAAAACTTTAGGCAAGGATGCGGGTTTTAAGGTTGAGGTACTAGATGAACAAAAAATTAAAGAGCTGAAAATGGGGGGTGTTTTAAATGTTAACAAGGGTTCTGTAACAAAACCCACATTTAATATTCTAACATTTAAATCTAAAAATTCAAAAAATGATAGACCAATTGTTTTAGTAGGAAAAGGTGTTATGTATGACACCGGAGGACTAAGCTTAAAGTCTACTCCAAATTCTATGGATATGATGAAATGTGATATGGGAGGGGCTGCGGCAGTAGTTGGCACAATATATGCTTTAGCTAAATCGAAAACAGACTGCTATGTTATTGGACTGGTTCCTGCCGTTGAGAATAGACCTGGAGGTGATGCTTATGTTCCTGGTGATATAATTACTATGATGAGTGGCAAAACAGTAGAAGTATTAAATACTGATGCTGAGGGAAGATTAATTTTAGCAGATGCATTGCATTATGCAAAAAGATTCAAACCAAAATTAGTAATTGATATTGCAACCTTAACGGGTTCTGCATCTAGATGCACTGGTAAGTATGGTGCAGTGTGTATGGAGAATTATAATAAGGAAATTTTCGGAGATTTTAGTGATAGCATGAAGTTATTAATTAGTATAGGTAATTATGTAGGAGAAAGACTAGTGGTTCAGCCATTCTGGGATGAGTATAAAAATGAACTTGATTCTTCAGTTGCTGACATTACAAATTTGGGAGGTGCTGAATCTGGCCATATTACCGCTGGAAAATTTTTAGAACAGTTTGTTGATTATCCATGGATTCATATTGATATTGCAGGTGTTGCTTTTTTGAAAACATGTTATTTATATAATAAAAAAGGTGGAACTGGATTTGGTGTTAGAGTATTATCACAATTTATAAAACATTCTTCATAATTTTTTATATGTCTAATAAGAATCAAATTATTTTAGGTATATCTTGTGGTGACATAAATGGTGTAGGCATTGAAATTATTATTAAAGTTTTAAGTGATAGTAATTTGTTTAATGTGTGTACACCAGTTCTATATATACCATCCTCAGTAATTGCTCAATATAAAAAATTATATAGCGGGTTAAATAATTTTAATTATCATGTTATTAAGAGTATTCATGATGTGTCTTCATCGCAATTGAATGTAATGAGTTTTTCAAATGAATCAATTACTATCTCGCCTGGAAAAAGCACAACGATAGGAGCAAGAGTAGCACTTCAATCACTAGAGTTAGCAACTCGAGATTTAAAAGAAAAAAAAATCAATATATTACTTACATTGCCAGTAAATAAAGACAATATTCACTCTGTTAAAAGTGATTTCTTTGGGCACACAGAATATTTGTCTCAAAATTTCAATAATGTTGATAATCTAATGTTATTATGTAATGAAAATTTAAGAATTGCAACTGTCACCAATCATATTCCAATTAGTAGTATTGCTTCAACATTGACAACTAAATTAATAGAGAAAAAAATAAAAATACTCGTAAAAACTTTAAAAATAGATTTTTTAATCTCCAATCCTAAAATCGCTGTATTAGGCTTAAATCCTCATGCTGGAGATAGTGGATTAATAGGTGAAGAAGATGGTCGTATTATTGAGCCATCAATTCAAAGTTGTTTTAATGAAGGCATCTTAGTATATGGGCCCTATTCCGCTGATGGTTTTTTTGGAACAGGAAATTATAAAAATTTTGATGCAATTTTAGGAATGTATCATGATCAAGCACTCATTCCATTTAAGCTCATGTCATTTGGTAAGGGAGTGAACTACACAGCAGGATTATCAGCCATAAGAGTTTCACCTGATCATGGTGTAGGATATGAAATAGTGGGTAAAAATATAGCAAGTATTAATTCTGTGTTATCAGCTATTTTTTTAGGTATACAATTTCACTCTAACAGATTTTTGTATAATAAAACAGTTAGAAAAAATTAATACACATAATTTAGTTATAAGTTTTTTTATATATTTGCAAACCAAATTAATTGATATAGCTATGGCTCATCCAAAGAGAAAGATATCTAAAACTAGAAGAAATAAAAGGAGAACACATTATAAAGCTGATTCACCAGTTATTGCTGTATGTCCTAATACAGGAGTTTCACACATATTTCACAGAGCATATGTGCATGAGGGCAAATTATATTATAAAGGAAAATTAGTGTCAGAAAAAATTTAATCAACTTAATTTTTTATTTTATGGTAAGCTTTTTTATTAGCTTATTTTGAAATATATTTAGCTCGAATTATATTTCTTTAGTTTTGAGTATTAATAGATTAAATAGAAATGCAAAAATATCCGGTGTAGCAGGCTGGCTGCCTGATTATGTTTTAACCAATGAAGAGCTTTCCCGTATGGTTGAAACTTCGGATGACTGGATTACCACTAGAACAGGTATAAAAGAAAGAAGAATTTTAAAAGACCCTTCTAAAGCCACTTCTGATATGGGTGCTAATGCTCTTAATAAACTATTAAATAAGTGTAATGTTGGTGCTGATGAGATAGATTTAATAATTTGTGCTACGGTGACTCCGGATATGTTATTTCCATCTACTGCTTGTTTAATTGCCGATAAAGTAGGTGCAAAAAATGCATTTGGTTTTGATTTATCCGCTGCATGTTCTGCTTTTATTTTTGCATTAGATTGTGCATCTAAATATATCTCATCTGGTCAATATAATAAAGTTGTTGTAATTGGAGCAGATAAGATGTCTTCAATTGTAGATTATAACGATCGCCAAACATGTGTGATATTTGGCGATGGTGCAGCCGCAGTTTTATTAGAACCAGATGATGAATGTGCAACAGGTGTAATTGATTCTATTCTAAAAATTGATGGTGCAGGTGGAGATTATTTAAAAATGATTGCTGGTGGTTCACTTAATCCGGCCAGTTTAGACAGTGTTAAAATGGGTCATCATTTTATTTATCAAGATGGAAAAACTGTATTTAAATTTGCAGTGACTAAAATGGCTGATGTTGCTGAGCAGATTATGAAAAAAAATAATTTATCGGGGGAAGATGTCGATTGGCTTGTTCCTCATCAAGCAAATTTAAGAATTATAGATGCTACAGCAAATAGAATGAATATAGATTCAGAAAAGGTTATGGTGAATATTCATAAATATGGAAATACAACTGCAGCTACTATTCCTCTCTGTCTGGCAGATTGGGAGGATAAGTTAAATAAAGGTGATAATTTAATACTTGCAGCTTTTGGTGGCGGGTTTACCTGGGGAGCTGTCTATTTAAAATGGTCTTATTAGGGTTTTTCTTTAAAAAAGCACCATTTTCTTTAAAAAAAGCACCATTTTCTTTAAAAAAAGCACCATTTTCTTTAAAAAG
>CEQM01135368.1_pt1 | contig 30749 bp, 22 predicted proteins | sample 531111 | NCBI WGS metagenome assembly CEQM01 (sample SAMEA2621278, study PRJEB7988) | marine metagenome | biome: marine biome (ENVO:00000447); feature: deep chlorophyll maximum layer (ENVO:xxxxxxxx); material: "saline water (ENVO:00002010), including plankton (ENVO:xxxxxxxx)" | depth 120 m
AATCTGAACCAACTTTATCACTTATTAATTTCATTTCATTCAGAAATGATACTTTGGTAGCAAAAAAACAATTATTCATATATTTAATTAATTCTGCTGTTTCAAAATTAGTTTCTATAATTGGGATAGAATTTCCGAATCTCCACTTAAATAATGATGCGACCTTATTGGTATATTGCATATCACCTCCGAGAATAAAACGAGATTGATTAATGAAATCATATTTAGCTGATCTTTCAGTTAAAAATTCAGGATTGAAAACGAAATTTAAATTTGGAAATTTATCCTGAAATAAGCGAGTGGTTCCCGGGACTATAGTTGATCGAATTAAAACTATACTGTCAGAATTGTTAATTTTATTAATAGATGATAATACATCACTAATAATATCTAAATTAATAGAGCCATCTAAATTAGATGGTGTAGGCACAGAAACAAATATATATTCAGAGTCATTCACAGTTTCATCTAATGAATGTAAAGATAATTTAGGGTCTTTATCATAAACTTTCACAACTGCATTACAACCTGTTTGAGCTGAAAACCCAAACTCAACTGCAGAGCCAACAAATCCTCTTCCAATTATTCCTATTTTTTTCATATTCCTAATTCAATTTTATAATTTTTAATCCATTTTTTTAAATCACCTTTTGGTGTCCATTTTAAAATTTTTTTAGCTTTGGAATTATCAGCAAGTGTTTCAAAAGGCTCTAGTCTTTTTTCACCATATTGTTTATCTCCACCAAACATATCTGCAACATTATTGATTGAAAAATTTTGCCCATTACCAATATTAAACACCATGCCATTTAAATTTGCTGGGTGCTGAGCAGCTAGTATGTTAGCATCGACAACATCACCAACATATGTAAAGTCTCTTCTTTGATTACCATCATTAGTAATAGTAAGTGGCTGATTGTTTAGCATTTGTCGAGCAAAAATACCAGTCACTAAACAATATGCTCCATCAAGATTCATGCGCTCACCATATACATTAAAATACCTGAGAGATACTGTATCTAAATTATATACTTGACTAAACATACTACAATATTGTTCACCAATATATTTTTGCAAACCATAAGGAGAAAGAGGGTTAGTTTCATCATCTTCCGCTTGGGGCACCTTATCACTATCTCCGTAACAAGAACTACTTGCACTATAAATTATTCTTTTAACTTTTGATTTAGATGCAGCATATAAAATATTCAATGTTGAAGTTACATTAGCATGATGATACGGTATTGGATCTTCAATGGATGGCTGTACCCTAGCTAAAGCTGCTAAATGAAATATAAATTCCACTCCATCTAAAATATTAATTAATTCAGAAATATCGATAGTAGATAAATCGTATTTTAAAAAATTAGCTTTTGGGTTAATATTCTTTAATTTACCTGTTGACAAATTATCAATAATTACAACATCTACACCTTTCTTGATTAAAACATCAACTAAATTTGAACCAATAAATCCAGCTCCCCCAGTAACTAATACTTTATCCATGATTATGAGTTTACTGTAATGTGAAACTAATTGGTACTGTAAAACTTATACTAACAGCCTGTCCTCTTTGCTTAGCAGGTATTAAATCAGGAATGGATTTGACTAACCTTAAAGCTTCGGCTTTTAGGTGTTTATCGTTGCCTCTAACAACCTGTACATTTGTCACCTTGCCTTTTTTACTAACATGAAAATTAACTATAATTCTTTCAGAAATACCCATTTCTTTAGAGATAGCAGGATATTCAAAATTATCTAAAATATGTTGCATAACACCCTTTTGAAAACATGCTTGTTTTTCTTCTCTAGATGCGGATTTATTGCAACTAAAAAATAACGGAGGATCCTCCACTACTGCAAAAAGTACTGCTTCTTCTTCTTCTTCTTCTTCCAAGATTTCAATAATCTCTTCTTCATCTGTGTCTGCTTCCTCGATATCTAATTCATCTTCAATAATAATATCATCCTCAACAATTGTAATCTTTGGTGGTGGTGGTGGTGGTGGTGGTGGTGGTTTTAATTCTTTTTCGGTTAAAGGTATAATTTCTTCCTCAAGATCTAGTAATTCTAAAGAGCCTAAGCTAGATAGAGTTTTATCATAGGTTTTCCACTCAAATGCAATAATTACAAATAATAATGAAAGAATTAGTCCAAGTTGAACAAAATATCTTCTTTTTTTTTCTAAATCAAATTTTGGATTTTTCTTTAAATTCATAATTAACTGCTAATTTAATTAAAACGATTCATGAGTACAAGGTTTAAAACTTTAAAGTTATAAACCAATAAGTTCTTTATATTGGTCAGCTGACAATAAGTGTTGAGTTTCACAACCTTCGTCAACTTCAACTTTAATAATCCAACCATTTTGATATGAATCTTCGTTGACAAGCTCAGGGCTACTTTCTAATTTCTCATTTATCTCTAATATTTTTCCATTAATTGGCATATATAAATCAGACACTGTTTTTACAGCCTCTACAGACCCAAATATATCATCAATATTTAAAATTTCCCCAAGAGTATCAACATCAACAAAAACTATATCTCCTAATTCACTTTGTGCATAATCAGTAATACCTACTAAAGCAGTATTTCCTTCAATTAAAACCCATTCATGGTTTTGAGTATATTGTAAATTTTCTAGTACTTTCATAAATTTTTGATTGCAAATTTAATTAATTTCTTAAATTATATATTCTTTCTATAATATTAACTACACCAATACCATCAGAAAAGTTATGTGTTTTATTATCATTATTCGAGCCTAATAGTACTTTTATAACATGATCAATCATTTTATCGTGATTAGATGCTGAGCCTTGATAATCGCCATAATCATTGCATTCTGTTTGCATTTTAATTTGAGGAACAGTATAATTTTTGACATCACAGTAAATGATTTTATCCATATATTGACCGCCTATTTTAATAGTACCTTTTTTTCCAATAATAGTTATACTACTTTCAAAATTTTTATTCCACAAAGCTGTAGAGTACATAAAGACACTTTCTATAGGGGTATTATTATTTTTATTCTTAAGATGGAAATTTACAATACCTGAATCTTCAAATTCTATATAATCTTTACTTTGAAACGATGAGAAATTAGCACTGATATTAGAAAAATCTCCAAATATCCAATTAATTATATCAATAAAATGTGAAAACTGAGTAAATAATGGACCTCCATCTTTTAATTTCGAACCATGCCAAGTACTATTTAAATAATAATTTTCATTTCTATTCCAAAAACAATTCACAGATATCATATTTATATCGCCAAGTAAGTTCGCATCAATAATATTCTTTAACCATAATACAGTTGGTGAAAATCTATTTTGCATTACACCAAACATAATTTTATTATGACTACTAGCAACTTGAGTTATTTTCTCAGCATCTAGGGTATTAAGTGCAATAGGTTTTTCAATAACTACATCTTTTTTACTGTTCAAAACACTTATAGCCATACTTGCATGTAAATAATTTGGTGTGCAAATATTGATAACATCTACATCTTGTTTCAGTAAACCTTCTAGACTATTACTAAAAATTATATTAGGATTTAACTTCCTCCACTGATCTTTAGAATTAATATCACATACACTAACAAGTTGTGCATCAGGATGATTAATGATGCAGTCTGCATGTCGTGTACCAATGTGACCTAATCCAATAATACCAAATTTAATTTTCTTTTTTTTCATTCAATAAGATTATTCTTTATGTACTGATTGATGCTTTTTTTAACCATTAATTGCATTTCATATGTCATTTTCGAATTATATTCTCCTAATTCTAAATCTTTGAAGATTTTATTTTGCAAAACCAAATTTAAACTTATTGGCAATAAATCTAATTGTAACTGGTAATTTTTTTCATATAGAGATTCTATATTATCGTCAAAAGAAATATTAATTTTTTGCTGACAAACTAATAGGCCAGAATCTATTTTATCATTAATTAAATGAGCTGTAACTCCAATAGGATATTTTTTATAAATAGCCCAGAGAATAGAATCTAAACCACGAATATAAGGTAGAATTCCTGGATGAAAATTAATAACTCCATATCTAATTAAATTAATAACTTTCTTATTTAAAATTCGAGCTCCAGAAATAACACCAAAGTTAATTTTATACTCTTTTACTAACTGTATTGTATCTTGACTATTATGCTTAACGACGAAAAAAGGTATACTATGTTTTTTTGCTAATTCATCTATAGAACTTTGTATATGTTTCTTCGGTAAAGAAATAGCAGATTTAGGGGATTCAATCTGAATATAATTTGCTGCTAAAATTAAAGAAATATTGAATTGATTTTGATATAATTTATTAAAAAAATCAATTGTCTTCCTATGTGGAAAATTATAACAAAAAAGAACTATGTTTAATTTTTTATTCAATTATTATATTTTTGAATTTTATCACATATAAATTGCACTTGGTCATTCTCCATCTCTGGATGGATAGGTAATGATATAATATTTTCACAAATCATTTCCGCAATAGGCAATTGATTTGTAACAAAATGCATATATGGTCTCTGTTTATGTAGAGGTTTAGGATAATAAATCATCGTAGGAATACCGTTTTCACTTAAATAATTTTGAAAATCTAACCTATTAATTTGAGAATCTAAAATAATACTATATTGATGATATATGTGATCTGAACTATTAATGGTAATTGGTACTGTTAACCATGATAAACTTTTCAATCTTGTATTATATTGCTGAGCAATTTTTTGTCTTAATTTATTAAAACTATCTAATAATGGTAATTTAAAAGAGAGTACAGCAGCTTGTAATGCATCTAATCTTGAATTTAATCCAATGGTATCATAGATATACCTTTCCTTTTGCCCATGATTTGCTAATAAATATATTTTGTCTGCTAACTCTTTATTTTGAGTAAATAAAGCACCTCCATCACCAAAACAGCCAAGATTCTTAGATGGATAAAATGATGTGATTCCAATATGTCCTAAAGTACCAGAAAATTTTTTATTTAATGTTGAATTATATAAACATTTACTCCCCAAAGACTGAGCTGCATCTTCAATAATAAATAACTGAAATTTTTTTGCAATTGATATAATACTTTGCATATCACAACACTGTCCAAATAAATGAACAGGGATAATTGCTTTTGTTTTGTGAGAAATTTTTGTTTCAACCATTTTGTGGTCTAATAAAAATGTTTTTGGATTAATATCTAAAAAAACAGGCTTAAGACCTAATAAACATACAGCTTCTACTGTGGAAACAAAAGTAAATGTTGGAACCAATACTTCATCTCCAGCATTTAGATTTAATGACATCAAAGCAATAGATAATGCATCTGTTCCATTTGCACAAGAAATAACATGTTTTGAGTTTAAATAAGTAGATAATGATTTTTCAAATTTTTCCACCTCACTACCCTTTATATAACAACCCGACTTAATAACATCTAATACTTTTTTATTTATTTGCGAAGAATATCTCTCATACTGAGAAACAACATCTACCATATGTATTTTTTTCATGATATTTTTTTTTACATAAGTGTTAGTCTAAAACTTACACCAATATTAGTATTAGAAGTTGGGAATGAAGAAGACACAACATAATCCGTGACTACTTGATCATAAAATAATTTCAGATTAACTCTGTTATTAACAACATAATCTGCTGAAAATTTTAAAGTAATTAATGACTGTCCAGATGTTGGTTGATTAGTTTCCTCTTCAATCCGACGAATAATAGTTTTATTATTTCTTATTGAAATATCTGCACGTAAATCTAAATCACTATTTACTTGTTTTTGACCACTACCGCCATCAAACATTAATTGCACACCCTGAATCCTATATCCTAACCCTACAATATATTCAAAACCTTTCACTTCAGTAATTTGACTATTAGATAAATTTAAACTTATTGTTCTATCTTTTTTATATTCAACTCTTGCTGTCATACTATTTTTCATAGTGAAATCTAATTTGAAAAATGGAGCAAACTGCTCAGTAATATTAACTTGATCAATTTGAAATTCAGGTATGTAATTACCACCATATATATTTGGATTCAGTTCCTGTAATGAATACGGTAAATAATTTAAATTACTAATAAACGACCCTACAGAATATGTTGATCTATAACTGTGACTCATAGTAATATTTTTAAAATTATTTTTCACAAATCTAATTTTAGTAAAACCATTGAAATTTAGATTCCAATTAGGCATAGGTACTTTTGGAAAAATACTTAATGATTGTTTGTTAGGATCTGTTCCAGAGTATGCCGCTAAAAAAGCTGGAATCAACACATCTTGAGAAGAGGAACTATAACCCTCAGGAAAAGATTGTGAAAAATTATTTTGATTACCTAATCTTTGTGCAATATCATATCTATAATTAAGGAAATTATCAAATAATTCTGAAGAATTATCCATACGGTCAGAAATAAATGCAGTTTTAATTGGTAAAAAAGAGATGTTAAAACTACCAGATCTAGTATTGCTAACATGTTCAAATTCTGGATTTAAAAGGTCGCTTGAAGTGTTTTTAAAATACTCACTTTCATTTTCTGAATATCTTCTTGAACCTGTAAACATTATCTTAAATCTACTAATTGGCTCCACAGTTGCACGAATATTTAAATTATTAGAAAATGTTTGAGTATATAAATAATTTAATAAAGTATCCGTTGTAATCCAGCCATTTTCTGCTGCTTGGATCCTAAGGTCATTTTGACTACCAAGTACAAATCCTAATGTAGGGGCAGGAGAATTTAAAGGGCTATTTAAACCAAAAAATTGTGCTTCGGGAAGAAATCCTGGGAGTAATGTTCCATTTGTTTCGGTATAAGAGATAGCAAAGTTTTTTATACTAAACAGACCTTTTGCTATATAATTTAAGATTTTTAGTTTTGATTCTTCCTGATTTTCTACATTATTATTAATGTCATTTTTAAGATTACTTCTAGATGGTATTCTAGATCTGTTTGATGAATTATTAGCTAATAATTTTTTGAGAAACGGTACTTTATTATATAAAGATGTTAAGTTTAATTGAGTATTAAATTTAATAGAATTATTATTTTGAATGGTATTACCATAATTTGAAGCAGCCAACGAACTTGACCTCCAATCATATCCTGCATCGTAATTAATAGTTGAATTTACCCAGCTCAATAAAGGTATTTTACTAATGGGGAGAGTATATCGCACATCAAAATTATGTTGATAATTAGTAGGTCTACCGAACGACAAAATATTATTCCAAATTGAATCTCTTTGCTCCTTTGTCTCAATTCTTCCATAAGGTTCATCAATAATAGATTGATTTCTAGCAGAAAAATTAAGCTTAATTGAACGTGTTAAATCATACTTCATGTTATAGATTCTACTCATAGTAAATAATTTACTATACATAGCTGGTAATTCTAAATCTTGAATGCCGGATGTGTTTCGCATTTTAGACTCTAAATATGATTTATTAAAATCCGTTCTAAACGAGAATTGCTTAGGTGAGTAATAAAAATTAAAATCTTTTATTAATCTTAGGTATTTACCTTTTTTTAAGAACTTTAATTTAGAAAATGGCTTAATATTTTTAGGATTAGTATTGAAATTATATCCTAAACCACCCGTATGATCCTTTCTGATTAAATACTCAGTATTAATACTACTACTATTAACTTCATTATATGAATAACTTATTGAAAAATTTTCTAAATCATATATTTTTGATACATTTTTACCAGCTGGCCTCTCTTTTCTAACATTTGTAAAATTAATGCTTTTGATTTTTGTATAGTTCCGCACTATACTTTTTAAAGAATCTCTAGCAGACTTACCGCCTTCTAATTCTGCTACATCTAAGCTCGTTTCTAAAAGAATATCTGGATCTAGAGGATTATACTGGGGATTATCTACTGATTCTGACACAGAAACATACATTGGAAACTTAATATTTGATTCCGGTGAAAAAAATTGACCTAACTCCAAACTAGCAGTTAAATTATATCTTTTTGAGTCTTCTAAGTTTCTTTCAGAAATATTTTTCTCTAGACTTCCAAAACCTACAGTACTCATTGATCCTGCAAATGCAATATTTGCAAAATCAGCTAATCTTAATCTAACTTGTGTCCTTGCTGCCCAACCTCCTTTTTCATTGAAACCTGTTAACCTTAATTCGTTAACCCATATTTCACCTGATTGATTCTCTCCATTTTGAGAATTACCAGCTAAAGGATTTCTAATTCCTAACATAATTGTTTTTACATTTCCTAAATTTGGATTTCCAAGTATAGAAATAATTCTTCCGTCATCTAATATATTTGCATATAATGAATCATAACCATAATTATTATTATTACGTTGCTGCTTCACTGCTTGTAACAAGCTAAGTTTTAAGTCAATTTTATTATCATTAGGCCAAATAGCTGCTCTATCTTCCTTACTCACATACCAATCCGTTACCTTTAAAGGAATCGAATATTCATAATAATTACTTACATAATCACTTCCTATTCTAAGAAATAAATGCAAAGAATCATCTTGCAAGGAATATTGCTCAAGACCTTCAGCATGAGAATACATTTCAATTTTCTCATAATTTCTCATATCCATACTAACATTTTTAAATGCAGCTTTAGCTTGTCCATCCTCTAATTCACTAACCTTTAAAACCATAGCTTGTTCATTTTGCTGTGTAAAACTAGTAGCACCATATAAAGTTTCTCTTTCAATACCAGGAGGTAAATTATATGGGATAGGGAGTCGATGTGCATTTTCCTCATAGTTCACAACTGAAATATCAAATTGGGTAGAATTGTTAAGCCCTGGGTTGCCTGTAGATAAATCATTTAAATACCTCCTCCATTCACCACGTACTAATTCAAAACTTGCAAATCTACAAACTGTAGCATCTTCAAATCCTGTTAAAAAAGTTCTAATAAATCTTATTGATTTAAAATCTTCAATTGTTCCAATTTTTTCATCATAATTTTGTATTGGAATTTTAAATTGAATCCATCTCGTTCCAAAACTAGGGCCTTGGGTGCTATCAATATAGATGTCATTAATATAATTTTGACCCTGTTGCAACTCACCTGGTTTTAAATGAATTTTATATTGGTAGTAACTTTCTGACTCACTTAAAGTTTGATCATTATTTATGTCTTCAACATCTGGTAAATTAGTTGCTGATGTTGGATAATCTTCATCAGACTGATCAGAAGTCGGTGAATTTCCCTGAACACCATTATAATTTTTATATCTTTTTAAGATACTTGTTTCTGTATTATCAAATTGTGAACTTCTAAAATATTGAAAATTATCTGCAGCAGGATCTAATTGTGCTTTTATATAAACAGAGTCTAATATATTAGGAAAATACTGTTCAATTCGATTTAAATAATCATTAAAATCAATTTCACTTACATCATCAAGACCATCATAACCTAAATCCTGATTTTCTCTAGCACCATCATCATTGTCAAAGGCATTAACTAAAGATTGGATTGAGGGTACACGACCCCACACTGTGGTGTCTATATTATTATCAGAACCATCTATTGGTAATCCATTTTCAAAACTTTTTCTTGAATCTTTTAAAATATCCTCCGAAATATTACCAAGATTAATGTATAGTTCACCTCCATTATGATCAGGTTCATATAAAAATGGGTCCATCATCCAAAATTCTATAAACTCGATATTAGCAGCCTCAAAATCATTAGTTTCTATTTTACGAGTCATTCCTCCCCACCTGGTTTCAGGATTAATTAAATATCCATCTTGATCAATTCCAGAAGAAAAATCCGAACCTTCAACATCAAAATTATATGGACCTCTTTCATTTGGGTAAAATGCAATATCTAATGTACGAAGTCTAGATGGTTGTCCAGTTTGCTGATCTTTATTAGGAAAAACTTCATTAATAAAAATTTCTCTTACATAATGGTTTGCCTGTTGATCAGGGTCATTTATTATATGATTAGGTGTTATACTCGAGTTTCTCTGAAACAAAGGATCAATTACATACCATGCTAATTTAGCTCTATTATAACCATAACGAAGGTCATTACTATAAATAGATTCTGGAAAATACCCATTTTGTGAATCAGGATTTCCTTGAGGAGTTGAAGACAGGGACCATGCAGATGCATTTCTTATATCAATTGCAGATTGACTATTTTCAAAATCATCAATATATGAGGTCCCAGTTTTATCAATATTAATTGATTTCGGATGACCTGGGATAAAATATGCAAATTCAGAATTAATAGCAATATTAGAAACTTCTTTTGTCTCTATCAAAGGTAATTTATCAATAAGTTTGGTTAAAAATCTTGATTCCGTTGAATATGCAGTATTAAGACCTACGATTGTATTTGATATTGGCTCATCACCAATATTAATTTTTTGAGTTAATGGCTTTTCAGTTAAATTCAATGCACTTGCACCAATTATAAAATCCTTATTTACTTTATAATCTAAATGTGCACCCATAAATCTCTTTGATTGAAAATTAAATAATGAATTATTTTCTAATGTAATTCTAATTGGCTCAGAAGAACCTAAAACTCCTTCGTCTATAATACGTACTCTACCCATTGTATAATCTACAGTGTAATGTATATTTTCTTCTAAAATTCTACCCCCTGAACTCACCTTTACAGATCCCTCTGGGATATTCATAGCATTTAAAGAAATTTCTGAACCAACAGATGATTTATACTGACCTCTTAATAAAAATTTATTTAATTCCGCTATTTGACCTGCAGCTGCTTGAGTAGAGTCATATAATGCATCAAAACAATATAAATTAGCAACATCATAAAATGGGTCAGAGGTATTTGGATTATCACAATCTATATTTATACCACTAAATTGTTTTCTTAGGGCACAACCAAATGGTGCAGTTGTAGGAAAGTAAATACGACCGTTCGAAGAATTAATTAAGATACCATCAATAAAATCAAATACTCCGTCTGAACCCGGATCATTATTAGTATTTAAATTATCTAACCCGAATATTTGTAATAATGGAACTTCTTTAATACCAGCAGGACCCTGAGTCAAAAAATTAACAGGGGCACCTAATGAATCATTTTGGTGAAGTATTTCTAAAATAAAATCATCTCTATTAATTTGATAAGCACCAAGAGAATAAACATTTTTCATTAATAAATTCCATTTAGATTGTGAAACATCTGTCATAGTAGACTTTAATAATTTTAATAATAAAGTACTTGGTGAAGTAACATCAGTTGAGAATTCTCCAACTTGATAAGTTTCACCCATATATGTGTACTGAAATGCTACAGCAAGAATTTCATCAGATGATAATGCTTGATTTAGTGATATAAAGCCTAATTGAGAATTTAATGAATATTCAGAGCTAGATAATCTTCTTGCATTTTCAATTTTCTCATAATCCAATCCCTGGTCAAAACCATTATAAAACGGATTATTAAAAGCACTTGTGATTTCAGAAATATTTCGAATTGAATCAAATGTATTATCAACAACTTCTTCTATAAATTCTACTGGATTTAATGAATTATTACTATTGTCTGGAACATATGGAAATGGTACATTATCATCTTGAACTAAGGAATTAATCGGATTAATACCACTATGTTCACCTAAATCTTGAAGAGCTAATATATTACGTGTATTAACAGTCGATGCATTCTTATTAGTAATATAGACCTCAATCTTTGTGATATTAATTGCTGAACTAATAATGGGTAATAATTCAGGGTTCATTGCTTGATCATAAGCTTCATAAAAATACTGGGACAAGAAAAAATGCTTATTTTCTTCATAATCGTCAATTGACAATTCAAACTCTGTCATCTGTGCCCCTCCCTGTATTTCAATAGATGAGGTCTCACTTTTTTGTTCCGAAAATACAGTTGTTAGAGTTGATTTACCAAATTGGAATTTAGTTTTTACACCAAATAAACTTTGTGCACCAGTGATTAAAGATCCAGATAAAGGAAGACTCACATTACCTAATTCAATTTTTTTGACAATATCATCTTCATCACCAGAATATTCTAATTTAATTTCATTTTCAAATTCAAAAGTAGCTTCAGTATCATAATTAGCTTGTAATTGCAACTTGTTACCTATAGTTCCAATAACATTCATCTGTATCCTTTCATCAAAATTAAATGATGTTGTTTTTCTCTGCTCTTCAGGAAGAGCTGGATTATCAATTTTATTAATAACACCTGAAAAAATTAATTCTGCGGAACCTTGAGGTTTAATATCTACTAATGATCCACCAAAAATTCTATTACTAAGTTGATCCCCAATTCCAATTTTTCCTAATTCATCTTTTTCTGCTAATTGTATTCGCTGCTTCCAATATTGATAAAAATTCTGATTAAATAAATAGTTTTGATACTCAGATTGAGAAAAAGATTTGGGAAGATTTATTCGATGTCCACCTACATAATGTGTAATAGATATAGTTTGATTATCAAAATCATATTGAGTACTATCAATAATATTAGATGGTTGCAAAAACCAGTTGTCACCATTATAATCCTGTCCTTTTGAAATAAAAAAAAAGAAAATAAAGAAAAATAATATTTGCGTCTTATTTGTTTCCAAACAATTCAAAATTTATATAGCTTTTAAAGCTTTTTTTATTACTTCTTCAACGGACAAATCAGGATTTTCATATATAATTTTATCAACAATTGGTTGCATTTTTTTCAAAGCAAAACCTAATTTTTCTAAAGCATATAAAGATTCTTGCTTAATACTATTATTCATATTAGACGAACTAGTACTAGTTGGAATATCAATATTCATTTTATCTTTTAAATCTATTATAATTCTTTGAGCAGATTTTAAACCAATACCCTTTACACTTTTCAATGAATTAACATCCTCATTTATAATTACTTTTTTTAATTCGATTGGAGTCATAGAAGACATAATCATTCTTGCGGTAGACGCACCAACTCCAGAAACTGTTAACAATAAGCAAAAACAATCCCGCTCTTGTTTATCAAAAAACCCATATAGAGTGTGAGAATCTTCTTTCACAGATAGGTAAGTGAAAAATTTATTTTTTGATGATTTGTCATTTTCAAATTGTGAAAAAGTATTTAACGAAATATTAAGATAATAGCCAACTCCATTGCATGAAATTACTGCATGGGCAGGTGTTAATTCAATAATATTTCCCTCTAAAAAAGTAATCATAATTTATCGTCTTTCATGGGCATCTACTGATGCAATAGTTGCCATATGTATAATTTCATTAACACTGCTTTCAAGTTGCAAAATATGAACAGATTTTTTCATACCTAATAAAACCGGCCCCATTGTTTCTACGTTTGATAATTCCTGTAATACTTTATAAGAAATATTTCCTGAAAATAAATTAGGAAAAATTAAAGTATTTACATTTTTATCAATCAATTTCGAAAAAGGAAATAATCCAATTCTTTTTTCTTTATTTAATGCAAAATTTGCTTGCATCTCACCATCAATTAATAATGAAGGATACAATTTATGTAATCGATTAACTACTTTGTTGATTTTTATAGTTTCCTTGTCTTTTGATGAACCAAAATTTGAATATGAAAGTAATGAAACAATAGGCTTAATACCAAATCTTTTAACTGCATTAACAGTTAATAATGTAATTTCTAATAATTCATCTTCCGTTGGATTTTTATTAATAGTTGTGTCGGCAAAAAATATAGGTCCTTTTTTTGTAACCACAATATAAAGACCTGCTAATATATTTGACTGTTTACCTATAATTTCTAAAGGAGGTCTAAGGGCTTCGGGGTAACTTCTAGTCACACCTGATAAAAAAACATCTGCTTCATTATGCAATAACATCATGGACCCAAAATATGCTCTATCTCTCATTCTTCTTCTTGCTTGATTTTTAGTTACACCATTTCTCTCATGCATTTTCCAGTAAACATCAGCAAAATCATGTCTTTTTAATCTCCACTCTTCGTCCTTAACATCGATAATTTCAATCCCTGATAAATCAATACCATTTTCTTGTGACAAATTATAAATAAATTTTTTATTCCCTAACAATATTGGTATACATAAATCATCAATATGTAATATTTCTGCAGCTTTTAAAATATTGTAATTATCAGCTTCTATAAAAAGAACACGTTTTTTATTTTCTTTTGCTGTTCTATTAAAGCTTCTAATTAATCGATTATCTAAACCAAGTCTATCAATTAAAATTTCCTCATACTTATCCCAGTCTGTAATTTCTTTTTTAGCAACTCCTGATTTAATTGCCGCTTTTGCAACTGCTATAGAAACTCTAGTAATTAAACGAGGATCATTCGGTTTAGGAATAATATAATCCGGGCCAAAGGATAAATTTTTACCATGATATGCTAAGTTAACATCCTCGGGAACTACTTCTTTTGCAAGGGCTGCAATAGCTCGTACTGCTGCTACCTTCATAGACTCATTTATTTTTGATGCTCTCACATCTAATGCACCACGAAATATATATGGAAATCCTAAAACATTATTTACTTGATTAGGGAAATCTGACCTACCAGTTGCTATAATTATGTCTTTTCTTGCTTTTTTAGCATCCAAATATGAAATTTCTGGATCAGGATTAGCCATAGCAAATACAATTGGATTTTTATTCATTGTTTTTAACATTTTTTGAGTAACAGTGTTCCCAACAGAAAGACCTATTAAAACATCAGATTTTTTTATTGCATCTGATAATGTATGAACCCTTCTATTAGAAGCAAATTTCTTTTTCTCTTTCGATATTTCACTACGATCTTTCCTTATTACACCTTTACTATCACAAAGAATAATATTTTGTCTTTTAACCCCTAATCTTATATATAATTTTAAACAAGATATTGCAGCGGCACCTGCTCCATTTACTACAACCTTAACTTTATCTATTTTTTTATTAACAAGTTCTAATGCATTCAACAAAGCAGCACCTGAAATAATAGCTGTTCCATGTTGATCATCATGCATCACAGGAATGGACAGCTCTTTAACTAATCTACGTTCAATTTCAAAACATTCGGGAGCTTTTATGTCTTCTAAATTAATACCGCCGAATGTAGGTGCAATTGATTTAACTGTTTGAACAAATTCATCAGTATTTTCTACATCTAGTTCAATATCAAAAACATCAATATCAGCATAAATTTTAAAAAGAAGTCCTTTTCCTTCCATAACAGGCTTTGCAGCTTCCGGACCAATATTGCCTAATCCTAGTACAGCGGAACCATTAGTAATTACAGCTACTAAATTACTTTTAGCTGTGTACTTATACACATCACTTTTTCTTTTTGCAATACTTTTACAAGGTTCTGCAACACCCGGAGAATATGCTAATGCTAAATCCCTTTGACTTCTATATCTTTTTGTAGGAACAACTTCTATTTTTCCTGGTCTTTTTTTTGAATGAAAATCTAGTGCCTCTCTTCTATTAATGTTGGTCATAATTAGTTAGTATTGTGCGAAGATAAATTAATTAACTTCATAAATGATTTCTACTTCCTTAAATTGTATGGGATTATCTTCTAAATAAAATCTATAAGTCACCTCGTATTGACCAGGAATACTTGCATTTAAATATGATTTAAAATAATCATCCTCCTCAAAAGGATTTAAACTCATAGGGACGGGTGATAATATGGTAGATGATGGAAAACATATACCATTAAAACAAAAATATGATGAAGCTATAGCCTCATTAAAATCATCAGAAATATCATCCGGAGTCTGGTTGTTATTTACAATAGAATCACTAGTAAAAAATTTCCTTACTACAAGACCCTCCATCACTGAACAAGATGCATTTCTAATGTGAATATGTGAAATAATATCTTCTCCTACATATCCACTTACATTTTCTTCAATAAATACTATTTCTATTGGATTAGGTAAAGCATCGATTTCATATAAACAAGAATTATCATCACAGATTGCTAATTGATTATAATTACATGCAACATTATCAGTACAACCATCAGGTAAATTACAGCTACCATCATCTTCCGTGGCATCAGGGTTATAGTTACAGGCCGTAGAATCCATACATCCAGAGATACTTTCAGAAGGGCAACCCATTAAAATTAACAGACAAATAAAAAATAAAAAATTATAACATAAAGTTTTCATATTAAATAGAATTTAAAGTTGTATACAATATTTAATACAAATTTAACTATAAATAAACCAAATTGATTACAATTAACCATAATATATGATATAATTTTAGTATATTAGTAGACTCATTAATAACGAACTTTTAAACAAAAAATTATGAAAAAACTATTACTATTAGCTGTATGTGCTATTTTTTACTGCTCATATGCTCAATTGCCTCCTAATAGCTTTGGTGAAGACTTTACACTAACTGATATTAATGGTAATGAATTTAATTTACACTCTACCCTAGATGAAGGAAAAACAGTGATATTAGATTTATTTGCTGTATGGTGTGGTCCATGTTGGACTTTTGCTGAAACAGGAGTATTAGAAGACTTACAAGCAGCATACCCGGATGATGTAGTATGTGTTGCTGTTGAAGCTGACCCCACTACACCTGAAAATACAATTTTTGGCGGTGGAAATTCAGTTGGAGACTGGTCAACAATTATTGATTATTTAATGATGGACGACCCAGACGGTAGTGTTGCAGATGACTATGCACTTGCATACTATCCAACTATATATAAAATATGCCCTGACAGAATGGTAACTGAAGTTGGTCAATTAACCAGTGTTAATGCTTTTGCTTCCGAAGTTGGCTCTTGTACTTCTGCTCAGTATAGCAAAGATGCAAGAATGTTATCTTACAATGGTGACGAAACATACTGCCAAGGAAGTATGAATGCATCTGTTACTATTCAGAATTACAGTGTAGGTGCTACATTAACTGAATGTGATATTATTACAAAAGTAAATGGTGCAGCATTTGATACATATAATTGGTCTGGTTCACTTAACACTTATGAAGTAGCTAATATTAACATAGGAACAATATCAGGAATTCCAGATAATGCAGATATTACTTTTGAAATTGAATATAGTGGTGATATGGATCAAAGTAATAATACTATTGAACCAAATATTACTGGATCTGAAGAATCTTCAGTATATGTTACACTAACTGTATTAACTGATGCATATGCAGATGAAACTTCCTGGGAATTGTTTGATTCAAATGGAAATGTAGTTGAATCTACAAACATAGTAGGTCAAGCCTATGGAGCTGCAGGTGACTACTCAGGTTCTAACAATACAGAATTCGTATATGACTGGACATTAGATGCTGGTTGCTATACATTTTCTGTTTACGATGCATATGGTGATGGTGTTAATTCTTCCCAATGGGGAGGAGTAGATGGCGAAATCACTTTAACTAATGCTGCATCTGGTGATGTATTTTTCTCAGTATGGGACTTTGGAGATGTAGCTAGTGTTGCATTCGATGCTGGAGCTCTTTCAGATATACAAGAAAATGTGAGTACTAAAATTAATGTTTTCCCAAATCCATTTAAAGATTACACATACCTATCTGTGGATTATTCAACTAATCATCTTCATAGGCATATGCCCTTAGGAGATATGAATGTTGAAATATATAATAATATAGGTAAAATAGTTTACTCAAACCAATCTATTTTAACTCCAGGCACCAACAATCTTAAAATTGAATCTGGTGACTTACTACCTGGATTATATTATATGAATGTTATTATTGATGGAACAAGTAATTTGAAACCTTTAACTATAATTAAATAATAATATATAGGACTAAAAAAAGCCACCTAAACAGTGGCTTTTTTTTTAATATTAAATTTGAATAAATATGAAAAATTATCATTTGATATTAATGTTACTGCTAAGTTATTTATGCTATCCGCAAATACCTTCAGTAGATATTAAAAAATTAGATGGAGGTATTATTAATACTTCTGAATTTGACAATGACGATGGACCTATAGTGATAAGTTTTTGGGCAACTTGGTGCAAGCCATGTAAACAAGAGTTAGAAAATATACATGAAGTTTATCAAGATTGGCAAGAAGAAACAAAAGTTAAATTAATTGCAATCAGCATTGATGATGCAAGAAATACATCAAAAATAAAACCATTAGTAAATTCCAAGGGCTGGGAATATGAAGTTTACCAGGATAGTAATCGTGAATTTGCTACAAAGATGGGTGTTAATCCTATTCCTCATACTTTTTTAATAAATAAAGATAAAAAAATTATTTATGATCATGTCACATATAGCGATGGTGATGAAGATGAATTATATGAAAAAATTCTTGAGACTATTGAATAATAAATATGAAAAAATACTTTAGCATAAGTTGCTTATTAATCACATTAAATTTAACTAGTCAAAATTACCAAGAACATAATTTTAATGGTAATACCCAATTAAATTACCAAACATTTCAAGAAGACTTAACTATTAGTGCCGAAGAAAGACCTTCTTATACATCTGGTTATACAAATCTATTATACAATTATAAAATGCTTACTATAGGAACAAGAGTAGAATTATATAATAATGCTATACCTGGACTATATGATTATGAAGGATATGGGATTAGTAATAAATTTGTGCAATTTCAAAACAATTTAGTCGATATTACAATTGGAAACTTTTACGAGGAGTTTGGTAGTGGATTGATTTTTAGAACTTACTCAGATCCAAATTTAGGAATTGACAACTCAATTAATGGATTAAGATTAAAAACTACATCATCATTAGATGGAATACATTTTACTGCATTAATTGGAAAGCAAAAATCCTATTGGGAATATAGTGAGAGCTTAATTAGAGCATTAAATATAAATATCAACTTAAATGACTTTTTGCTTAAAAAATGGACTTCTAAAATAAATATAGGAACCAGTTTTGTTACAAAAAAAGAAAATGACGAAGATCCTTTATATATTCTACCTGAAAATATTGGTGCTTTTAATGGTAGAATAAATATTACAAAAGGAAATACATCACTGAATTTAGACTATGCATATAAAATCAATGACCCTTCTGCAGATAATAATTATATTTATAAAAATGGTAATGGTCTCATCTTAACTGGTAATTATTCAAAAAAAGGATTTGGTGTAGCTCTTGGTTTAAAAAGAATTCAAAATATGGGATTTAGAAGTGAACGTAATGCTATATTACAAGATTTAAATATTAATTATATTACTCCTTTCACAAAACAACAATCCTATTCTCTAGCAACTATTTACCCATACTCAAGCCAAGCAAATGGAGAAATGGGATCACAAATAGATATTTATTATACAATTCCAAAAAAATCAAAATTAGGTGGCAAATATGGTATGCAAATTAATCTGAATTTTTCCAATGTATTTAATATAAATAAAACTATTGGGAAAGATTCTCAATTAATAGATGAAAGTGGTACGATTGGATACAATTCTAATTTTTTCGTATTAGGTGAAGATAAATTGTTTCAAGAATTAAATATTGAAATAAGTAAAAAAATAAATCGAAATTTAAAAATGATAGGTACCTATATTAATTTAATTAATAATGATAAAATTCTTAAATCTCAAGCTATATTAGAAAATGCACAACATGAAATAATACATGCAAATATCACTATATTAGAAGCAATTATAAAACTACCATCTTTAAAACTATCGGCATCTTCAAAATCTATGAGAAGCTCAATGAGAACTGAAATTCAACATCTAACTACTCAAAATCATTTTGGGAATTGGGCAATGGGATTATTTGAATATAAATTATCAAAATGGTTTTTTTCCTTACAAGATTTATACAATTATGGCCACCCTGAAAAACCTCACTTTTATTCTAGTTCAATTGGGTATAATAGAGGTGCTAATAGAGTTGCATTAACATACGGAAAACAACGAGCAGGACTATTTTGTGTTGGAGGTGTTTGCAGAGAAGTACCCGCATCAAATGGTTTTACAATCAGCTTAACAAGTTCATTCTAAATTATGAAAAAATTATTATCTCTAATATCATCCTTCGCATTAATAATTACAATCAGTTGCGATCAAATATCACCACCATATACTGAGCAAAATACTCAAGAAGCTGAAAAAACCGTCTTAATTGAAAAATTTACTGGACATCAATGTAGTAATTGTCCAGATGCTACTAGAAAGTTAAAGGAATTAAAAGAATATTATGGGGAGAATTTAATTTCTATTGCTATACATCCTGGAGGAACAGAATTCACAGAAACTGATCTTAATCATCCATACGATTTCACTACAGCATCCGGAGATATCATTATGAATGATATGGGAGGAACCATTTTTGGCCTTCCTCTTGGAACTGTAAATCGAATTTCAGGGGGAATTTCAAATACAAAGTTATGGCTAAAAGATGATTGGTCAACACAAATAGATAATTTATTATATGATGATAATGGAAATATATTAGAAAAAAATGTTGATTTTGAAATAACTACATCATTTGAAGAAATTAATAAAGAACTTACAATCCAAACCAATATTAATATTCTAAATAATTTAGAAGGTACTTACAATTTATGCCTTATAATAATTGAAGATGGGATTATTTCTCCTCAAGATGATGGAGAAGAAACAATTGAAGATTACGAACATAATCATATTTACAGATGTTCAGTAAATGGTACATATGGAGAGAATCTAAATAACTTTGACATTGTTGGCCTACAAGGACAATCCGGGTATCAAGCAACACATTCAATCATTTTAGATGAATCAGCAAATAAAAATTGGACAGATGATTGGAATAATATAAATAATTGTTCTTTAATTGCATATATATATAATTCCCAATCATTAATTATTGAACATACAGAAAAGATACCTATTACCTATTAATGAACAAACTAATTATATTATTATTAATAACATCTAGTATTTCATTTAGTCAAAATTTTAATGCAGGAGTTACTTTTGGAATAAACACTAGCCAAGTTTCATCTGACAATTTATCAGGTTTTAATAAATTAGGAATCAGGACTGGCATGTTTATTTATCATAATTTTAATAGTTTTCTAGTTCAAACAGAGTTACTATATATTAATAAAGGTAGTCGAGAAAACATAGAAGCAGGCACATATAGTGAAGGATATAGATTTCACTTAAATTACCTTGAACTACCTATCTCACTAAAAAAAAATATCTATAAAAATATTGATTGTGAAATTGGATTGAGTATCAGTTATTTATTAAACTGGACCGAAGAATATAATGGCTATGAACAAGATGGAATTGATATAAATCAAATGGAATATAGCGCTCATATTGGATTGGGAAAAAAAATTCTAAAAAATTTATATTTCACCACAAGGCTCTCCAACTCTATTTTTCCAATTAGATCAAGTTCATCTCATAAAATATCTAAATGGTATCATGGACAATACAATACATCTATATCATTTGTATTATGCTATTTATTAAAATATAGTTCCTTGTGATTTTGGATAACTCTTTCCTAAAAAATCATATGCTTTTTGAGTAACTTGTCTCCCCCTAGGTGTTCTTTCTAAATATCCTTGCATAATCAAAAAAGGCTCATACAATTCTTCAATAGTATTAGATTCTTCTCCAACTGCTGTTGAAATTGTAGTCAATCCAACAGGTCCACCTTTAAATTTATCAATCATACAATTTAATATTTTTTTATCCATTTGATTAAGACCATTTTTATCAACATTAAGTGCGCTTAATCCCATTTCAGTAATACTCATATCAATATCACCATTTCCCTTTACTAATGCAAAATCACGGATTCTACGAAGTAATGAATTAGCTATTCTAGGAGTACCCCTACTTCTGCTAGCTATTTCTGAGGAAGATTCTTTATTAATCTTAACTTCCAAGATAGCTGCAGACCTTTCAATAATTGATGTTAAAACTGTTGAATCATAATATTCCAATCTAGAAATAATCCCAAATCTATCTCTAAGGGGAGAAGATAGCAAACCTGCTCTTGTAGTAGCTCCAATTAATGTGAAATGATTTAAATTAATTTGAACGGAACGAGCACTAGGACCACTTTCAATCATAACATCAATACGAAAATCTTCCATAGCAGAATATAAATACTCTTCAATAACAGTACTTAATCTATGTATTTCATCAATAAATAATACATCTCTATCATCTAAACTTGTTAATAATCCGGCTAAATCACCAGGTTTGTCAAGTACTGGTCCAGATGTAATTTTTAAATTAGAACCTAACTCATTTGAAATAATATTTGCTAATGTTGTTTTACCCAATCCAGGCGGACCATATAATAATACATGATCCATACCCTCACCTCTTCTATTTGCAGCTTCAACAAATATTTCTAAATTTGAAATTACATTTTTTTGACCCGAAAAATCACGAAACGAACTTGGTCTTAATTTATTTTCAAACTCAGAATCTAATGAGTTATAATTAATAGTTTTACCTTTATCTTCCATATAAATCTATCTAGATAAACAAGGTAAGAATTAATTAAAAGAAAAACTAAAAATGGCTAGTGATGTTCTTCTTCACCTTCCTTCATAGGAACTATTTGAGATACAAAGTCATCATCCATTCCAGGTTTCGAATAATCATACGCCCATCTATGAACTGACGGTATTTCACCAGGCCAGTTACCGTGAATTCTTTCTACAGGAGTTGTCCATTCTAATGTATTTGATTTCCAGGGATTTTGTGATGATATAGGACCTCGAAAAATACTATAGAAAAAATTAAAGAAAAATACTACTTGTATCAAAGCACCTGCTATAGCAAAAAAACTAACTACTTCATTAATGTCTAATAAATTATCGAACATTGGAAATGCAGTATTTGAATAATATCTCCTTGGTAGACCTGCCATACCTAAGAAGTGCATCGGGAAAAATGTACCATAAGCACAAATAAATGTACCCCAAAAATGAATGTAGCCTAGTTTAAGGTTCATTAACCTTCCATACATTTTTGGGAACCAGTGATAAACACCTGCAAGCATACCAAAAATTGCTGATAAACCCATCACAATATGGAAATGTGCAACTACAAAATAAGTATCATGTACATTTATATCTAGAGCACTATCTCCTAAAATTAAACCTGTTAATCCACCAGTAATAAATGTCGAGACTAAACCTATTGAAAATAACATTGCAGGAGTAAATTGCAGATTACCCCTCCAAAGAGTGGCTATGTAATTGAATACCTTAATAGCGGAAGGAATAGCAATTAATAATGTAGTAAAAACAAATACAGAACCTAAAAAGGGGTTCATTCCTGTAATAAACATATGATGACCCCAAACAATAAATGATAAGAATGCAATTGCTAAAATAGAACCTATCATTGCTCTATAGCCAAAAATTGGCTTTCTTGAATTTGTTGCAATAATTTCTGATGTAATTCCAAGTGCTGGTAATAGAACTATATAAACTTCTGGATGACCTAAAAACCAAAATAGATGCTGGAATAAAATAGGGTTACCACCCGCATGAGAAAGCACTTCACCCTGAACTAATATATCAGATAAAAAGAAACTAGTACCAAAACTTCTATCAAAAACTAACAATAAAGCAGCGGAAAGTAATACTGGAAAAGATAAAACACCTAAAATAGCGGTAACAAGTAATGCCCACACGGTTAAAGGAAGTCTAGTAAGAGACATGCCTTCTGCTCTTAAATTAAGTACTGTTACTATATAGTTGAGACCTCCTAGTAAAGAGGAAACAATAAATAAAGTCATACTAACAAGCCATAATGTCATACCTAACCCAGAACCAGATATTGTTTCAGGCACTGCACTTAAAGGAGGATAAATTGTCCATCCAGCAGATGCAGGACCAGACTGGACAAATAAGGACACTATCATCACTACACTAGATGCAAAAAAGAACCAATAAGAAAGCATATTTAAAAAACCTGATGCCATATCTCTGGCACCAATTTGAAGCGGAATTAGTAAATTCGCAAATGTTCCACTTAAACCACCTGTTAACACAAAAAACACCATTATGGTGCCATGTATAGTTACTAATGATAAATAAATATCAGGACTCATTACACCCCCTTCAGCCCATCTTCCAAGAAATGTGCCTAAAATACTGCTTGATTCTCCGGGATTAGCAAGTTGAATTCGAAATAAAGCAGACATAACCATAGCAATTACGCCCATTACCATACCTGTTATCAAAAATTGTTTTGATATCATTTTATGATCTAAACTAAAAACATATTTTGAAAAAAAGTTTTCTTTATGATGTCCTTCTATGCCCATAATTCTGAATTTTAATTATAAATTAGAAATTTTTGTTTGATTTTGAGTCTCCAACCATGCATTATATTCTTCTTCAGTTTCAACTATTACTTTCATTTGCATATTATAGTGTGCAGCCCCACATATTTTATTACATAACATAACATATTCAAAAGAATCATTATTTAATTCTTTCTTCATATCAGCACTAGTAATAGTTGGAGTAAAGGCAAATTGAGTTGTTGTTCCTGGAACACAATTCATTTGAACACGAAAGTGAGGGAGATATGCAGAATGAATCACATCCTGTGATCGGAATTTAAATAAAACTTTTTTACCTACTGGAAGATGCAATTCTTTTGTAATTATATCATCTTCAGCTGCCATTAATTTATCCATTGGAGTAGTTATAAAATATGTCATCAATGTTTTTTTCTTTTTCTCCAACTTTTCTAACCTTTTAGAAATTAGTTTTTTTTCTGCAGGATTTTCACTTTTTTTTATATCATTTGTCAATTTTTGGATCTTTTTATCAAGATTTTCGATTTGACTATCTTTAGTTGATTGCGATATTACTCCTAATTCATTTTTACCACCAACAAATCTAACATCTGCTCTCCCTAATTGATTGTCGTCACCTGCATATCTAGCTGTCCAGTTAAATTGTTTTGCATACACTTCAACGACCATAGCATCAGAAATATCTTGATTCACGATTTTCCCCCATACTACTAGACCATAACTTATTAGAGCCATTAAAACAACTGCAGGTATTGCAGTCCAAAAAAACTCTAGCTTATTATTGTGTGTAATATAGCTAGCCTGATTATTTTCCTTTCCTCTATATATAAAAGCTACACCGAACAGTAAGGGAGTTAAAATTAAAAATACAACAATAATTAATCCCATAGTTGTATCCCATAAATTATCTATTAAAGGACCATGTTCTGATGCAGATATTTGCAAAGTTTGATCCATCCATTCTGCTCGCTGCCAAAAGAAAAATACTAATAAACCAATACCACTTAATAATAAAAGTATTCCATTAATATGATTAGATCTATCACTAACTTCATTTTTTGTTTTTGTTATTATATTAGATATTTCAAATATTCTAACAACCTGAGCAACAAAAACTACTACAAATAAAACAATTAATACGTTTATCATTTTTCAATTATATTAAATATGATGATGTTCACTTTCAATTAACATTGGATGATTTTTCTGACTGAGTGGAACTTTACTTAATGAGTTCAATACAATAAAAGTAAAGAATCCTATATATCCTAAAAATGTACCTATCTCTACAAAACCTAAATGCCAATGTGTACCTACAGTACCGGGCATAATCATAACATAAACATCAATAAAGTGTCCAATTAAAATTAAAATAGCAACAAATAAAACTTGTCCCTTTAATCTCTTAGCAGCTCGATCTTGAATCAAAAGCATTGGTGTTGCAAAATTTAAAATCAAAGCAATAATAATTAATATATGATATGATTCAAATCGAATTAAATAATATGTAACTTCTTCAGGGATATTAGAATACCAAATTAACATATATTGAGCAAACCATAGATATGTCCAAAAAATACTAAAAGCTAATAAATATCTACCAAAATCATGCATATGATTTTCATTTACATTTTCTAGATATCCACTATACTTTAAATGAATAGTAATAATTGCAATAACAGCACATGCAGAAACAAAAAATGATGCAAAACTATACCAACCAAAAAGTGTACTAAACCAATGAGTATCTATAGACATAATCCAATCCCAAGCACCTGTAGAAGTAGTTACAGCCGCAAAAACAATGAAAATTGCAGAAGTAGTGAACATTTTATTATGCCACCTTAAGCCTCCTTCAAGATCTTCATTTAAAGAAAATTTTCTCAACATAAAGGCCGCCAAACACCAACCTATTAAATAAATGAAAGCTCTAATAAGAAAAAAAGGAATATTTAAATATGCCGTTTTACCAGCGATTATATAATCATATTTTTTATTTTTTACAACACCATCTATTTTTTCATTTGAATAAATTGGATAATCTGTACCAATAGTATCTTCTACAACATACTCATTTGTTAATGCTGCATCCATCCAATGGTAAGTATGATGCCAATGTAAAGCTCCTGTTATTATTATAAATAACATTATTAAACCGCCAAAAGGCAAAAACGAAGTCACTGCTTGAGGTACTCTAAGTAGAGATGCTGACCATCCTGATTGAGAGATATATTGAACTGCTAGCCACACTAAAGCTCCCAATGAAATCATTAAAAAAAACAAATTACTTACAAATAAACTGGACCAAGGTCTTTGTTTTTGAGCATGAAAGTAATGTTTAGTAATATAAATAACATCATCAATTGTTTCAGCCCTTTCTATTTCTTCTTGTGAAAAGTGACAATGTAATTTATTTTCTATTGCATAAAATAAATCCGAAAATTTATAATCTCCATTACTTTTATATTTACTGTGAGATTTATCTTTTACTGTAACAGTCGATAATTCTTGATAAAGTGTTTTTACAGTTTTTTTAATTTCATCATCGGAATAATGTTTTTCTGAGGCAGAATAAAAACCATAACTAATAGCAATAATACCAATAGCAATTAAAGCAAAACATATTTTTTTAGTATTTTTTGTAAATGTATACATCTAATTATTTTCTTTTTGTAATTCATTAACATACATTATAATTTTCCACCTTTCATCAGAATTTATCTGAGATGCATGTGGACCCATCGCATTAAAACCATAAGTGATTGCATGGTACATATGTCCGTCTGATAAGCCTTTCATGGTTGTTCCTGACCGTCTTACTAATAAATCATCAGTATAACTAGGAACTGCACCATAAAGTGGGTGTTGAATAGAGCCATTACCATCTCCATTTTTACCATGACAGTGAGCACAAAACATAACATATAATGCCTCTCCTTCTTCAATATTTTTTAAATTATTTTCAAGGGGATTAATAAGTTCTTCACCCGATTTAATATAATCATCTAATGTGTTTTCATACTCAAATGGGACATAACCTCTAGGAATAGTTCCCTTAACAGGTAGTCTTGCAGTAGAATTATCATTAAATAATGGATTTGCTGAATATGTTTCATATGATGGCGACCTATACATATTAGGCATATACTCATAACCAGGGTGTCTAGTTAGTTCTCTTCCGTCAGATGAAGAGTCACCACAGCCCATTGTGACTATTATTACTAATACTAATATATAAGTTAACTTATTAAGCATATTATTATTTTTCATTTATTTCTTCAGCTCCTGTAATTTTCATTAAATCTTTTATTTTTTTTACTTCTTTTTCATCTCCACTTGTGTGAATTTCCATTAAGAATTTATCATCTGTTGTTCTAGAATCTGGACTTTTGGATGTAGAGCCTGGGTATAAACCACATCTAATTAAAAATGTAATTACCATAAGATGAGCACCAAAAAATACTGTCATCTCAAATGTGACAGGTATAAAAGCTGGCATATTTTCATTTAAAGTAAAATTAGGCTTACCGCCTATATTCATTGGCCAATCATATATCATTATATACCAAAACATCAAAAGTGCACATGATGCTCCTATACAACCATAAATAAATGAACAGATAGCAAGTCTTGAATACTTTAATCCCATAGCATTATCAAGACCATGAATAGGAAAAGGTGAGTATACCTCATTGACCTGATGTCCTTTACTGCGAATAGTTTTAACTGCATCTAAAATTACATCATCATCCCCATATAATCCATATATAACTTTTTCTTTATTCATTTATTTTTTTTTATAATTATCACCTGATGATTTTAAAATTGTTTTTAATTCAGCTTGGGCAATAACCGGGAATGTTCTTGAATATAATAAAAACAATACCATAAAAAACCCGATAGTTCCAATAAATATACCAATATCAACAAATGTAGGTGAGAACATAGACCAACTAGATGGTAAAAAATCACGATGTAAAGATGTAACTATAATTACAAATCTTTCAAACCACATTCCAATATTTACAAATATTGATAAGATGAATGTAAATACAATATTTCTTCTTAATTTTTTAAACCACATTAATTGAGGAGAAATCACATTGCATGTCATCATTGCCCAATATGCCCACCAATATGGTCCTGTTGCTCTATTTAAAAATGCATATTGCTCATATTCAACACCTGAATACCAAGCAATAAATAACTCTGTTATATAGGCTATTCCTACAATTGAACCAGTAACCATTATGATAATATTCATCATTTCAATATGTTGAATGGTAATATATGATTCCATATTAACTACTTTTCTCATAACAAGTAAGAGTGTTTGAACCATAGCAAAGCCAGAAAAAATTGCACCTGCGACAAAATAAGGTGGAAAAATTGTTGTATGCCATCCAGGAATTACAGAGGTAGCAAAATCCATACTTACAATTGAGTGAACTGATAAAACTAAAGGTGTAGCTAAACCTGCTAAAACTAATGACATAACCTCATGTCGCTGCCAATGTTTAGCTGTACCAGACCATCCAAATGACAAAATAGTATACACTTTTTTAGCAAGTGGCTTAATTGCTCTGTCTCTAATTAGTGCAAAATCAGGAATTAAACCCATATACCAAAAAACAAGCGAAACAGAAAAGTAAGTAGAAATAGCAAATACATCCCATAATAATGGGGAATTAAAATTGACCCATAAAGATCCATATTGATTAGGCAAAGGGAATACCCAATAACCTACCCATAGCCTACCCATATGAATCAATGGAAATAATCCAGCTTGCACAACTGCAAAGATTGTCATAGCTTCAGATGATCGATTAATTGACAATCTCCATTTCTGTCTAAATAGTAGTAATACTGCAGAAATTAATGTACCGGCATGACCTATACCAACCCACCAAACAAAATTAGTAATATCCCAAGCCCATCCAATTGTGTTATTTAAACCCCAAACACCTATTCCAGTACCAATAGTATAAAAAATACATCCAAAACCCCACAACATAGCTAAAGCAGATAATAAAAATAATGACCACCACCACTTATTTGCACTGGTTTCTATTGGTTTTGCAATATCCTCACTTATATCGTGAAGTGACTTGTTACCAATAATTAAAGGTTCCCTAATTGATGCTTCATGCTTCATTTAATTTATACTTTTTTATTTCTAACTTTAGTCTTGTAAAAAACCGATGGTTGTGTGTTCAACTCTTCAATTAAATAGTATGATCTAGGATTTTTCTTTTCCACACTTACACGACTATTTTTATCCATAGCATCACCAAATGTAATAGCACCAGTATCACATGCTTTCTCACATGCACATGCGATTTCACCATCCTTAATTTTTCTTCTCTCTTTTTTAGCATCTAACTTTGACTTCTGGATATTCTGAATGCACATAGTGCATTTCTCCATAACCCCCCTAGATCGGACAGTAACATCAGGATTCAATACCATTTTCCCTAAATCATCATTCATATGATAATCAAATTGAGTATTATCACTATAATTGAACCAATTAAACCTTCTAACCTTATATGGACAATTATTCATACAATATCTAGTTCCTATACATCTATTATATGTCATATGATTTAATCCTTCTCTGGAATGAGTTGTCGCAGCTACTGGACAGACTGTTTCACAAGGAGCATGATTACAATGTTGACACATAACAGGCTGAAAAACAACCTCTAGGCTCTCAGAATCAGAAGGCTCTTCCATCTTCTTATACATTTCAACAGCCCCAACACCTTCTTTCTTTGCAATTTCTTTTGTCATATCACTTGAGTAATATCGATCTATTCGAAGCCAGTGCATATCCCTATTCTTTCTTACTTCTTCTTTACCAACAACAGGCACATTATTCTCAGCATGACAAGCAACTACACATGCTCCACAACCAGTACATGCATTTAAATCAATCGACATATTCCAAAAATGGACATCTCTTTCATGTTCTTCCCATAAAGATAATTCACTTGGTTTAACATTGCCTTTATGAGAATGTAACAAAAATTGCTTATTCCCAGATTTTGGATCTTTTAAATAATTAGCCAAATTTGTTTCTTTAACAATATTACGGCCCATCATAGTATGACTATTCTGTGTGCATGCAAACTCATGCACTCCAGGTACTTTTTCAATTATAATATTTTCTGTTTGTGCATTGGAAAAATTATTATAAAAACTAAATGCATTTACACCCACATTTTGACCAGATTTACCAACCTCTGTTCGACCATAACCAAAGGCAAGACCCAACACACCATAAGCTTGGCCTGGTTGTATATAAATAGGGCATTTTATTGTTTTTTTACCAACAGTAATATTTACCATATCTCCATCTAAAGCACCGTTAGATACATGCCAATTTTTTAAATCTAAATCTCTTGCTTGAGCAGGGGAAATTGTTAAATAATTATCCCATG
>CEQM01133023.1_pt1 | contig 30430 bp, 28 predicted proteins | sample 531111 | NCBI WGS metagenome assembly CEQM01 (sample SAMEA2621278, study PRJEB7988) | marine metagenome | biome: marine biome (ENVO:00000447); feature: deep chlorophyll maximum layer (ENVO:xxxxxxxx); material: "saline water (ENVO:00002010), including plankton (ENVO:xxxxxxxx)" | depth 120 m
ACCCAGTCTTTCATGTTATCTCCAGTTCCCGAATAGCTTATTGTAGCAATAGCAAATAATAGTAATCCAGTTACAAAGTCGCTATCTCGAAACATCTTTAAAAATTTTGTCATAGCATTCTCTTAATTAGGAATTAATATTACTTGTTCATAAAATTTTATGTTTTAAGTTCTTTCTTTCGTGAACGCATGCGTGAAATAGCTACCGCGCTTACTGAGAATATAGATAGGGTTATTAGTATAATATTTATTGTTCCACTAAAGAAAATTGTCCCAACTCCTCTCGCATCTGCAATGTATAATGCTTGTACTAAAGATGGCTCAATAATTGGTCCTAGAATAAACCCTAAGCCGATGGGCCCAGGATGAAATCCCAGTCTTCGAGCTAAAAATACAAATATTCCTATTGTAATCATTAAGTAAACATCGAATATGTTATTACGAATTGCATAAGCGCCAATAATAGCAAGGAACATAATAAGTGGAGCAAGCAGACGAAGGGGAATTTTTATAATTTTAACTAGAAGCGGTGTTGCAAGCATGCCAATGAAAAACACAACAATGCCAGCTATAAACAAAGACCAGCCAAAAGAATAAACCAAGGTGCCATCAGTTGCGAATAACTCGGGGCCAGGATTTAAACCGCGCAGCATTAATGCCCCGGCGATAACCGCCGCAGGGGATGAGCCAGGCACACCGAGTGTAACAAGTGGTATCATTGCAGCAGGCGCGGCCGCATTATTAGCTATCTCTGAGGCTGTTACGCCTCGTATATCGCCCTTGCCGTATTGACTTTTATCCTTACTCCATCGAAGTGCTTCATTGTAAGATACAATGGCGGCTATAGGACTTCCCGCGCCAGGTAGAATTCCTATAAAACTGCCTATAGAAGCGGACCTTAAAAAATGTATCGGAGTTGATAGTACTTTTATTATTGTTTTAAGTACAACGCCTTTTTCTGGTTTGTATTCTGCTACATATTCTTGTTTGCGAAGATCAAGAATCATGGACAGTACCTGAGGAAAGGCAAAAACCCCTATTAGGGCCGCAACCAGCGAAACGCCCCCCCTCAATTCAGGTATGTTAAGTGTAAATCTATTTAATTCTGCTGCATGACTGATACCAACACAGCTGATTAGTAATCCAATTGCCCCTCCGGCTAATCCTTTAAGAATGGAATTGCCAGCTAGACTTCCAATAATTGTAAGTGCAAAAATACCAAGCCAGAAAAATTCAGGTGGCCCAAACTTTAGAGCAATGGATATCATTGGCCAAGCAAGAAGCAGATAGCAAGCCGCGCCAAACATAGTTCCAAGAGCTGAGCTAAAACAAGAAGCAACAATTGCTTCTTGGCCTCTACCCTGTTTTACCATGGGGTGGCCATCAAAGGCTGTAGCCATTGCAGCAGGTGTTCCTGGGGTGTTTACAAGACAGGCTGGGATAGCATCGGAGAACATAGCACAAACATATAGACCACCAAGCATCGCGATACCCTCACCCGTGGGAAGCGCAAACGTAAATGGAACCAGTAGTGCTGTCCCCATAGTTGCTGTAAGGCCTGGCAATGTACCCACAACCAATCCAAGGAGAACTCCAATGGTCATATACATTAAATAAGATGGGCTTATAGCTAGAAAAAATGCTTCAATCATCAGCCTTGTTCCCCAGAAATAGTATCTTCTTTACTACTTATAAAGTCTTCATCTGGAAATGAAAATCGATTGTGTTCAACCATAAAGGTTGATTTAGATACCCCAGTATTAGTAAAAATAGATACCCCAGTATTAGTAAAAATACTGGGGTATCTTCCATTTAAATATCTCTGATTAAGGTTACTTAAAAGCCTCTATCTGGGCATCCATAAATGCGTTTGCTTCATCTACAGTTTGTAATATTGGTGTATAGCCACCCTTTTTCAAAGCATTACTCACTGATGGATCAGAAGCAGCAGACCTCAATGCAGCATTCAATTTTTTAACGATATTTGCTGGAGTACCAGGAGGCGCCATAATTCCCCATGTGGTTACATAACTCCATTTAGGTTCAGTAGGGATACCAGGTAATGTAGCAACTTCGTTATTTCCCGCAAGTACAAGAGCTCTCACAATAGACTTGTGCTTTGTAGCGTGATTAGAAGCAGTCATGCCAGCATCAACGTGAGAGCCAGCTAGCATCGGCATCATTTTTCCAACACCGCCGGAAACAGGTACGTAAGTTGTCTTAATACCTAGGATTTTTGCCAATCCACCCCATCTGTGCGCGCCTGTGCTACCAACACCAGCAACAGTTATCATACCTGGCTTTGCTTTAGCTGCGGCCACGAACTGGTCTAAAGTTTTGTATGGACTATCATTTGGCACCATTAATGCACCAACAGCAGCCTCAGTCATACCTATGTATGCAAAATCGTCAGGCTTATAGCCAATACCTTCACCTTTTGAAGTAATAATAACGTTCGGCACAACTACGTTAGAAATGGTATATCCATCAGGCTTTGAGCGGTGTAATTCACTGAAGCCAACAGCCCCACCACCGCCAGTTTTATAGACCATGCGGACATTTACACCCAGAGCTTTTTCTAAACCGGGTTGTAATCTTCTAGCCATCTGGTCAGAACCGCCACCTGGTGAATAAGGAACAATAAATGTAATATCTTTGTCTGGGTAGTCTGCTAATGCGATATTCGCTGTCAAGGCCATAACACCGCCAATAGAGGCGGCCATTACACCCTTGATGATAGAATTAATTTTCATGCTTCTCTCCTTTTTCATTTGAAAACTTATACTTGTTGAAAACGTAGAACTAAAAAAACTCCCTTGTAAAGCTACCCAGCATAATTTTTTTATTTTTTTAAAACCAGTTGGTATCTATGGGTTCTATTCAGTTTCAAAACATATTAACCTTATAGAAAACCATTCATTAATGGTTATTAAGTTTTTCAGTCAACATCTCTAAATTATCTACTGCAGTATAATCTTCACTTAATCCTCCGCTTCCAGCAGGACTTTTACAAGTAAAAAACCTACATTTTTCATTCAGCAAACGAATACCGTGCACTATATCCCTTGGAATATAAATGATATCTCCTGTTGATGCGGTTTCTACTTCTTCGCCCAATAACACTGCTAAATCACCCTCTAACATATATATCCATTGCTCATCATTGGGGTGGTAATGAGGCGGTGGTGCATCTCCCTGATAATAGGTGACCAGTCCAGCTTTTATCAGATCCCCGCCGTATTGTATCATACTAATATGCGGGCGTTTTACATCTGGTGTCTCTTTCATTTCATTAGCTTTGTAAATAGGCATTGATTCCCTCCAAATATAATTTCATTTAAAAATTTAAAAATAATATTTACATTTTTACTAGACTGCTGTTCCTCCAACCGTGAGAGAGTCTAACATCATGGTAGGTTGCCCGACACCTACGGGAACCGACTGTCCATCTTTACCGCAGGTGCCAACTCCATCATCAAGTTTACTATCGTTGGCTATAAGTTTTACTCTAGTCAAAGCGTCGGGGCCATTTCCTATTAAAGTTGCTCCTTTAACAGGAGCTGTAATTTTTCCATTTTCTATAAGGTATGCTTCTGTGCAGCTAAACACAAATTTTCCATTAGTTATATCTACTTGACCCCCACCAAAGTTAACAGCGTAAATTCCTTTAGAAACAGCCTGAATACACTCTTCAGGAGCTGAATTACCATTTAACATATATGTATTAGTCATACGAGGCATGGGACTATGTGCATATGATTGACGTCTTCCATTACCAGTAGGGTTAACACCCATTAACCTGGCATTCAAACGGTCTTGCATATAGCCTCTAAGTATACCGTCTTCAATTAATATATTGTAATTACTAGGTGTTCCTTCATCATCAATAGTTATTGATCCGCGACGATCCGGTATTGTCCCATCATCAACAACTGTGACGCCTGGAGCAGCAACTCTTTGGCCTAATAATTCAGAAAAAGCAGATGTTTTTTTTCTGTTAAAATCCCCTTCAAGCCCATGGCCAATTGCTTCATGTAGAAGAACCCCTGGCCAACCAGGCCCTAAAACAATTGGCATTTCTCCCGCTGGAGCTGGCACAGCTTCGAGATTTACCAGCGCTTGGCGCAGGGCTTCATCAACTTGTACCTGCCATCTATCAGGAGATAACCATTGATCGTATGTTGTTCTTCCTCCGGCACCTTGAGAGCCAGTTTCCTGTTTGTTTCCATCACCAACTATAATTGAAACACTTAATCGTACCATCGGTCTTATATCTGCAACACGCAATCCTCCAGACCTACAAATTTGTACGGCCTGCCAGCTGCCTGCAAGTGAAGCTGTGACCTGTCGAACACGTTGGTCAGATTTTCTAGCGTAGGCATCTATATTACCCAACAATTCAACTTTTTCTTCAAAACTTGGGGAACCAAGCGGATTCATATCTGTATAAAGGTCTATATTTGTACCAGTTGGTCGATCTGAAAGATTTATCGGGCTTTTACTTTGTATTGTTCGAACGCTATTGCTAGCTCTTTTTATAGCGGTTTCTGTAATTTCAGTAGAGTGAGCATAAGCAGTAGCTTCGTCACAAACTCCGCGCAAACCAAATCCTTGCGAATTGTCAAAGCTAGCATTTGCAACGCGTCCATCATCATATGTAATACTTTCACTCTGTCGGTATTCTAAAAAAAGTTCACCATCATCACAATCACCTATTGCATTATCGGTTAAGCTCTCCACACGTTTTATATCCATACCCGTGCGGTTATAGAAAAGGTCGTCTGTAAGTGCTATATCGCTCATGCCATTGTTCCTATAATAGATTAAGGTGTTTTCATTTAGACTTAGTTATTTGTCATATCTTATTACTAATATGTATCTTAAGTGATGGTTTGTCAGTATTTCGTTTAACTTTTATTTACTGTTTTTATTATAATAGACAAAGATCCATCATAACTAATTAGGAATTTACTTTTCTTTATATACTAATAATTAATTAAGATATTTTGTTTGCGGCTTATCCTAAAATAAGGTAGTGGGGATTATGTCATCCAAATCATATAAAAGCTTAGTGGAGAAGTTTCATCGTATTGGAGTAATTGGTGATGCAATAGCATTTTTACATTGGGATCAGGCTACAATGATGCCTGAAGGTAGTGCTTCTCAGAGAGCTGAACAGTTGGCCACTCTTAGTGTTTTACGTCATGAAATTTTGACAAAAAATAATATAGATGAACTACTGGACAAAAGTTCAAATATTAATATTGAGAAGAATAGTTGGGAACTAGCCAACCTTCGTGAAATGAAAAGAATCTACGCGCATGCAACAGCTTTACCAACTGATTTAGTTGACGCTCAGTCTCGGGCTAATGCCAGGTGTGAAATGGAGTGGAGGGGTGCAAGAAATGATGACGACTATGAAAGGCTTTTACCATATCTGGAAGAGGTTTTAAAACTTTGTCGAGAAGTTGCTTTTGCTAAATCGGAAGCACTGGGTCTTTCCCCTTATGACGCTTTGCTTGATCAGTATGAGCCAGGCGCTAAAAGTAAAAATATAGATTTTATTTTTTCGGAGCACGCTAATTTTTTACCGAACTTTTTACAAGAGGTTATGGAATATCAGCGAACTTTGCCAGATCTGGTAATACCTAAAGGACCATTTAAAATAGAATCCCAAATGGGTTTAGGTAAAAAGTTTATGGCTGCCATAGGCTTTGATTTTGATCGTGGCAGGCTTGATGTTAGTCATCATCCATTTTGTGGAGGGGGATCAGAAGATATTCGTATCACTACCCGCTATGACATAGATGACTTTAGTTCATCTTTGATGGGAATCATGCATGAGACAGGTCATGCCATGTATGAAATGGGTCTACCAAAAGCGTGGCGTTATCAACCAGTTGGTGCTCCCTTAGGCATGGCTATTCATGAGAGTCAGTCATTATTAATAGAAATGCAAGTGTGCCGATCGCGTTCTTTTTTAAATTACGCTGGGCCGCTTATGCAAGAATTTTTTGGTATGAATAATAATGAATTGGGTATTGAAAATCTTTATAGGCTTTATACCCATGTTGAGCCAGGTTTTATACGTGTTGATGCAGATGAGGTAACTTATCCAGCTCATATCATACTTAGATATAGACTTGAGCGTGCTTTGATTAGTGGTGATCTATCTTTACCTGATCTGCCTACGGCTTGGAATGATGGAATGCAAAAATTACTAGATATTGAACCTCCAAACAATCGATTGGGTTGTTTACAGGACATACATTGGCCATCAGGTGATTTTGGTTATTTTCCTACATATACTTTAGGAGCGATGATAGCTGCCCAGCTTTATTACGCTGCTAAGCTTGATATTTCTTCTATTGAATCCGAAATAGAGGAAGGAAAATTTAGTACACTTATGACATGGCTTAATAAAAACATTCATTCACATGGATCTAGGTTTAGTGCAGATCAACTATTAAATACGGTGACCGGATCATCATTGGATCCAGCAATATTCCAAAGCCACTTAAAAAATAGATATTTAAATTAAAGGAATATTGGGAAACGCTTGTTTGTAAGGTTTTCATTGGATAGGTTGGCGTCATAAAATAGGAGCAGATTTGACTTGCGCTATATTAGTACCAGAGGATCAACAGTATCGCTTAGCTTTGAGGATGTTCTACTAACTGGGTTAGCCCATGATGGTGGTCTTTATATTCCTGAAAAATGGTTGCCAGTGTCATCAGAAGAGATTCGTGATATGGCTAGCATGAATTATATGGAATGTGCATATAATATTATGCGCGGCTACATTGAAGAACAATGCATTGGTAATGAGAATCTAAATTCTTTAATAAATGATACATACGCTATATTTGATAATTCCGATGTGGCACCTCTTATAAAGCTTAATGAAAACACATTTCTGCTAGAGCTTTTTCATGGTCCAACCTTAGCGTTTAAAGACTTTGCGTTACAGTTTTTGGGAAGAATGTTTGAACATGTTTTGGCTAAACGTGATTTGAGAATAACCATCGTTGGAGCTACTTCAGGTGATACAGGGTCTGCAGCAATTGAGGCATGTCGAGGACGAGATAACTTAGATATATTTATGTTGCACCCAGCTGGCCGAATATCAGAAGTGCAGCGACACCAAATGACTACCGTAAATGAAAAGAATGTCCATAATATAGCTATTAAGGGAACTTTTGATGATTGCCAAGATTTAGTCAAAGGTATGTTTAACGATGAGCTTTTTCGAAAAAATGTAAATTTATCTGCTGTGAACTCAATTAACTGGGCAAGAGTACTAGCACAAATTGTTTACTATTTTATATCAGCTATAAAAATCGGTGCTCCTGACCAAGCTACTACATTCGTTGTGCCTACGGGGAACTTTGGAAATGTATATGCAGGTTATGGAGCATACCAAATGGGTTTGAGGAACACAGAGTTGGTGGTGGCTTCTAACCAAAATGATATTCTTACCCGTTTTTTTAGATCAGGTGATATGTCAATTTCTGCTGTCCGTCCTTCCCTATCACCAAGTATGGATATCCAAATATCAAGTAATTTTGAGCGTCTTCTATTTGATCTACTTGATCGCGATGGAGCTTCAGTTTCTTTAGCAATGAAAGAATTTCGAGAAACAGGAACTCTTCCTGATGGCGAGCGTTTGAGATCAGCAGCTGGAACTCTATTTTCTAGTTTTAGCGTTACTGATAAGGAAACTCTCGAAGAAATTAATTATACCCACCAAAAAAACGGCATGCTAGTGGATCCTCATACTGCCGTAGGACTTAGTGTGGCAAGAAAATTTGTTTCACAAAACAACCAAAGGGTTATATTAGCTACTGCTCATCCAGCTAAATTTCCTGATGCTGTTTTTCAAGCTACTGGAGTGAGCCCTGAACTTCCTCATCATCTTTCAGATCTTTTTGATAGAAAAGAGAAATTTATTACTTTAGCTAATGACCTTTCATCTGTTCAAGCATATGTGAATGACAATATAAAAAGCTCTCAATAAATATTGGTTAAGGTAGTATTTTAATGCGCAATATTCAAATAAGTACAATGTCAAATGGATTACGTGTAGTAACTGATTATATCCCGACAGTGGAGTCTGTATCTATGGGAGTCTGGGTTCGTACCGGTACTCGTTATGAAATGCCTCAAGATAATGGGGTTGCACATTTGCTTGAGCATATGATTTTTAAGGGGACTAAAAAACGTAGTGCAAAAGAAATTGCCGAAACTATAGAGTCTGTAGGTGGTAATATAAATGCCTATACATCACGGGAAATGACAGCATATTATGCTAAAGTTTTGAAAGCAGATGTTAATCTGGCGGTTGATGTGCTCTCTGATATTCTTCAATTTTCAGTTTTTGATAACTATGAGCTTGAAAGAGAGAGGTCTGTAGTCTTGCAAGAAATTGGTCAGGCTAATGATATTCCTGACGATGTTGTCTTTGATAACTTCCAGTCCACAGCATTTCTAGACCAACCTTTAGGTCGTCCTGTTCTTGGTAAATCAGATATTGTTTCTAAACTATCACGTGATGCAGTGGTTAGTTTTCGAGACAAACATTATCAAGCCCCACAAATGGTTGTTGCTGCTGCTGGTAATTTAAATCATGAAAAATTTTTTGATTATGTAGGGCTTAAGTTTGAAGCGCTAAAAAACAACCAAACTTCTATTATAAAAGAATCTGCTTACACGAGTGGTGAGTATCGTGAATCTCGTGACCTAGAGCAAATACATTTAATATTAGGATTTCGAAGTGCTGCCATCGGAAGTCATGAATTTTATGGTATGACATTACTTTCAAATCTATTGGGTGGAGGTATGTCTTCTAGACTTTTCCAGGAAATCAGAGAAAAACGAGGTCTTGTATACTCAATTGATACATTTGTGTCAGCATTTTCTGAAGTTGGTTTATTTGGAATATATGCCGGAACTGGACCTGAAAATATAACGCAATTAATTCCAGCTTTATGTGAGGAATTAAACAGACTTCCTAAAAACTTAAAAGATAAAGAACTAAATAGAGCTAAAAAGCAGCTAAAATCTAGTTTATTGATGGCTTTAGAATCCACTGGTTCTCGTTGCGAGCAGTTAGCCCAACATTTATTATTGTTTGACCGGGTAATGCCAGTCGAAGAAATGGTAAAAAAAATTGATTCTATAAGTTTAGGAGAAATCTCCGAATTAGCTGGAAACTTAATTATAAGTCAACCTGTGCTTTCAGCTATAGGAAAATTAGATAACCTTGAATCCTACAACGAAATTACTGAGCGTTTGGTCGCTTAGTACTAGAGATAAGTTTTTAAAATATGCGATTATTTAGAAAGTTCTCATCGCCATCCGATAAGGTTATAATTACTGGTAATAGAGTTTATCTTAGAGCACCCATCGAAAAAGATTGGAAATCCTATCAAGAGATACGTGCCTTAAGTAGAGACTTTCTCGTGCCTTGGGAACCAACCTGGCCAATAGACGCACTGGCTCGTGATTTATATTTACGTAATTTAAATAGATATGCTGCAGAATGGAGAGATAATGTAGGCCATAGTTTTTTTATTTTTCGAAATCAAGATGATTTTCTATTAGGTGGAATTAGTCTTACTAATGTGAGGTGGGGAGTTTCTCAGTGTGGGACATTAGGTTATTGGATAGGAAAGCCTTATGCACGAGAAGGCTATATGACCGAGGCTTTAAATCTTATTATAAGTTTTTGCTTTGATAATCTTCGTTTGCATAGAATTGAGGCTGCTTGCTTGCCGCATAATGAGGCTAGCCAGCGTCTTTTGCGTAGGGCTAATTTTACTGAACACGGATATGCAAAGAAATACCTTAAGATTCGAGGCGAGTGGCATGATCACCTTTTATTTTCTCTATTAGATGAAGATCAAAAATAATTCAGTCCTCTTTTTATAGTTATAGCCAAAGGCTAGTTTTATGAAATTTCAACCTGATCCAAGCAGGATATTAGGACGCAAGCGGTTACGTGTTATTACAATTTTATTAACAAGTAGTGTTACATTTATGGCTTCCGTCGTAGCACCTGGACTACCAGCAATTTATGAAGAGTTTTCTCATATACCTGAAGCTGAGCTCTTAACACGACTAGTACTTACCATTCCTATGCTATTCATTGCTATATCTGGACCCTTTGTTGGTATAGTCATTGATCTTTACGGCCGTCGAAATACTTTGATTTTAAGTACAATAGGTTTTGGTGTATCCGGACTGTCAGGATTAGTTCTAGAATCACTTACTGCTATTTTAGTTGGAAGAGCATTTCTTGGTGTTTTCTTGGTTGCGATACTTACAAGTATAACAGCTTTAATAGGAGATTATTATTCCGGAAATCAGCGCAACAGAATAGCTGGTTTACAGTCAGCGTTTATTGCATTTGGTACTTTGACATATACAATAATCGCTGGTTTTCTAACTGAAATACATTGGCGAGCTGGTTTTGCAGTATTTGCTGTAGCATTTTTATTAATAATACCAATGATATTAAGTTTATATGAGCCTTCAGAGAATAATAAAAAAGCAACAAGCAAATCAACTAAATCGTTACCAAAAGAAAATAATTGGTCGATAATTGTGGGCATTTATATAATCACTTTTATAACAATGGTTATATTATTTATGATACCTGCTCAGACTCCATTTTTTCTAATCGATATTGGTGTTAATAACGCTGCACGCGCTGGTATAGCAGTTGGCATTTTTAGTTTAAGTTCAGGTGTAGCATCATTAGCCTTTCCCTGGCTTAGAAAGCATTTTAGTGTAACGTTTATTTTTGCTTTAATTTTTGTAGATGTTGCAATCGGTTATACATTGTTAGGAATGGCAAAGAATTTTTATGATGTGATTTTAGCAATGATAGTTGGGGGGTTTTCTATGGGACTTTTTTCCCCTAATGCAAATCTGGTAATTTTATCTCGTATTACAGCAGCATTTCGTGGTCGGGCGTTAAGTATATTAGTGGCTGTATTTTTTCTGGGCCAGTTTGCATCACCATTCTATAGTTTGCCACTGGCTAATATATCTTCTTTAGGTAATTCTTATTTGATATCGGGTTATATACTCGCTTGTATAGCCGCTTTTTTCATAGTTTTAACCTTATATAATAAAATAAGCGCATTACGAGGCAAGAAGACTTAATTAGGCATTACCGGCGATGCTGGAAAGTTTAGATAAAGTTACACCTATATTCTCGAGGCTGCGTTCCCACTTGGTGTTTATGTCTTCGTCAAACATTATATCCTTGTTATATGGGGCGTTTATCCAAACATTCTTGCTTAATTCATCCTCTAATTGTCCTGGTCCCCATCCTGCATGACCAAGTACAAAAATATTATTTTTTGGGCCACGACCTTGAGCCAGGTCAGTAATAAATTCGATACTTGATGAGATTTCAATATTGTCTCTATTGAGAGTCGATATACTTTTACAATTTTTTGTATGTAGAACAAAACCTCTTTCAATCTCAACAGGTCCGCCATAATGGACGTTTATGTTTGCATCGGTATGACTGGAGTTAATATTAAGCTCGGCTAGTATTTTTTCAAAGTTAATATCTGGAAATATTTTATTTATTACTATACCCATTGCCCCATCATTATTGTGCATAATGAGATAAATTATCGATTGGCTAAAACGAGGATCGGCCATATTGGGCATTGAGATTAAAAACTGTCCTTTAAGGCAAAGAGATTGCTGCATTATCCTCTTTCTTTATAGTTATTTCTTTTAGTAGAGATTTCTTTAAATAAAGAATTTATATATGCTTCTTTTTTGTGCTTATAACAGATTGTACTATCAATTATCTTTAGTCTTAAAAATATTACTATATTAATATACTAGTTTATTATTATATGGGGATAGCAGATTTTTTTATCATGAAACGATTTCTATATAGTTTATTTGTTGGTGTTTTTGTAATCATAGCATTAAATATTTCAACTGAATTTGCATATAGTAATAATCATTTTGGGGCATGGGAAAAGGGATCAAAAGCACAAGCTAGGCTAATATCATCTGTAAAGGCAGTTGGTGATCTTGATACAATTCCGATAGGTCTTCAGATTAGGCTTAAACCAGGATGGAAGACATATTGGCGTTCCCCAGGTGTTTCTGGCCTTCCTCCTAGCGCTGATTTATCAAAAAGTTCTAATCTATCATCGTCTATATTTTACTGGCCTTTACCATATCGTTTTTCATATTATGACATTGATGTTGTTGGTTACAGTAATGAAGTAATTTTTCCCATTGATTTATTATTAAAAAATATAGGTCAGCCTTTAAATATAAGAGCTATAGTAGAGATTTTAGTATGCGATGACGTATGTATTCCGCATGTTATGGATTTAGCTCTTGACTTACCTAGTGGGTTAGCAAGTCCAACCAATTATGCAAACATAATTAGTAGGTATAGAGCTCTAGTCCCAGGTGATGGTAGAAATTCGGGAATAACTTTTGAAGGAGCATCATACAAAAGGTCATCATCTAATCCCATATTAGAAGTTAAATTTAGTTCTACTTCTGAATTAGTAAATCCAGACCTTCTAGTTGAAGGGCTAAATTATAAGGTATTTTCAAAGCCAAACTTTAAATTCTATGATAATCGTAAGACGGTATTAATCAAAGTAAATATTAATGAAGGCTATGGAGAATATGGCCTAGAGAGCCTCAATAATCAGCCTCTTCGTTTAACTTTCTTTGATGGCGACCGAAGCATTGAAAAAAAGACTATACCTCTCCAAAGCACTCTTTCGGCAGATAAAAGTGATTATAATTATTTTAAATTGCTATCTATAATTTTTGTAGCTCTATTGGGAGGTTTATTGTTGAATTTAATGCCGTGTGTTTTGCCGGTGCTTTCAATAAAAATTTTGACATTAGTTAGCTATGGTGGAGAAGATCATAAATATGTAAGGCATAGCTTTTTAGCTACTTCAGCAGGAATAATTTTTTCGTTTATACTTTTAGCAATATTTGTAGTTGCGATTAAGCAAGCTGGCTTAAATATTGGCTGGGGAATCCAATTTCAGCAGCCTTTATTTATCACCTTTATGGTGATTGTTTTAACTTTATTTGCAGCGAATGCTTGGGGTTTATATGAAATTAGACTTCCTAGCCCTATCTCCTATATAGCAGAGAATACCAGCCAAGGTCGTACATTAAAAGCAAGTTTTTTTGAAGGTGCGTTCGCAACATTATTGGCCACTCCTTGCTCAGCTCCTTTTCTGGGGACAGCTGTCGGTTTTGCTCTTAGCGGTGGTGTAGTCGAAATCTTCTTAGTTTTTACTTCATTAGCTATAGGCATGTCTGTTCCATTTCTTCTTCTAGCTATTTTTCCAAAGTTTGCTTCTAATATGCCTAAACCAGGACAATGGATGGTTTTGCTTAAAAAAACTATGAGTTTTATTCTGCTAGCTACAGCTTTATGGTTGCTATTTATAATTAAACATCAGGTTTCTACAACTTCGGCACTTATAATTGGCTCTTTGATGATGCTAATTATTATTCTATTATTTTTAGGGAAGTATATATCATTCCGTTTTTTAGTACTGTTTAAAGCTAGTATCTGTTTTATAATGCTTTTTGCGTTGTTAACACCTCTTATATTTACTGTTCATAAAAATGATAGAGAAGATAATAAAAGCAGTATTATAGCTGATTGGGAATTATTTGATTCTGAGAAAATTACTGAACTTGTAAGAACAGGACATGTAGTTTTTGTAGATATAACGGCTGAATGGTGTATTACTTGCCAATTTAATAAGAGCAGAGTCCTTCAAACTCAGGAAATTGCAGAATTATTAAACAGACCTAATGTAGTGAAGCTTCGCGGTGACTGGACTAAGCCGGAGGCTAGCATTGCTAATTATTTAGCACAATTTAAACGTTTTGGAGTGCCATTGAATGTAATTTATGGCCCAAATTTTACTTCAGGCCTCTTACTTCCTGAAATATTAAGTAAAAAATCTATATTATTGGGGCTTAAGAAAGCTGGATTTAAATTAAATGTACCTATAAAAAATCAAAATTTACCCGTTACAAGTTCATCTGGTAAAAATCTACCTTAGTGATATAACTTTTTTATAAATAAAATATTAATTATCTGTATTAATATCTATTTATAGAATTACTTATTAAAAAGAACTTACAGTTAGAGAGAGTATAAGATGGCAATAAATATTGGTGATAAAATACCAGATAGTTCACTTAGGCAAAAGACTAGTGATGGGATTAATCCTGTTACAACGAATGAATTATTTAGTGGCAAGAAGGTTGTACTTTTTGCAGTGCCAGGTGCGTTTACACCTGGGTGTTCAGTTAAGCACTTACCAGGTTACGTTAAGCATTCCGAAAGTATCAAAGATAAAGGAGTCGATGTAATAGTCTGTATGGCTGTTAACGATCCTCACGTAATGGAAGCATGGGGAAGAGACCAAAATGTTGGTGATAAGGTTATGATGCTAGCGGATGGTTCAGCCGAATTTGCTAAAGAGTTAGGTTTAGATCAGGACTTAAATAAAGCGGGAATGGGTGTCCGTAGTAAACGATTTGCTATGATTGTTGATGACTCTACAGTGACTGAGTTATTAGTTGATGAACCTGGTCAAATTAATCTATCAACAGCTGAGAATATTTTAGAAAAACTATAACCTTTTTATTATTATACATTAGTATTGCGTTTTTGCGTTAAAGCAATACCAGCAAGCCGGTCTACTCTTTCATTCTCTGGGTGGCCGGCGTGCCCTTTAACCCAGTGCCACTCGATATCATGTAAAGCTGTTACTGCTTCCAGTCGCTTCCATAAATCTATATTTTTAACTGGTTTTTTTGTACTTGTTCTCCATCCGTTAGCTTTCCATTTTATTATCCATTTTGTTATTCCATCTCGTAGATAAGTACTATCAGTATGAATGTTAACTTTTTTTACTGACTTTAGGCTTTCTAGGGCCATAATAGCAGCCATCATTTCCATCCGGTTATTGGTGGTTTCAAGTTCACCTCCCATCAGTTCTACATCTCGATCTTGATATTTAATCAAAACCCCCCAACCGCCTGGTCCTGGATTTCCAGAACAAGCCCCATCTGTATATATGTTAACACTTTCTAAGTTATTCATTTTTATTAGACTTTCTTATCAAGCCCATAAGCTTCAAGTCCTTCGCTATTTTGATGAAATTGTAATCGGTATAAATAGTCAATCGGGTTTTTAGGAGTTACATTAGTATTTGAGTTATATGTATACTTGTCATAGAGACGAGTTAGTAAGAAACGCATTGCACTGCCGCGAACAAGAACAGGAATAGCACTTATCTCAGCGTTATTCAAAGAACGAAATTGCTGGTATCCTCTTAACAAAGCCTTAGTTTTGTTAATATTAAAACTATAATCTGTTTCAAAGCACCAAGCATTAATACAAATAGCTAAATCATATACTAAAAAATCATTACAAGCGAAGTAGAAGTCAAATAATCCAGAGATTTGAGAATTTAAGAAAAATACATTATCTGGAAAAAGGTCTGCATGGATTATTCCCGTAGGTAAATTACACGGCCAATTTTTTAACAAATAATTTATTTCCGATTTTAAAATGTTATTTAGCCCAGGTCTAAGTGCATGGGCATATTCATGAGTTATGTTGGCTAGGTGAATCCAGCTTTTTAATGACATGTCATTAGTTCTATATAAATGAAAGTCGAGGCAAGAGACATGCATTTTTGCAACAGCTTTTCCAAGAGATTCGCAATCATTTACTGAATTGTCTGAAGAGCATAAACCAGGGAGAAATGACATAATTACAGCGGTTTTTCCGCATAGTCTCTGCAAGACTTTGCCATCACGTGCATAAACAGGAATCGGACAAGGAACATTATTCCTATTTAGATGTTCAAGTAAGGCAATAAAATATGGTAAATCCTGCTGTTTTACTCGTTTTTCATATAAGGTTAGTATGTATTTTTTAGGTTGCGAGTTTGAATATTTTTTTGTTAATAAAACGTAATTTGTATTTTCTCTTCCTTCTTTTATTTCCTCATATCCATAAAGTTCACCTATATTATATTGAGATAAAAAGTGGTTTAACTCTTCTATCGCAACCTGAGTAAATACAGCCATATTATTTACTTGCCCATGTCAGGATAAGTTCATTCGGGGCAAATTAAATTTTACGTTTTCTTCACGTACTGTTATTTCCTTAATTTCTAATGTGTATAATTCACCGCAATAGGAAATAAAATCTGACACTAAATCTTCAGGGGCTGATGCACCCGCGGTTATTCCTATGGTCATATGGCTTTGAATAAGACTCCAGTCCATACATTTTGTATGTTCAATTAAAAATGTATTAGGACAACCCGCGCGTTTTGCCACTTCAACCAGACGGTTTGAATTAGATGAATTTGGAGCACCAATGACTACAATTAAATCACAGCAATCAGCGATCGCTTTAACGGCATCTTGACGATTCGTTGTTGCATAACAAATATCATCGGACCGTGGTTCGATGATGTTAGCAAATCTTTTGCGCAGTGAAGCCACTATATCTGCAGTGTCATCAACTGACAGAGTTGTTTGTGTAACTAATGCCAGTTTTTTAGGGTCATTCACTTTAAGATTGGCCACTTGTTCTTCGCGTTCAACTAATAAAATTGCTCCTGGAGGTAATTGACCCATAGTACCAATTACCTCAGGGTGGCCGTCGTGCCCGATTAGTATAATTTGATTACCGGCTTTGTATTGATGTATGGCTTCGTTATGAACTTTGCTAACTAGAGGGCAAGTTGCGTCTACATAAAGAAGTTCGCGTTTTTCTGCTTCTAATGGAACTGTTTTAGGTACACCATGTGCTGAGAAAATTACACGGCCGAACTCAGGCACTTCATTAAGTTCATCAACAAAAATGGCACCTTTATTTTCAAGTCTTTCAACAACCTGCCTATTGTGAACTATTTCATGACGCACATATATGGGTGCTCCATAGCGTTCTAGAGCGGTTTCAACAATTTGGATGGCTCTGTCAACACCAGCGCAGAACCCTCTTGGTTTTGCTAATAATATAGTTAATGGAGGATTGTTCATTTTAAATAGTCTAATTTCGTAAGGTGTTACTTGTTATGTTAACAAACCGGTATTATGATTTTATACACTTATTATTAATTATATTCTAATATCCTAGCATTATAGTCTCATGCAAGTTATGGAGAAATATTGTCATGGCACAAGGGAAAATTGAACATAAAGAGCCGATTGCTATTGATGTACTTCCTGGACGTAAATACTGGTGGTGCGAGTGTGGATTAAGCAAAAAACAGCCGTTTTGTGATAGTGCCCATAAAGGTACAGATTATTCGCCTGTCCTATTTGAATCATCTACTGAACAAACTATATATTTTTGTTGCTGTAAAAAAACCCACAACCGTCCGCAATGTGACGGATCACATAATAAATTATAATTTAGTTAGATAAAGCACTTTGATTATTCAAAAAAAACTCAGGCAATCTAGAAAATATTTGGCCATTGCAGCACTTTTGACATTGGTGGGGTGCAGCGGAACAGAAATAGAAAATTATGGGGAATGTCCAGCTGTAATTATTGTTAAAGACACATCTGAGCTAACTATTTTTCGAGATGGCTCAAAACAAAACCAAAAAGATGTGGAATTTCAGGTTAGAGTTGATAGCTATAAGGGCTCGTGCAAGACGAGTTTCGAGTCTGATCGTTCTGGAAAAATACATGTGGATTTACAATTGAAATTTGACGTTGTTCCTGGGCCATTAATTGTAAACCGTAGAGAAAATTTTAGATATTATGTCGCAATTGTTAATATTAAAGGTGATATATTGGCTAAAGAAATATTTTCTACTTCCCTAGAATTTGACAAAAATACAGGCAGACAATCTAAAATTGAAAAACTTACCCAAAAGATATTTTTTAGAAGTAGTGAATCAGGAGTGGATTTTGACATTTTAGTTGGTTTACAGCTGAGTCCTGAGCAGCTCGATTATAATCTTACTAAGAAATACAGATAATCCACATTAGAGTGTATTGTTTATGTTGACTCTACGTCATGGCCCGATAATCTAGTATGAAAGAAAGTCCGAGTCGGATATTCTTTATATGTCATAAGATCCCTGCGGGAGAGATCAGAATTATTGGATGACGCCGAAGGAGCAACCGCCCCGGAAACTCTCAGGCAAATGGACCGTAGGGTAATGACACTCTGGAAAGAAGGTGCTGCAGTAATTAGTAGTATCTCACCGAAGGGGTAAACCTGTTCTTATGTGAATAGGGTGATTCTCTCAGGTTCTGAAGACAGAGTGGGGCTAGCAGTGCACTTTTAGTGCACTAGGTGGTCAATAGGCCTTGTAGTTTACAAGGAGGGGTATTATGGAATCAACCTCGGGTGCCCACAAAGCACCCCTTAAACATACTCCTCTAAATGCTTTACATAAGCAATTTGGGGCAAGAATGGTACCTTTTTCTGGGTACCAAATGCCAGTTCAATATAAAGCCGGTATAATTAAAGAACATAATCATGTTCGTCAGGTTGCGGGTTTATTTGATGTTTCTCATATGGGTCAAGCAATTATTCATGGAGAAAACCCTGCGCTTAACTTTGAAAAGCTAATATCTAATAATATCACTGATCTTGCAGATGGTTATATGCGCTATAGTCTCCTCACGAATGAATCGGGGGGGATATTAGATGATCTAATTGTAACTCGGAGATCTACAGATTCTGGTAGAGAAGATATTCACATAGTCGTAAATGCTAACAGAAAGGATACTGACTTTCAATATATTGAAGAAAATATTGATCAATTTTGTACCCTAGAAGTATTAGATGAGTTAGCTCTTATTGCCCTGCAAGGACCAAAATCAGAAGAAGTATTAACTAGGTTCAATACAAGAGTCGCTGATTTAGTTTTTATGAGTTCTTTGGAGACCATGATTAATGGGATAAAGTGTTTTGTGTCCCGCTCAGGTTATACAGGTGAAGATGGCTTTGAAATATCCCTCCCCGCAAGTAAAACGGAAGACTTTACTTTACGGCTACTTGAAGAACCAGAAGTTAAGTTAGTAGGTTTAGGAGCTCGTGACTCATTACGATTAGAAGCGGGTCTATGCCTTTATGGTCATGATATTGATACAAATACTTCACCAATTGAAGCCGCATTAGGTTGGGTGGTTGATAAGCAACGATGTGAGCTAAATTCTTTTCCTGGTGCAAAATCGATATTTAAACAAATCACTGAAGGTGTAAGCCGACGTCGTGTCGGGTTGCTGCCCGATGGACCAATTCCTCTCCGTGAGAGTACATTAATTATAGATAATGTTGGTAGAGAGATCGGGTATGTAACTAGTGGAGGCTATTCACCAACCATGGAACGACCAATAGCGATGGGATATTTAGAAATTAGCCATAGTAATCTGGGCTCTAAGGTATGGGCTAATCTGCGTGGCAAAAAGTTGGAGTTGACCGTAGTTTCATTACCATTTGTAAAACATCAATACCACAGAGGCGTCTAGAGATTGAAGAAAGGCAGATAATGTCGAATAGAAGATACACTGAAGATCATGAATGGATAGAATTGGAAGGAAACATAGGGGTTGTCGGTATCACGGACTATGCACAAGAACAGCTTGGCGATGTCGTGTTTGTAGAGTTGCCTGATGTTGGAATACGGTTAACTAAAAGTGACGAACTGGGTGTCGTTGAATCCGTTAAGGCAGCTGCAGAGATATATGCGCCAGCGAGTGGAGAAGTTGTAGAAGTAAATGAAGAGCTCTCATCTAACCCATCTTTAGTGAATGACGATGCAGATGGAGCAGGATGGTTTGTAAAGATGCATGTAACTAATATAGACGAATTAAATGACTTGATGGATGAGGTTGCTTACTCTTCTTACATCCTAGGATTACAATAAAATGCGGTATTTACCGCTTACCGATAATGACCGACATGAAATGTTAGGAAAAGTTGGTCTGTCTTCTGTTGATAGTCTGTTTAGCGATGTTCCTGAGATAGCGAGGCTTAGTTCTGAACTTGAATTACCTGACCATAAAGGTGAATTTGAAGTTGAAAAGATAATAGAATCACTGGCGGGTAAGAATGTTTCTACAGCTGACGTGCCAAGCTTCTTAGGAGCTGGAGCATATCGTCATCATATTCCTGCAGCAGTTGATTATCTAATTCAAAGGGGCGAATTTCTAACTTCATACACCCCATATCAGCCAGAAATTTCACAAGGTACCCTACAGATGCTATTTGAGTTTCAGACTCAAGTATCATTAATAACAGGCATGGAGGTCGCTAATGCTTCTATGTACGATGGAGCAACATCATGCTCCGAAGCCGTATTAATGGCCCGAAGAATTACTAGGCGCGATAAAGTAATTCTGTCTGGTGGGTTGCACCCGCACTATCGCGCTGTAACGGAAACTCACACTAAGTATCTCGATATAGAGATTATAGATGCTCCTTCAGATTTAAATGGACTAGAAGATTTAAGTAAATTAATTAGTCAGGAAGTATCTTGTGTGGTGGTTCAAAACCCAAATTTCTTTGGTCATTTAAAAGATTTTTCTAAACTTGCCAAAACATGTCATGCCAATGGAGTTCTACTAATAGCAGTTGTCTCTGAAGTTATTTCTCTAGGAGCAGTTTTATCACCTGGTGATATGGGTGCAGACATAGTTGTTGCCGAAGGGCAAAGTCTAGGAAACCCTCTATCATATGGCGGGCCATATGTAGGTTTATTTGCAACTCGCGAGAAATATTTGCGACAAATGCCCGGCAGGTTATGCGGTCAAACATTAGACGAAACAGGGCGCAGAGGATGGGTTCTTACTTTATCTACTCGTGAACAACATATTCGTCGTGAAAAGGCAACAAGTAATATTTGTACAAATGCCGGGTTATGTGCATTAGCGTTTTGTATCCATCTAGCACTTTTAGGAGAATCAGGGTTCAGAAGACTTGCAGAATTAAATCATTATCGTGCGGTTCAAATTGCTGATTATTTGAATAATATTAATGGTGTAGAAGTTCTCACTAATTGTTTTTTTAATGAAATAAGTATTCGCTTACCAGGCCCAGCTGATGAAGTGGTTTCAAAGTTAGCCAGTCGCAATATCTTAGCAGGTGTGCCAGTTTCTCGTTTAATACCTAATGAAAATGAGTTGAATAATATCCTTTTAGTTGCTGCAACGGAATGTACGTCTGAAGCCGAAATAGAAAAGCTGTCAAAAGCATTGAAAGATATAATTTAATGACACATTCAAGAGACCTTAGTAAGTCATCTAAAGAACAACCAATACCTGTAAACTCCGGTCAATCAGGCCATCAGGGCCTTAATATGGAAGAAGCATTACTATTTGAACTAGACAGCAAAGGTAAATCAGGGGTTGACTTGCCAACGGTACCAAAATTTGAAAATAGGCTTGGAAGTGTAAGTAGAGATTCTAATATTGGTCTTCCTGGATTAAGTGAACCAGAAGTAATTCGTCATTACACAAGGCTTTCTCAGAAAAACTACGCAATTGATACAGGGATTTACCCCCTGGGCTCTTGTACAATGAAACATAACCCAAGACTAAATGAAAAATTAGTTCGTTTATCAGGTTTTTCAGGGTTACATCCATTGCAACCAGTTGAAACTACACAGGGAGCATTAGAACTAATTGATAAGACAGCTAGTTGGCTTAAAACACTAACTGGTATGCCTGCAGTCGCTATGTCTCCAGCTGCTGGAGCGCATGGTGAATTTTGTGGTATGATGGCTATTAGGGCCGCACTTGATCAGCGTGATGGAGGTAAAACTGCACGTCGTCGAGTATTAGTTCCGGAATCTGCGCACGGTACAAACCCTGCTACGGCCTCAATTTGCGGCTTTATTATCGATACAATTCCAGCAAATGACTCTGGAAGAGTTGATATTGAAGCATTCAAGAAACAAATGGGTGACGATGTTGCTGCTGTTATGATTACCAATCCTAACACTTGTGGCCTATTCGAATCAGATATAATTGAAATTTCTGAGCTGATACATGAAGTAGGTGGTTTCTTTTATTGTGATGGCGCTAATTTTAATGCAATCGTTGGGCGTGTGAGGCCTGGTGATTTAGGTATAGACTGTATGCACATTAACTTACATAAGACTTTCTCAACCCCTCACGGTGGTGGCGGACCTGGGGCTGGTCCAGTTGTTTTATCAGCAAGTTTAGCTCCTTTTGCTCCTTTACCATGGGTGACTTTTGATGATCAGAATTATTCTTTGGTTGAACATGAAATTAAACCTACTGAGAAATTCCCGATAGGTCGTTTGAAAGCATTTCATGGTCAAATGGGAATGTTTATTCGAACTTATGCATATATGTTAAGTCATGGAAAAGATGGGCTTGCCCAAGCGTCTGGTGATGCAGTTCTTAATGCTAATTATATAATGGAAAATTTAAAAGACCTAATGACACCTGCCTTTGAAGGGCCTTGTATGCATGAGTGTTTATTCGATGATGGATTTCTTAGAGGTACCGGAGTAACTACTCTAGATTTCTCAAAAGCAATGATTGATGAGGGTTATCATCCCATGACAATGTATTTTCCATTAATTGTTCATGGAGCGATGTTAATTGAACCTACAGAAACCGAGTCAAAACGTTCGTTAGATGACTTTATCAATTCAATTAGGTATTTAGCAAAATCTGCTATTTCTGGTAAGAAAGAGAAATTTATTGGATCACCAAAATTTACGCCACGTCGTCGACTAGATGAAACTAGAGCTGCTCGTTCACCAATTTTGCGTTGGAACTCAGTGAAAGCTCAGTCTAATGAATCTGATGAGGCAAAGACAAATAATTTATAGTTTATAGTATTAATTATCAGACAAGACTCCAGAAACTTAATAAAGTTTTGGTATGTATAATTTATTTATATCCATAATTTACTAGTTTAGTTTAGAGGGGAGGTCCTGAATAGCCTTATCGATTATTGAGATACCATCATTGGTATCTGCCGCCTCTTTAAGTATCTGTTGTGTAGCTTGTATAGCAATATCAGAAGCTAAACTACGTACATCGGCTAGAGCTTGTGCTTCTGCACTTGCTATCATGTCTAGGGCTTGTTGTTCACGTCTTTTCAATAGTTCTTCCGTGCGCAAATCAGCTGCTTCTTTAATTCGTAATGCTTCATTTTGAGCTTCTGTAATTATATTCTCAGCTTCTTTGAGTGCATCTCGTTGTTTTCTTTGATATTCAGCGAGTGTATGTTGTGCATCTTCTCTAAGCCGCTGCGCCTCTTCTAGTTCGTCTCTAACGGTTTCAGAGCGGCCATCAAGTTTTGTTAAGAGCATTTTTTTCACAGGTTTGAAAAGAGCGACAATAAAGAAAATAAATGATATAGCTACCCAAGTCGATGCATGCTGGAAGATGCTGTCGGTTTGGGCCGTCTTTTCCGCTGCCTGAACTCCGGCAGAAAATAGTACAATAAACTTAAAACATACAAGTAACCGATAAATCATGATGTTTGATCCTGTACGGCTTTATTAACTGCTGATTTTACCGAATTTGCATCTGGAGTCTTTCCAATTAAGCGTTCTACTGCTTGTTGTGTTATCTCTTCAGAAACACCAACAATATTATTTATAGCAGCTGCTGACTCATCAGCAATTCTATCACGTGCTGCTGCTGCATTAGCGGCTAATTTTTCAGCTAATAAAGAATTTTGTTCATCGGACTTTTCAACGGCTTTTACCGTAGCCGAGTGGAGTTCTTCATGTGCGCTTGCACGTGCATCTGCTAGTTTTTCCTCATAAGCTGCCATGACCTCATCTGTCTGTTCTGCTAATTCATTAGCTTTAGCTAGGTCATCACCGATTTTTTTTTGCCGGTTTTCTAAAGTGTTCGCAATCCTTGGCAACCCTATACGCCATACGAATAGGAATACTAATGAAAAGCTAATTATTAGCCAAAAAATTTGGCTGGCAAATGTGGTTATATCAAATTGTGGCATATTACTTGTCTTCCGATAGATAAGAGGCGGCTCGGTACCCGATTACCGCCACTAATCAATTAGCTGGCAAGTATTATGAAGGCCATAATAAGAGCAAATAGTGCTATGGCTTCAGTAACAGCAAAACCAATCCAAATAAAAGCACCAATTTCTTCTTTTGATGCAGGATTACGGCCAATTGCCTCAATATAGCTAGCCCATATACGGCCCACTCCGACGCCAGCGCCAACCATACCAATTGCGGCTAGGCCAGCACCAACAAGTTTTAGCCCGTTAGCAATAACTTGTGCTGCTTCGACTTCCATTATACTACTCCTTTAACTATCATAATGCGGATACAGGGTTTAGTGCAGATGCAAAGCGTCATTCAAATAGACGCATGTGAGAATTGCAAAGACATAAGCTTGAATTACGGCAATCATAACTTCTAACATTGTAATTGCCACTAATGCAGCAAATGGGACAAGACCGGGTACAACAAAAAATCCTCCTAGTGCGACGACCCCGCCACCAATTACTTTTAATAGTACATGTCCTACTGTCATATTAGCAAATAATCTAACTGATAGACTAATTGGACGTGAAAAATAAGAAATTATTTCTATAGGGATGAGTACAGGTGCGGACGCAATCGGTGCCCCATGAGGAAAGAAAAGAGAAAAAAACTTAAGCCCATGAGTTATTAAACCTATAATAGTGACACCGATGAAAATGAATGCAGACATAGCAAATGTCACTGCCAGATGGCTAGTAAATGTGAATGCACCTGGGATCAAACCTAGTAAATTTCCAAACAAGATAAACATAAACAAGGAAAAAATGAAGGGAAAATAAGGTCTACCTGCTGAACCAACGTTATCCCGTACCATATCTGCAACGACTTGGTAAAAATACTCAACCGCTGATTGTAATCTTCCTGGCACAAGTGCACGGCGTTGTGTACCTATTACAACAAACCCTATAAGGATTAAAGCAGTTATCATCATCCATAGAGATGAGTTGGTAAAAGACAAATCCGTACCACCAATTTGAAATTTTACAATTGGTTCAATTGTAAATTGTTCTAGAGGACTAGCCACAGATTACTTCTCCAGTCTTAAAATATTAGTTTCCACTATTGGTACCCGATGACTTAAAAGACTGATTTGCAGTTCTAACAACATTCATTAATCCCGCAATAAAACCGAAAATAAGAAATATTACTAATAATATCGGCTTTGTTTCTAACCACCAATCTAAGCCCCAGCCAATAGCTGCACCAACACCAACACCAACAACTAAATCGACCCCAACTTTTACGCCAACACCCATACCGGTTCCTACGCTTGACGATCTCGCCTTTTTATTACGTACAACTCCAGTATTACGTTCCTGCGCAGCCTTTACGCGCTTATGTAGCTCTTCTGTCGGGGAAGGTCTTTCAGGGTCGGTCATAAATAGACTTCATCATCAATCATTTCCGCCCAACTAGATTGCTCTACAAGTAAACTGAAAGGCGGGCGCAAAATAGCTAGCGCACACGAGCAAGTCAAGATAGCTTTCGTCCCGCGTTAATTGGTCGCAAATAGGCAGAAAACCGAGAGTTTTACTAAGCTGTTGCACGTATCTGTTCAGCTTTTCGTAAGTCGACAGAAACTAACTGACTAATACCTTGTTCAGGCATGGTAACACCATATAATCGATCCATTCTTGACATTGTCATACGATGATGCGTGATCACTAAAAAACGTGTATCCCCAGCATCAGCTATTTCACTTAGTAATAGGCAAAACCTATCTACATTTGCATCGTCTAAAGCTGCATCAACTTCGTCCAGAACGCAAATAGGAGCTGGGTTAGTTAGAAATACTGCAAACAGAAGAGCAATTGCAGTCATAGCTTGCTCACCGCCAGATAATAAAGATAAATTTTGTAGTTTTTTCCCTGGAGGACTAGCATATATTTCTAAACCAGCTTGTAATGGATCATCTGAATCTGTTAGCGCTAGTTTTGCACCACCACCTCCAAATAGACGCTGGAAAAGAACTTTAAAATGACCGTCAACTTCTTCAAAAGATGTAACTAGGCGTTGTCGAGCCTCCTTGTTTAAATTACTTATGCCTTGTCGTAGCCGCGAAATTGCTGTCGTTAGATCATTTTTTTCTGTCTCAATCATAGAAATTTTTTCGGTTAACTCGTCAGTTTCGAGTTGTGCTCGCAGATTAACCGGGCCCATATTATCTCTTTCTCTGATTAACCTATCAAAACGTTTTATAGCTGAATCAAGGTCCGGTACTGATTGTCCTTCAGAAATTTGAGCAATTTCTAATAGTTTTTTAGGGTCACATTCTAGACGCTCAGTAATTCTTTCACGCACGACTGATAAGTTTTGTTCAGCTTGATCTATTGCGGACTGGGCTCGAACTTTATTCTCACGCGCTTCAACGAATTTTTCTTCTTCAAATTTTAGTATTTTCTCTGATTCAGCTAATATTTGTTCGGCGCTCAATACTTCATCAGCTGCAGATTGTCTCGCTTTTTCTGCATTTTTTATAGAATTTAAGAGGGTATTGCGCTGCTTCTCCAGTTTCTCTGGATAATCAGCCAAAATTTTCAGCTCATTAATTGCAGCAGCTTCTCTCTGAGTGAGCTCTTCAACTCGTTCGATGGCGCCTTGGTGTCTATTTTTCCAAGTTTCTTCATCAATTGATATTGCTATCACGCGTCTTTTACATTCATCAGCGTTACGCACTAAACTATCATAATTACTTTGCGTGTCTTGATATTCTTTACGTGTTTCATTCAATAAATTACGGCAAATGTCTAGACTATTATGTAATGCGGGAAGATTTCCTATTTGATTTTTTCGAGATTTTGTATCACTTATGAATTCATTTATCTCTAGTATTTCCGAGTCGATATGAACAATTTTAGTTTCTATTTTATCAATATCTATCTCTTTGGTTCTCAACGACTTTGATAATTTATCATAATGGCTGCGTGCGTCAGCTAGGTCATTATCAATTTTTCGTAAATTATCGCGAATAGAACGTTCATTATGTAAAGCCTTTACAGCGTCTTTTGTAATTAACTCGTTTGAAGTTTTAGCATCTAAAAACGCTTTTTCAGCCTTAGAAATATAGGTTTTTAATTCTATTAATCTATTACGTTGCTTAAGTCTGGTCGTCATCGTAATAGATTCTGTTTTTGCGACAAAACCGTCCCAGCGCCATAAATTTCCTTCACGATCTACTAGACGCTGCCCATTCTTTAATTCTCTAGAAAGCTTTAACCCAGTTTCTTCATCTTCAACTACCCCGATTTGTGATAATCGACGATAAAGGTTTGGAGATTTAGAAACAAAATCCGTTAATGCTGCTACTTGTTCGGGAAGGGGAGCTGGATCGAAATTAGTTGTTGTTTTAGACCAGTACCTTGGCGCAGATTGGTTCAAGGAGGCGCTAAGATCATTGCCTAATGCTGCACCTAAGGCCGCTTCATATCCGGGAACTACTTCAATATCATTAAGAATTGGCCGCCAAGACCCTAGATCATCTTTTTCGGAAACGAGTAAATCACTTAAAGCGCTTAATTCGGCTTTAAGGCGATTATGTATTTGCTCTTTGGAGGTAAGAAATTCCCTTGATTTTTCTCTATTAGTATCTGCTTCAGAACGCAATTTTTCTAATCTATCTAGCAATTCACGTTCTTTACAGAGCAATGACTCTAATTGTAAAACTTTCTCTTGTGCTTGCGTTAAAAGTTCAGAATCAATTTTGTCTAAATGCAGTTCCTCTAGTTGTTTAACTTCAGCAAGTTTTTGTAAACGACGCTGTTCTGCACGCTCTTCTAATGTTTTTAATTGTCGATCAATGGACCCAAGCTCTGCCTCGCTATTAGCGACTTGTTCTGTTAGATTTGAAAGCACTTTCTCATCATTTGAGCATCGCTGGCTAACCAGGTTAAGAGTTTCTTTTGACTCGTTAATTTTTTGTATTTCATCTTTCTGTGCGAGCTTTATTGCATCAAGTTCTTCATTTAAGCTTTTTAGGGAACGTTCTGCTTCTTCAAGTAGCTCTTTCTCCCGGTTTAGATCAGTGTTTACTTGGTTTCGACGAGTGGACCATTGATCAATCGCTGATTGAATTCTAGTTTCCTCTGCATCTAGTTCACTGTTTGCTAAATTAAGTCTGTGCATCTCTGCGGCTGCTCTCAACTGAACATCTCTCAAAGGTGCTACTTCTTCGACTAGTGATTCACGTTTAATATTAGCTTTACTAACTAGTGCCGCTTGTTCTGTAACTGCGTCCGTCGCAAGTTGTAATAATTCTTTTTGTCTAATTAATTCTTCACTAGCTAAAGTCCAGCGCTGATAAAGAACGGAAGCTTCTGTTTTACGTATATCATTGGAAATGTTTTTGTATCTTGTTGCTTGTCTTGTTTGTTTTTTAAGTAATGAAAGCTGTGTCCCTAAAGTAGTTAAAACATCTTCTAACCTTTCTAAATTACTTTCGGCAGCGCGTAATCTCAGTTCAGCCTCGTGTCTTCTAGAGTGTAGTCCGGTTATACCAGCGGCTTCTTCGAGTAAAAGCCTACGGTCAGTAGATTTAGCATTAATGATTGCTCCAATTCGTCCTTGGCTAACTAAGCCTGTTGATCTAGCACCTGTAGCTTGATCTGCAAATAGTATCTGAACGTCGCGCGCCCTGACTTCTTGTCCGTTTACACGGTAAGTTGATCCTTTTTGACGTTCAATTCTTCTCGAAATTTCTACTTCACGAGCACCGTTAAACTGTGAAGGTGCTGTATGATCACTATTATCAAGTGAAAGTATCACTTCAGCAACGTTACGTGGCGGACGATCACTGGTTCCTCCAAAGATTATATCGTCCATGCCAGCTCCGCGCATTTGCTTTGCTGATGTTTCACCCATAACCCAACGCAGACCTTCCACTAGGTTTGACTTTCCGCACCCATTAGGTCCCACCACGCCAGTTAATCCTTGCGCAATATCTAACTCAGTTCCTTCTACAAAAGATTTAAAACCCTGTAACTTGAGTTTTTTAAAATGCACGAAATATTACCTTTTCAATTTTTGTTCTTATCCTATTGTGAACTGCGAATCACTTATCCGCTACCAATGGATGAATAATATAGGCAATTTTTTTCAATTTTTATGAAAAAAACGTTTAATTTGTTTAGTAAAGTCATTTTTGTCTTAAGATTCCTTGTCCCAGGTCTCTAAGTGCTTTACGCAGGCTATTATCCGTCACTCCATCAAGTAGTAAATCAAGGGCTGTAGTATCTTCCTTAGTCAGCTCTTTTTTTATTTTTTTCTTTGGCTTTTCATTAACAACTGGCGCTTGTTGCAAGATAACTCGACTGATTGCCTGATATCCAAAATAACCGTTAATTCTTTCAATTACTTGTGTTTGCATATGTTGTAGCTCTAAGGCCAAAACACCGGATACTTGAATATACAAAGTTCCATTATTAGCACCAGCTCCTGGTGAAATCCTTAAAGGCAAACATTCCTGAGCTAATCTATTTCCAATTATCTTTGGCCAATCAGAAATAATTGCTACTTCCGTAAGACCTCTTTTTTTTCTAATTGGACTGGTAATACGTTCTGTTTCGGCGGATATGGCCTTAAGTTTTTTATTCCGGTGAGGTTTCATTCCATATAAATATTTTATAAATAATTAGCTAATTTATTATTACTTAAGGATAGTGTCAGTTATCTTTAAGAGCAACCCAATATAATTGTGTAAAATGAGGCAGAAAGCTTGATTAAACCTAGATCTGAGGACCTTCTTAGATGGTATGATAAAAATGCTCGTATATTGCCTTGGAGGATTCCCCCATCCGAAGATTCCAGTATAAATGAAAATATACGGCAGCCAGATCCTTACAGAATATGGCTTAGTGAAATAATGCTGCAGCAAACCACTGTTACTGCGGTTATTCCTTATTTTAATTTATTTATCCGGCGCTGGCCGACAATCAAAGATTTAGCTGAAGCAAAATTAGACACAGTATTACAGGCATGGGCTGGATTGGGATATTATGCACGTGCTCGTAATTTACATAAATCTGCTGATATTATTGCAAGAGAATATGAAGGTAGGTTTCCTAATACAAAACAAGAATTATTAGAATTGCCTGGGATCGGCCCATATACTGCTTCAGCTATAGCCGCCATTGCATTTGGAAAATCCGAAGCGGTAGTAGATGTGAATGTTGAAAGAGTTTTGGCCAGATTATATGCAGTACAAGAAACTTTACCAACTGCAAAAAGAAAAATAAATCATATAGCTAACTCTCTAACACCTAAAAGCCGTCCAGGAGATTATGCTCAGGGAGTAATGGACCTAGGAGCAACGATATGTACTCTTAAAAATCCTAAATGCGAAATAT
>CEQM01077418.1_pt1 | contig 30140 bp, 35 predicted proteins | sample 531111 | NCBI WGS metagenome assembly CEQM01 (sample SAMEA2621278, study PRJEB7988) | marine metagenome | biome: marine biome (ENVO:00000447); feature: deep chlorophyll maximum layer (ENVO:xxxxxxxx); material: "saline water (ENVO:00002010), including plankton (ENVO:xxxxxxxx)" | depth 120 m
TAATACTACATCACTAGGTATGACTGGCAAATCTCCCCTGCACATTGATTTAACGGAACTGCCAATTAATTCTACTGTCCATGATATAGTTTATTCTCCACTAGAAACTGATCTTTTAATTAATGCCCAGCAGCGTGGCAATAAAGTGGTGGATGGTTTAGGCATGTTGCTTCATCAGGCTCGCCCCGGTTTTTGTTCTTGGTTTGGCACTGATCCCTCTGTTAGTTCTCAGCTTCGTCAAGTGGTGCTGGCTACACTTTCTAAATAACGGAGAATATTTTGTTTGTCTTAGGCCTTACCGGATCGATAGGAATGGGAAAATCCACAGCCGCAAATATGTTTAAACTATTAGGTGTTCCCGTCCATGATGCAGATTCATCAGTACACTATTTGCTTTCTAAAGATACATTAGTGTTGAATAAAGTTGCCGATAGGTTTCCAGAGTCTTTTGATGGATTTTCTATAGACCGTCAGGTTTTAGGGGCTATAGTTTTTAATGATATTAAGGCTCGTAAAGATCTAGAAAATATTATCCACCCACAGGTACGTGAGATGTCGAAAAAATTCGTTAGAAATCAATGTCGAATTGGCACCCGATTAGTTGTACTTGATATTCCGTTGCTTTATGAAACGGGCGCTGATTCAAGGGTGGACTCTGTAGTCGTGGTTACAGCGCCTAAATTCTTGCAACTTCGTAGGGTACTAATGCGGCCTGGTATGAATATTAAAAAACTAGAAGGTATTATGAAAAGCCAAATGTCAGATTTTGATAAAAGAAGACGAGCGGATTTCATAGTGGAGACAGGGATAGGAAAGGCTTATACTTTTAGAGCGCTAAGCAGATTGGTAAATCTACTTCGAAGATAGAATTGCAATTTGTGAAAGAAATGCAAAATGAGAGAGATAATACTAGATACAGAAACTACAGGTCTGAATGCATCATCGGGTGACCGCATAGTTGAGATTGGTTGCATTGAGCTTCTTAACCAAGTTCCTACAGGAAATTTTTTTCATACTTATGTTAATCCCGAGAGAGATATGCCTGAAGAAGCGTTTGCTATTCACGGTTTAAGCACTGAGTTTTTATTAGATAAACCAAAATTTAAAAACATCGTGGACGAGTTTCTTGAGTTTATTGCTGATGCACCATTGGTGATACACAATGCAGAATTTGATCTACGTTTTATTGATTCAGAGTTGTTATTATTAGAAAAAGAACCAATAGAACGTTCTAGGTCTGTGGATACTGTAAAAATAGCTCGTAGACGATATCCAGGAGCTCAAGTCAGCCTTGACGCACTCTGCCGAAGATTTGAAATTGACCTATCTAGGCGTGACAAACACGGCGCATTGCTGGATGCAGAGCTTTTAGCTGAGGTTTATTTATATTTAATGGGGGGGCGTCAACGTGGTTTAGATTTGAATTCAGATCTTTCTCAACTAGAACAAAAGCAGTTATCACAGGATGATCTTCCAGTGCGATTAGTTCGATCACATTTGGCGTCGGCTGAAGAGTTAGATGATCATGAGGCTCTTCTCGATCAGATAAAAGACCCTATTTGGCGAACCGAATAATAATGTAGAGTATCTAAAGCTCAAATTCGAATTTATTTTCACTAGATCCATTAGCTGGGCTCTCGGCTTTTTTGGCTTCTTCTTGTGCTTGTTTGGCGCGTTCTTGAAATAGAGCCATAAAATCTACAGGATGAATAAGTAAGGGCGGAAAGCCTCCCTCACGAACACACTCAGCTACCACCGCACGTGCAAATGGAAAGAGCAAGCGTGGTGCTTCAACGTATAGCATAAGAGCAATATATTCCTCTGGCGTTTCTCCAAGTGTAAAGACTCCACCGTAAGAAGTTTCTACCATAAATAGTGTTTCTTCACCTGACTTACCCTCTGCCCTAATGGTTAATGTTACTTCGAAGGTGGAACCTTCCAGTTTAACTGCGGAGGTGTCCACGCCAACCTCTACATTGGGTTCTCCACTTTGTTGCATAAGACTCTTTGGGGCATTTGGGTTTTCAAAGGACAAATCTTTCACATATTGTGCGTTAACAACTAGTGATGGCTGCCCAGTTTGTGCATCTTCGTTCATGTTTTGTGGTTGTTCATTATCTTCAGACATAGAGAAACTCCTAATATATTATAGCGGTCTATGGATGGTATTGCACGATTAGGCCATCACTCAGAATTAATGTGAATAACCAATTTATTTTTATATAATTTTATCACGCCCTTATTTATTCTTTATTCTTCACCCTACTCTTTTCCTTTTTCATCTTCTTCTGATATATTTTTGGCTTCAGCATCAATTATAGGCCCATCATCATTTCTACTATAATGGTTTGCCTGACCCGGCATTACGAACCTCGTGGTTCCAGAATTTTGTATTGTTTTCCATAAATAGTGGCCTAAAACCCTGCGTAAAGGTGGAACTAGCAACATAAAGCCGAATAAGTCAGTTAGAAATCCAGGGGTTAAAAGCAACACACCAGAAATTATCAGACATATTCCCTCGAAAAGCTCTTGAACAGGCAATCTTTGGGACTGCATTTCATGTTGTGCTCTATTTAGAGTCTGCAGTCCTTGCCTACGTATTAGCGCAGTTCCTATAATAGCTGTTATAACAACTATTGCTAGAGTATACCATAGACCAATGTATGCTCCGATTTTTATAAAAAGCATTATTTCCATCAGTGGTACACCAATGAAAATTGCTAGAATCCATATACTCATTCTTGTTCTTTCATCCCATTATGCTTATGTAATGTATTAATTAAATTTAAAATTACAGCGTTTATTTTTTTTATAATTCAAAGATTAGCCCTATTTAGTGCGATTATATAAAATAATTCATTTTTTTAGTTGTGGGTGGGCGCTAAAATAGCTTAGATCATGTAAACAATATAAAGTTTTAAAAAAAATAAGTGTTTAATCTTTGAAATAGCTCCTTTAGAGCGGTTATATAGGAAATACAGTGTCACTTGATCTACTATTATTTGCTGCAATAGCAGCCTTTCTTGTATTTCGTCTTAGAAATGTTCTTGGCCGAAGAATGGGTAATGATCGTTCACCCTTTGGTTCGGGTGAGAATAGTGAAGATAAACCCCAAGTGAGTGAAGAAAATGCAAATGGACAAAATGTTGTTGCGCTTCCCGATCGCCAATCTGAAGATCCCTTTATAGATCAGTCTCAGGGAGAGTTTGGGGAAAACCTTCGTAAAATCAGAAAAGCGGATAGTTCCTTTAATTCAAGTGCTTTTGTTGAGGGAAGTCGAGCTGCTTTTGAAATCATAATAACTTCTTATGCTAATGGGGATAGTGAATCGCTTCGACCACTTTTAAGTGATGAAGTTTATGATAAATTTTCTGGTGCGATTTCTGCGCGTGCTGATAATGGTCAAGTAATTGAAATGACTTTGGTTGGAATTCAGTCAAGCGAAATTATAGAAGCCTCAATGGATGGTTCTGTAGCATTTGTTACTAATAAATTTGTAACTGAACAAATAGAGGTAACTAAGGACTTGGCTGGAGAGGTTGTTGATGGGGACCCGGTTCGTGTTACTACTGTTACAGATATTTGGACCTTTGCTAGAAATACAAGGTCAAGAAACCCAAATTGGACGCTTGTAGCGACAGAAGCCCCAAATTGAAGTTCTGTTGCCGGATCAGACCATATATATTTTTCAATAAATTAAAAAATAAGACTATCCATAACCAGAGATGGGGTCTTTTAATGATGATGTGGTTTTTTTCTGCATGTGCTCAAACTAATTTTCCTGATAAGGAGACTAATATTAGTATGATGCAGGTCGGTTTTGAAAAATTACCCGGGTGGAGTTTAGGGAGTCAGGAAAAATCTCTAGAGGCCTGGAAGTATTCTTGTGATCGTATTTTACAAATGGAACCGGAAAAAACGCTTAGTGTAAACTTAATGGTTGGAAAAGCAGGCGAATGGTTTCATGTTTGCACAAAAATTAAAGACCTTCCCAAGGAAAGCGAGACAGTAAGAGAATTTGTTGAGTCTAATTTCTTTCCCTACGCCATATTTAATGGAGATAATAATCAAGGTCTTTTTACGGGCTATTTTGAACCGATAGTTAAGGCATCAGAATTTCCTAATAATCAATACCGTTTTCCTATATATGGAATACCCCGTGATCATATTTCAATAAACCTTCAGGATTTTGATCCCAAGCTCCCTGATACTAATATTGTTGGAAGGCTTAAAAATAGGCGTTTAGTTCCCTATTATACTCGTTCTGAAATACGTAAAATGGATAGTTCTACCCTGCCCATTCTCTATTGGGCGGATGATTTATTAGGCGTTTACATTATGCAAGTACAGGGTTCAGGGGTTATACAGCTCACAGATGGAAAAAGACAAAGAATTGGGTTCGCTGGTCATAATGGACATGATTATGTTTCTGTAGGCCAAATACTTATTAATAGAAATCAGATTATATCTGGAAAAGCTAGTTGGAAAGGTATTAGAAAATGGATGGAGCGACAAAAGGATTTAGGGAGGAGCTTATTAGATTTAAATCCTCGATATATTTTCTTTAAAAAAACAGACGAAATTGGTCCGCGAGGGTTCGCGGGGGTGCCACTAATCCCTAAACATTCAATAGCTGTAGATAGAAAATTCATACCAATGCACGTTCCTTTATGGGTAGACACAAAATATCCAGGGAAAAAAAATAAACGTTTTCAGCATTTAGTTTTAGCTCAAGATGTTGGAAATGCTATTCGGGGTCCAGTTCGAGGCGATATATTTTGGGGAACAGGATACCGAGCCCTTCAATTAGCAGGGAAGATGAAAAGTTCTGGAGTGTATTTTGTTCTCATACCAGCTAATATTAGGATTTCTAATTAGACGTTTTTTAGCAAATAATTTTTAAACCCTGCTAAAAGTGCTTCATAGTTAACACCATGTTTTGATAGAGTTATAAAATGAAAAATAATAGGGTTGCATTATTTATTACTTGTTTGGTTGATTTATTTAGGCCCACGGTAGGTTTTGCTAGTATTAAATTACTAGAAGAAGCTGGCTGCGAAGTGGTAGTGCCTCGGCAACAAACCTGTTGTGGACAACCCGCTTACAATACCGGTGATAGAGCTGATACTATTTCTATTGCAAAACAGGTTATAGTAGAGTTTGAGGACTATGACTACATCATAGTGCCATCAGGCTCATGTGCCGGAATGATTAGCAAGCATTATCCAGCACTTTTTTCTCAAGATTCTAATTGGCTTGATCGTGCTAATAGACTTAGTAAAAAAACTTATGAACTAATTTCCTTTTTAACAGATATTATGGGGGTAGATTCAGTAGATTCTGAATTTCAAGGAACAGTTACCTATCACGATGCATGTTCAGGTCTAAGAGAATTATCAATCCATGATCAACCGCGACGCCTTCTATCTTCTATAGATGGTTTACATTTACGTGAACTTGATGATGCTAATGTTTGTTGTGGTTTTGGAGGCACGTTTTGTGTCAAATATGCTGATATTTCTAATCGTATGGTTGAAACTAAGGCGGAACAAGTTATAGCGACAGGAGCTGATACTTTATTGGCAGGTGATTTAGGTTGCTTACTAAATATGGCTGGTAAACTCCAACGAGACGGGGTTGAATTAAATGTTAGGCATGTAGCAGAAGTTTTGGCGGGTATGGCGGATAAACCAGCCATTGGTGTACCAAGTAAGGATTAGAATAGCTTATGACAGAATCTATCCCGAGCCAATTTAAAGAAAATGCGGTGCGCCAACTCGCAGACGAAGATCTGCGTCAAGCACTCACTAAGAGTAAGGGTCATTTTACAGGCGGAAGGCAAAAGTCCATAGATAACCTCCCAGAGTTTGAGGAGTTACGCGATAAGGCACGTGATATTAAAAATCATACGATAGAAAACCTAGACTTTTATCTCGAAGCCTATGAGAAAAAGGTTTTATCTAGTGGTGGTCATGTGCATTGGGCTAGCACTGCAAAAGATGCTCAGGAAATAGTATTAAATATCTGTCAAACTGTAGGGGCCACTTCTGTAAACAAAGGAAAATCCATGATTGGTGAAGAGTGTGATATAAATGAGGCACTCGAGGCTGCTGGCATAAATGCTGTAGAAACTGATCTTGGTGAATATATAATCCAAATCCGGAACGAAAGACCTAGTCATATCATTGCTCCTGCGGTGCACCTAACGAAGGCTCAGGTAGAAGAAAGTTTTAGAGAAACGCATACCCATCTAGATCCTGAAAGAGTATTGGATGAACCCCCAACCCTTCTTGAGGAGGCCAGAAAGGTATTACGAAAAAAATATTTTGAAGCCGAGGTTGGAATTACAGGAGCAAACTTTTTAGTGGCTGAAACTGGTTCTTCCATAATTGTAACAAATGAGGGTAACGGAGATTTGTCGCAATTATTACCTCGTGTGCACATAGTATTAGCAAGTATAGAAAAGGTTGTACCTAACCTAGAAGATGCCTCTACCTTGTTACGTGTTTTGGCACGATCGGCGACCGGACAAGAGTTCAGTGTTTACACTACTATATCAACAGGCCCAAGAAGGGACGAAGACTTGGATGGCCCGGAAGAATATCATGTGATTCTACTCGATAACGGCCGAACTAGTATGTTGGGAACAGAGTTTCAAGATATGCTGAGATGCATACGTTGTGGTGCTTGTATGAATCATTGCCCAGTTTACCAATCGGTGGGTGGTCATGCATATGGCTGGGTTTACCCTGGCCCTATGGGAGCTGTTTTGTCTCCAGGCTTACTGGGTGTTGATGAAGCTGGACATTTACCAAATGCGTCTACTTTTTGTGGCCGATGTGAGGAAGTTTGCCCTGTTCATATACCATTGCCCAAAATGATGAGGCACTGGCGAGAGCGTGAATTTGAACGCCATTTAACCCCAAATGCATATAGAAAGGGAATTCAGCTATGGTCATTTATTGCGCTTCGTCCAAATCTTTATAAGCGATTAACTAGTTTTCACATACGTATTTTAGGATGGATTGGTCGCCGGCGTGGAAGGTTTTCTAGCTTACCCATGGCTAAGGGTTGGACTAAATATAGAGATTTACCTGCTCCTGAAGGTAAAACTTTTCAGAAACAGTGGTCGGAACGCTCTTAATGAATAATGAACGTAATAATATAATTAACAATATAAGAAAATCATTAGGGCGTGCTGGACCAATATGCTCTGAAGAAGCAAAAGAGTTAAATGCAAGAGTCAATAAACCAGTGCGGAATCTTCTACCTTCTCGAACAGAATTACCAAAAAATGAGTTAATAAATTTATTTCAAAAAATGGCTGAGGATGTGTTTGCAACTGTTGAAAGAGTAAAAAACACAGATGAAATTCCTGATTCCCTTACGGACTATCTAAAGAAAGAAAATTTACCTGCTCAAGTTGTTATGTCTCCCGATCCCTATTTAGACAATACACCTTGGGAAAAACAACCACTACTCGAAATTAGAAAGGGTATACCCAATGAACAGGATATGGTTAGCGTGACTTCAGCGGCAGGAGCAGTGGCTGAAACTGGTACTTTAGCTATGTTCTCAGGTCCCAGCCACCCCTCCACCTTGAATTTTTTGCCGGAAACCCATGTAGTTGTTTTACCTGTAGACCGCATCACAAAGAACTACGAGGATATTTGGGATATAATACGCCAAAGATCTACTGTTGAAGATAAATTAATACGAATGCCTAGAACGGTAAATTTTATAACTGGCCCGTCTCGATCAGGAGATATAGAGCAGACATTATTATTGGGGGCTCATGGGCCTAGACGTTTACATTTAATTCTAGTTGAATCTGAATAAAATATGGTAACGCATTCACAAGAAAAGGGGCGATCTAAAACCTTAACTGACAAAGACATTGATGAACACGATGAGGTTCTCTTTAAGAAAACCATGACTGGCGTAAAGCCTCTTAATAATAAACGGTTTCGGTCAACTAGAGAAAAAAAGGTAAGTAGACCGACCCGTTTGAGCTCAGGACTATCAAAGACTTCTTTTACAGGCTTGTCCAATTCAACATCAAAGACAGTGAAAAAAAATACACTGCAACCAAAACTTTATATTGATAAATTTTCTGGTGTTGATAGACGCACAATGGAAAGACTTCGTCGTGGAAAACTAAGTATTGAGGCACGTTTAGACTTGCATGGCTACTATCAGGACGTAGCCCAATCAGAACTTAATTCATTTATTAGCAGTTGTGCCTTATCTGGCAGACGAGTTGTATTAGTGATAACCGGCAAGGGATCATTGAGTAAGGGCGGCGGGGTCTTGCGAAAGAATTTACCTGATTGGCTTAATCAGCCATCGTGTCGGCCTTATATTTTAGCTTTTTGTGCGGCACGTCCCGAACATGGCGGCGGGGGTGCATTTTATATTTTGCTTCGCCGCTCAAATAATTAAAGTTCGTGATTTTTTTATCAAAGTTGAATATTGTCCATAAATAATCGGTTTTATAAAATTGCAGATCTTTATTATTTCCTAATCAAACATTGCCACCGCTCGTATGAACCCAGCTGAAGCCCCCTTAATTTTCCATGGAAAACAACTAACGGTAAAGCCTTTATCCGGCAACGTTTCTAAATTTAACAACTTCTCCATATGACAATATGGTTGTTCAATACCTGCCCAGTGTCCCTGCCATATTTTATTTGCATCACGGTCCTTTAACCATTCTTCTTTTGCAAACTTAAATGGTGCGTCCCATCCCCAGGCATCTATGCCAGTTACTCTTACGCCATGATCACGGGTTAAATAAAGGGTTGCTTCTTTACCAATACCGATTCCATGATCGATATACTCGTTTGTGCCATAATATTCACTGGCTTTCGTGTTAACAAGCACGATATCGAGTGGTTGTAAATCATGCCCAATTCGTTTGAGTTCAGATTCTATATCTTCTGGCTGGACCACATAGCCGTCTGGCATATTACGGAAATCAAGTTTAACACCTGGGCGAAAAAACCAATCCAGTGGAAGCTCATCAATAGTTTGCATGGGATTACCATCCTTGTCATGCGAATGATAATGCCAGGGTGCATCGATATGAGTCCCATTATGTGTGGTTAATGTTATTACCTCCCACGCCCAACCTTCACCATTAGGTAAGTCTGAGGGTTTCATTTCATCGAAAAAGCCAGCCATCGCCTCAGCATTATCTTTTTGGCTAACATATTTAATTTTTGGTCTCATTATTTCTGGATCGCAGACTGTTTCATTATCTAAGGGCATAGATATATCAACTATTTTAGAGGGCATTTTCATTTTTTAACTCCCAGATAATTAATTTGTTTGTAATGTTTTTTATAATGTCACAAAAAATATACTAAGTTAATTTATAGAATAAATTTTGATAGGTCGGCGTTCTTTGCTAATTCTTCAACACGATCACGAACCATTGCAGCATCAATTTCAATAGTTTCTCCTCCTCGATCGGTCGCAGTAAAACTTATTTCCTCGAGTAGCCGCTCAATAACAGTGTGTAATCGGCGGGCTCCTATATTTTCAACATTTTGATTTATCTCCGCACTGAGATCTGCAATTGCATCAATAGAATCCTGAGTAAAATCAAGCGTCAATCCTTCTGTTTTTAATAGAGCTACCGATTGTCTAATCAAGCTATTTTCTGGTTCCCGAAGTATTCTACCAAAGTCATCCCTTGTGAGTGCTTTTAATGCCACGCGTATTGGCAGACGTCCCTGTAATTCAGGCAAAAGGTCAGAGGGTTTTGCTAAATGAAACGCACCAGAAGCAATAAATAAAATATGATCTGTTTTTACAGCACCGTGCTTCGTTGCCACTGTGGTTCCTTCTATTAACGGTAATAAATCGCGTTGAACACCTTCTCGGCTAACATCCCCTCCTCCAGAACGTTCGCTGCGACCAGTTATTTTATCAATTTCATCTAGAAACACTATTCCATTGTTTTCAACAGCGCTTAGTGCTTCTTTAACAATTTTATCATCGTCTAAAAGTTTGTCAGATTCATCGGCCATGAGGATCTCATAGCTTTCAACGACGCTCAATTTACGTGGAGAAGTACGTTGGCCGAAAGCTTTCCCAAGCATATCATTGAAGTTTATCATACCCATTTGAGAACCGGGCATTCCAGGTATATCCATAGTCGGCATTTGAATACCGCCCGTTTCTGTAACTTCTATCTCAATTTCTTTTTCGTCTAACTCGCCACGCCTTAATTTTTCTCGAAAAGATTGCCGGGTGGAATCACTTGCATTTTCTCCAACAATAGCATCTAAAACTCTCTGCTCTGCATTTACCTCAGCTTGTGCATTTACTTCTCTACGTCGGACTTCACGTGTCATCATTATGGATTGCTCAACTAAATCACGTACTATAGATTCCACATCACGGCCTACATAACCGACCTCAGTAAACTTAGTTGCTTCAATCTTTATGAATGGTGCATTAGCTAATTTGGCAAGTCTACGAGATATTTCTGTTTTTCCAACTCCAGTTGGTCCAATCATCAGAATGTTTTTGGGCAAAACCTCCTCTTTTAAATCCTCAGGAAGTTGTTGTCTACGCCAGCGGTTCCTTAAAGCCACTGCTACAGCGCGCTTGGCGTCATTCTGGCCAATTATGAATCGATCTAATTCGGATACTATTTCGCGGGGGGAAAAATTTGTCATAGGCTCTCTATTGTCACGTTGGTATTTGTATAAACACAAATATCTGCTGCAATTGCCATAGCTCTTTTAGCTATTTCATGAGCGGATATGTTATCCTCGTTTATTAAAGCGCGAGCGGCTGCAAGTGCATAGTTGCCGCCCGAGCCTATTGCTATTATGCCATCGTCAGGCTCTAAAACATCACCCGTTCCAGTAAGAACTAAAGAGGTCTCTTTGTCAGCTACTGCCATCATGGCCTCTAGTCTACGTAAATATCGGTCGGTACGCCAATCTTTAGCCATTTCTACGCAAGCGCGAGTAAGCTGTCCCGGGTGTTGCTCCAGTTTAGATTCTAGCCTTTCAAAAAGGGCAAAAGCATCAGCTGTAGCTCCTGCAAAGCCTGCAATTACATTACCATCTGCGAGTGGTCTAACTTTACGTGCCGAAGACTTTATTATGGTGGAACCTAGGGTTACCTGACCGTCACCCGCTATGATTACGCTTCCTTTTTTGCGGATTGAAAGAATTGTAGTGCCGTGCCATAGATCAATTTCGGCGCCTTTATTTTCTGTATACATTCATATATCCGCCTTTTTATGTTTGTTGTTAAGGTATTTAAATAATTTTAAACTGTTAGGCTATAGTATACTATGTTACTTCATTTGGTTATTCGTACGCTTCCGTCAAGCCCATAGATTATTAGATGTGGTAGTATTGCATTGCCGCCCCTGCTATGTAGGCTTTAAATTTGTGTTAGATTTAGTTCCCCGGGGATTAAAATGAGTAAACAAAATATAAATAAAAACTCTGATCAGTTAGCTCGATTAGGCGCTGTTACTCGTCAAACTCGAGAAACAGAAATATTGGTTGAAGTAAACTTAGATGGAACAGGTATTTATGATATTGAAACAGGTATTGGATTTCTAGATCATATGTTGGAACAACTATCACGTCATAGTTTAATAGATCTTAAGGTTCGTGCCTCTGGAGATTTACATATTGATTTTCATCATACTACTGAAGATAGCGGCTATGCTGTTGGTGAGGCTATCAGTCAAGCTTTAGGTGAGCGGCGAGGAATTCGACGCTATGGTTTTGCATTAGTTCCTATGGATGAAACCCTCACAAGAGTCGCTTTAGATGCGTCTAACCGACCTTATTTAGTTTGGAAGGTACCAATCAGTCGTCCTAAATTAGGAGATATGGATACTGAGCTATTTCAAGAATGGTTTAAGGCATTTGCTCAAGCGGCTGGATTAACGCTTCATGTTGAAACTATTTATGGTGAAAATAATCATCACATGATTGAGTCGTGTTATAAAGGCTTGGCTAGGTCTTTACGTGATGCAGTGGAAATTGATCCTAGACGTGCGGATTCCATTCCTTCAACAAAAGGTATATTAGGAGGATCTCTTTAAGTATTGTGACTCAAGGCTAGTTCTAAGAAAGTGCTAATTTCTATACTAAAGGCATAAAAGGTTTTATTATTAAATAGTCTACTAGAAATGTAGTTTCTTTATGATGAGAAAGGCCGTCGTGAAAATTTACACCGCACAAATAGCTCCGTGGTCAACATCATCAGATGGTGAGGTAGTGTTAACTAAAGAGGGATTCAATTGGGCTGGTTTTTTATTGGGTCCATTTTGGGCCTTGTGGCATGGAATGTGGAAAACGATGATAGCCATTTCTCTAATTTTGATCGCAATACCTATTACTTGTGATGCGTTATATTTAACAAATTATGTAGTAATAATTTCGCAATTTCAGGTTATGCTTTTTGTTGGAATTTGGGCTAATGACCTTAGACGGGCCGCTTTATCCCAAAGAGGCTATGTTGATTATGTAGTGATTGCTGGCAGAAATAAAAATGAAGCCGAGCATAGATATTTATTAAATACAGTTTTAGTTGAGTCTTAGGGGTATGGGATGCAAACGATTGCCATAATTGATTATGGATCAGGTAATCTGCGTTCAGTTGCGAAGGCATTTGAAAGAATGGCAATTGAGGCAGGTTTGCCTCTGAAGGTTGAGGTCACTTCTGATTCGTCGATTGTTTCTAGCGCAGACCGCTTAGTGCTGCCGGGGGTAGGGGCATTTGCGGATTGTTACAAAGGCGTAATGGAATCGCCGGGACTCAGCGAGTCATTACATATTGCTGTTATTGAAAAAAATCGTCCTTTTCTTGGTATATGTGTTGGTATGCAGCTAATGGCAACAAGTTCCTATGAGCATTCAGTAACTCCTGGTTTTAATTGGATAACGGGTAATGTAATGCCTATTAATACAACGGGCACCAATCTAAAGATTCCTCATATGGGATGGAATGAATTAAAAATTGTTTCATGCGACCACCCTCTATTTAACGGGTTACAAAACGAAACTAAAATGCCCCATGTTTATTTTGTTCACAGTTATCAATTTACTGGAGCTGATTCACAGAATGTTTTAGCTACTACTGAATATGGAGATGAGATTGTTGCTGCAATTGGAAGAGATAATATGGTGGGAACACAATTTCATCCAGAAAAAAGCCAGACAGCTGGTTTGCGTCTTATATCTAACTTTCTGGCCTGGTCGCCTTAAAATAATAAGGGGTTTAGTAACTCATAATGGCAGAAATTGTTGTGGATAGATTATCGGAGTTTAGAGGTAATGACCTAGCAGATATGTGTGATGCCGCAGAAGCGGCAATTACCGCAGGTGGAGGTTTTGGTTGGCTTAAGCCTCCACGTAGGGATGTGATGGAATCTTATTGGCGTGGCACTTTGTTGGTGCCAGGAAGAACTGTTTTTGGCGGTAGATTGGATGGCGTGATAGCAGGATCTGCTCAACTTAATCGCCCGCGATCTAATGCTGAAGCACAATCATTTACAGTTACTGTAACTACTTTTTTCCTGGCGCCTTGGGCTCGTGGGCATAGTTTGGCGCCAGCTATACTAGAGGCTTGTGAGGATTTAGCTCGAAGAGAGGCTTATACCGTACTCAATCTAGATGTACGAGAAACACAAGAGAGGGCAATACAAATATTTGAAGAAAGTGGCTATGCTCGATGGGGAGTTCATCCTAAGTATGCACGGATTAATGGCGAATACGTACGTGGTTTATATTACACAAAAGACCTTTAAGGATTACTATGATTTTGTTTCCGGCAATTGATTTAAAAGATGGGAAATGTGTGCGATTGCTTCGTGGTGATATGGAAGAGGCGACAATTTTTAGTCATAATCCCGCGGGACAGGCAAAGGCCTTCATAGATGCCGGTACGAAATGGCTGCATGTTGTTGACCTAAACGGTGCTTTTGCAGGAGAGCCGGTAAATAAGGAAGCGGTAGAAAATATTTTAGAAGTTGCTAAGCACAGCTTTGTTCATGTTCAATTAGGTGGGGGTATTCGATCTCTCGCACAAATTGAAAAGTGGTTGGCTGCTGGGATAAATAGGGTAATTCTAGGGACGGCTGCTGTTAAAGAGCCAGAATTGGTAAAGGAGGCATGTAAACTATTTCCTACGCAGATTGCTGTTGGTGTTGATGCGCGTAAAGGATTAGTTGCAATCGAAGGTTGGGCGGAAACTGCTACAATGACTGCAATTGAGCTGGGTTTTCGTTTTGAAGACGCTGGTGTCTCTGCAATTATTTATACAGACATTGATCGCGATGGGGTCCTATCTGGGGTCAATGTAGATGCTACAGCTAATATAGCGAGAAGACTGACAACACCCATAATAGCTTCCGGTGGGATATCTTCAATAAAGGATTTAATATCTTTGAAGCCCCATGAAGCTGATGGAGTTATAGGTGTCATTAGTGGGCGTGCTTTATATGATGGCCAACTGGACCTGAAAAAAGCCTTAAATTTTTTAGGAAACTAAGTTTTATGCTAAAAATAAGAGTTATTCCATGTCTTGATGTTAAAGACGGTCGTGTTGTTAAGGGGGTAAACTTTGTTGATTTACGTGATGCCGGTGACCCAGTTGAGCAAGCAAAAATATATGATTATGAAGGTGCAGATGAGCTTTGTTTCCTAGATATAACTGCATCCAGTGATAACAGAGATATTATTTATGACGTAGTTTCTCGCACGGCAGAGGCCTGCTTCATGCCTCTTACAGTGGGAGGGGGTGTCCGGGATATTAATGATATTCGCAAGTTACTTAGAGCTGGAGCGGACAAGGTTTCAATAAATACTGCTGCTGTGTCCAGACCTGAATTTGTTCGCGAGGCATCTGAAAAATTTGGTAGTCAATGTATCGTCGTGGCCATTGATGCAAAATCAACTGGTTTTGGAAGCTGGGGGGTATTTACTCATGGCGGTCGTGTATCAGTTGGCCTTGATGCTGTTGAATGGGCAAAAAAGATGGAGTCATTTGGCGCAGGTGAAATACTTTTGACGTCGATGGACCGTGATGGCACTAAGGCTGGTTTTGATATAGATCTGACACGTAAGATAGCTGATAAAGTTTCTATCCCGTTGATTGCTTCTGGGGGAGTTGGTTCTTTAGAGCATATGGTAGATGGTGTTAGTAAGGGTCATGCTTCTGCTGTTCTGGCTGCGTCTATATTCCATTTTGGTGAATATTCTATAACAGAAACTAAAGAGTATATGGAAGCGGCGGGGGTTCCTGTTAGATTGGATGCAGTAAATCGGAGGACAATTTAGGTGGGCAGTCAGAAAAATCAACCAGCTCTCGAGAAGCTTTGCCAAATTATTCAAGAGCGTCAAAGGGCTTCAACTAATACCTCCTATACAGCGAGTCTATTAACAAAGGGTACTGCTAAAATAGGTGCAAAAGTTACAGAAGAGGCTGAAGAGGTTGTATTTGCTGCTTTAGACGAAGGATCAGACGCACTCATACGAGAAAGCGCAGACCTGCTATACCATTTATGTGTTTTATGGGTTGATCAGGGCATAAAGCTTGATGATATATGGTCGGAGTTATCTAGTCGCGAGGGAGTTTCTGGGTTAGTTGAAAAATCATCTAGGCCCAAGAAGGGAAATGAGAGTTAAATAAGATGTCTTATGACAAAAATAATATTTTTGCTAAAATTCTTCGTGGTGAAATTCCTTGTAAAAAAGTTTGCGAAGACGAATATTCCCTAGCATTTCAGGATATTAATCCACAAGCACCAGTTCACATTCTTGTCATACCTAAGGGGGAGTATAGATCTCTTCAAGAATTTACGACAAATGCAAATGACCATGAAATTGCTAGTTTTATGCGCATTGTATCGCAAGTGGCAAATGATTTTGATATAGTAAAATCAGGTTATCGAATTTTAGCTAATAATGGCGAAGATGCTAACCAGGAAGTCCCTCATTTTCACGTCCATGTATTAGGGGGAAAGAACCTTGGTCGGATGATTGAAAATACAAAGGGATAAATAGAGGGGGAGTATAAATGGATTATGAAAGTTTCACTCTAACTGAGATGTCTGCTGCATGCGGCGGGGTTATAGAGGGAATTGATTTATCAAAAGAACTTACTAATGCACAATTTAATGAAATACATAGTGCATTACTTGACCGTACTGTAATAATATTCCGAGATCAAAAAATTAGTTCTCATCAGCAAGTAGCGTTTTCCCGCCGCTTTGGTGAACCACAGCCGGCGGCGGTCTCCGGTTTTGAAAAAAGCCCTGATTACCCTGAAATAGATATACTCGAATACGATTCCGAAAATCCACCTCATGTAACCCGTGATCTTTGGCATACAGATTTTGTAGGAAGAAAAAAACCAACTCTTGGAACTGTGTTATATGCGAAAGATATTCCACCTTTGGGAGGGGATACTATTTGGGTTAGTACAGTCGCTGCTTATGAGGCATTGTCTGACCGTATGAAGGCTCATATAGACGGGCTCTGGGCGTATCACGACTCATATCAACCTTATGATGAGCATGTAAGGCCCGAGATGTGGGATGGAGAAGGAACCGATTCTATTAAGGATCAGCGAGCATCTTACCGTCCAGCGTTGCACCCAATGGTAAGAACCCACCCGGTAACAGGAAAGAAAGGTTTGTTCGTGAATGAATCCATGACCTCTCTAATTAAAGGCATGGATAAACGTGAAAGCGATTTTCTACTTAGATATCTATTTGATTATTTAAAAACACCTGAATTTAATTATCGCCATAAATGGCAAACTAATGATCTTGCTGTATGGGATAATAGGCTGTCGCTTCATTATGCCCTGTTTGACTATACTAAACATCGTTTAATGCACCGTATTGTTATTCAAGGTGATGTTCCTTTCTAAAGTGTGACTTTATTTTATGGTTTAAGGAAAAAAAATGGAGACTGGAAGTAAAAACCTTATAGTAGTTCATCCAGATGAATTAGAGTGGGAGGACGATACGGATCTTTTTACCCTACCAAAAGGGGTACAGGTAAAAATGTTTTCTCATGACCCTGAGACCGGCAGAAGAGACTTTTATGTCCGTTTTCCGGCAGGATATACAGAGCCTCGTCATACTCATAAAGGCTGGCACAGCAATCTAATAGTAGAAGGTGAAATGCATGTAGATGGAAAAATTCTAATGCCTGGTGATTATCTATTTGGCCCAGGTGATGAAATTGCCCACGGTCCGTTGAGTTATCCTGTGGGTTGCATAATATTTACTAGCTTTTATGGTCCTACTGAACATGCCCACTAGTGGCTTATAAGGCGTAAATCTTAATATTAAACATTAGAATAAACTAAATCAGAGCTTTGACACGGATTATTGGCCGTACTAAGGTATTATTAATTGTTAGTATTTTCTAAAAAATAATTATTTAGGGAGAATGATTGTGGATGGAAGTGCACCAGTTGCTAAAATGCCAAAAACTGCTAAAGAACGTGGTAAGGTAGCGCCCGCAAAACTAGCTCACGTAGTTCTGCGAACACCGCCGGAGCGGGCCCAGATGATACTTGATTGGTACAAAGTAGTTTTAGAAGGTGAGGCTATGTATGAAGCAGGATTCGGAGGTTTTATAACCTATGATGACGAGCATCATCGAATTGCCGTTTTGGGTTTTCCTGGCATAAAGGAACATATTGATGGTTACGCTGGATTACATCACGTTGCTTTTACTTATGAAAGCCTTGGAGATTTAGTACATACCTATGATCGCCTGAAGGGTGAAGGAATTCTTCCGGAATTCACAATAAATCATGGACCAACAACATCTATGTATTATTTTGACCCAGATAAAAATCAGGTTGAGTTACAGGTAGATAACGTGCCTGAGGAGCGATTTGCTGAGTATTTTGATAATGGCGAATTTTCTGCTAATCCAATAGGTGTAAAATTTGATCCCGAGGAATTATTTGCAAGGTATAAGGCAGGTGAGTCTGAGGAAGACCTTTTGCAGCGTCCTGATGGACCTCCGCCAGATCTAAGTGAGTTTCCTGCTAATTAGCGACTGCTATTTTTGGGGATTTAAAAAGCGGGTTTTTGCCCGCTTTTTTATTTTGTTATTACTTTATTTTTGATTCTATAGCGTTCCATATCAGTGCAGAAATGTTGGTTTTATCAAAACGGTCAATCTCTTGAATCCCAGTTGGCGAGGTTACGTTTATTTCCGTCAGATAATCACCGATAACATCAATACCCACAAAAATAAGCCCGAGCTCTTTTAGAGATGGCCCGATAGAATCACAGATATGTTTTTCACGAGCTGTTAACTCTGTTTTTAAAGGCACCCCTCCGACATGCATGTTGGACCGCGCTTCCCCTACTGCTGGTATTCTGTTAATTGCTCCAGCGGGTTTACCGTTAACTAGGATAATTCGCTTATCTCCGTTTCGCACCTCGGGTAAATAGAGTTGGGCAATAATTGGTTCCGCATAGTGAATTTTAAATATCTCTAGAAGAGTTGTAAGGTTTTCATCACTAGGTTTTATATGAAATACCCCCGCTCCCCCATTTCCATATAATGGCTTTATAATTATATCTTTATGTTCTTCTCGAAATTTCTTTATTTCATTATGGTTTGATGTGATTAATGTTGGCGGTAAGAGACCATTAAAGTGCGTTACAAATAGCTTTTCTGGGGCGTTTCTAACGGATACTGGATCATTAACAACCAGGGTTTTGGGATGTATGTGTTCTAATATATGCGTTGCAGTTATATACGACATGTTAAAAGGTGGGTCTTGCCTCATTAGAACAACATCAACCTCAGAAAGGTCCATGATTTGGGTGTCACCTTTAGTAAAATAACTTGTGTCCTGCCGGGATACTGTAAGCGGTTCTGCGAGAGCTATTACCCTGCCATCTTTGAGGCTTAAGTTTTCCGGCAGATAGTGAAATAGTTTATATCCTCTTGATTGTGCTTCCAAAGCTAGTGCGAAAGTTGAATCCCCTGATATATCAATAGACTCTATAGGGTCCATTTGAAGCGCAATATCTAGACTCATACGTTTTCTCCTAAATTTAAAATAATAAACATGGATCACAGGAGTTATTTATTTTTCTATAATTGCAGGGGAACTGTTATTCGTCTAGCGATATAGACTAAAATAGATGGCTCATTTAGTTTAAATTCCTATGCAATTCATTAATAATTTGCATAACTTGATTTTTACGATTGATGGATGTGGAAACATCATAACAGTGGTTGAAGGCTATTATTGCGGCCTGTAAATTTCCTAGATATTTATGTAATATCCCTGCATCATACCATATTTCTGGGGATGATGGAGAAAATTCGAGCATGCTTTCAACCACGGTAAGCGCTTCGGTTATTTTTCTAGATTTTAGTAATCGTATTTTTTTATTGTTTTGCAGACGAATTAATATCTCTCGATTGCTTGCTGCTCGATAATGTTTTGCAGATAGCTCTGCGTTATTTCCAAGTGTTTTCTTGATAAGCGCCCGCATATCACTTATTTCAATGGTCTTACCACCATTAAAAGGGTCAAATATGGTTCGTTTGACCCCATCTTCAATACGTAATAAAAAGTGACCTGGGAAATTTAAGCCATCAATATCCCATCCCTGTGCTCGGGCCGCGTGTATATAAATTATACCTAGAGTTATAGGAAGGCCTTTACGACGATCAATGACTTGAATTAAATTTGCATTTTGTAAGGAGTCGTAAGAAACAGTGTCTCCAGAATATCCGTACTCTGATACCAATACCGATTTTAGCGCATTAATCTGATTTGTATCTATTTGTCTTTTTTCTATATAAGCATTCCTTACCTTTTGAGAAATTTGTGATAGATGCTGTCGATACCTATCTAATGAAATGTCAGGTCGGTCACGAGATGCCAATAAAAGAGCTGCTTCCGCTAAAGGGATGACTACGTCTTTGGTTTTGCCAATTTTTTGAAGAGCGGTTTCACCTGTATCGAAATATTTTTCCATGTTTTATGTTAACTCTTGTCGCCCATCTTTTTCGATGGCTGTTGCAAACGACGAGAGTCAGTATTTAGTAAAACGTGACTAATCACATTTTTAACATCTGGAATGTTTCTTGCAACCTGCAAAACTAGGTTAAGCTCCTCTTGGTTTTTAGCTATGCCTAGTAAGTAGATAGTTCCAGCAACAGAACGTGTTGAGTAATTTATTGATTGAATATTGTTTGCAAATAATAATGCGGAGTCCAGACGCGCATTAATCAGAGCGTCTCTAGCAAAAGTTTCTATTCCAATGTCTCTTCTAACTTGAATTTCATTGATAACCTCCCGTACGTATTTAGGTTGCCATGCTAGGCGTACAGCACGATCAGCCATATCATTGTTTGGAACGTGGCCCGTGAGAAGTACTCTGCCTTCATACACTTGCAGGCTAACTAAGTTATAGAGCTCAAGTCCGGCGTTTAGCCAACTATTATTGATCTCAACCCTAATGCTTAAATCTTTGGCCGCCCCTTTTACACCTCTTTCTTCATAAGCAGCCACACCTGCAGTAGCTCCAGCGCTCAGTACAACCCCGGTTGGTGTGCAAGACGACAGAACAAATAATGAGAGAAGTACTGCTGAGGAAAAACTAATAATATATTTTTTGGTAATTATAGTTTTTATTATACTGTTCATAGCTGAAATCCAATTTTAATGAGTGCAAGGCAAACCTAAGGTGTATGGCTACAATTTTAGAAGGTTACCAATATTTTCTCCAATAAATTAGTTTATGTTGGCTTTAATATCTATTGATCATTACTTTGTTTTAATTTTCAACATAAATAGTGATTTTAGTTTATATTGCTTGGGTAATAGGACTCTTATAACTCTGTCTCGTCAAGAGATGTTATTTCCAAAGCGCGCCTATAAATTTGTCTTTTAGGCATACCAAAGCTCAGGGATATTTTTTCCACTGCATCTCGTAAACTCATTTCTGCCAAAGCTTTTATTAACTCGGCATCAATTTCACTATTATCAATTATTTTTTCTGGTGTTGGAGGTCCAATAAGTAGAACTATCTCTCCCCGAGGCTGGCCCAAGGCATTTAATTCATTTGATAATTCCCCTATAGTACCTCTGCGCACTTCTTCAAATTTTTTGCTTATTTCTCTTACGAGTGCAGCGGGCCGATTTCCATATATATTGGCCATTTCTTTTAAGGTCTGTGAGAGTCTACGAGGTGATTCATAAAAAATTAACGTAGAGGGCACGTTTGCTAACTGATAAATCCGGTTCTTTTTTGCAGTTTGTTTCGGAGGTAAAAAACCTGCGAAGAAAAAGCTATCAGTTGGTAAACCTGAAAGTGTAAGAGCTGCTATGGCCGCTACTGGTCCTGGGGTGGTGGTTATCAGTATGTCTTCGGCTATAGCGGCTTGAACTAACCTATAACCGGGATCAGAAATCAAGGGGGTTCCAGCGTCACTGATAAGTGAAACTATTTCATTATTTTTTAGTCGCTTAATAAGACGTGGTAGTGCAGTATTGGCATTATGCTCATGATATGCGGTTGTTGGTATGTTAATATTATAATGTGATAATAATCGACGTGTAATTCGAGTGTCTTCACAGGCTATTAAATTAGAGCTTTTAAGAGTTTCAATTGCTCGTAATGTTATGTCGCCGAGATTACCAATTGGAGAGGCAATAATGTATAGGCCCGGTTCGATTAAAGATTGAGATGGTTGTTGTGAAACTTTTGGTTCGTTAGGATTGTTTTGCCGCTTACTCGACTGGCGGGCCTTAATAGAACTTTTTGAAATGGGGTGGCGAGGTGTCACGATTTCTAAATTTCCTAACTTACATGGAGCAAAAGCCACTCCAGTTTATATATCTTGCACTAGTAATCTTATTTCTATTTGGTTGCGAAAATCCAGATATATCGGAAACATCAACTAATAAACAAGAAATTCCAACAATTAAAAAGCCCGATAAGAAAAAGCAGCTTTTGATTACTCCTAGCCCTATAGCTAAACCGTCGATTATAGCAGAGCATAAAAAAATACGAACTCCAGCTAAAGTACCAGAGCTTGATGAATCTAACAAACCCCCTTTAGTGAAGCAGCCTGATGTCAAAATTAATAAATTAGGTAAATTAATAGTTGGTATTCTAGTACCGATGACGGGAAATGCAGCATTATTTGGACAAGACCTTCTTTCGGCATCGCAAATGGCATTATTTGATCTAAATGGTAGTAGCATAGAATTGAGGTTATACGACACAGGGGGGAAAGAAAATCAGGCCAGAGCGGCTGCAATATCGGCTCTCGATGATGGTGCCTCACTAATTCTTGGCCCATTATTCTCCAATACATCACTTGCAGCGGCCGAAGTTACCAGACTTCATAAAATTCCAATGCTAACTTTTTCAAATAATCGCAGAATTGTTGGTGATGGCGTTTTTGCTATGGGGTTTTCACCAGAAGAACAGGTTAAAAGAATTATAAGATATTCTCAAAATCAAAAACTTAATAATTTTTCGGCTTTGGCTCCCGATAATTCATATGGGAAGCGAATGGTCGCGGCATTAAAGGAGAGCATACAGAAAGAAAATAACCTTTCAAAAGAGGCCGCTTATTATCTTGAAGAAACCCAAAGCTTAACCGGAACAATAAAGAAATTTTCTAATTACACTAGGAGACGTAATGAATTGTTATATCAGCGACGTATTTTAGCCGATCGCAAAGATGATATTTCTAAACGAGCTCTTCAAAAATTAGAGAAACATGAAACACTCGGTAAAGTTGGTTTTGAGGCTTTGCTTTTACCAGCTGATGGTAGACAAGTATTACGAATCGCACCGCTACTTGCTTTCTATGATATTGATCCTTCCCAAGTTAAGTTCTTGGGAACTTCAAATTGGGCAGAGCAACCCCTATATTCTGAGCCAAGCTTGCTCGGGGCTTGGTTCGTCGCCCCATCTATAAATAAACGAAAGTTCTTTATAGATAAATTTAGAAAAAATTTTGGACGTGTGCCAACTCAACAGGCGTCTTTAGCATACGATTCAACTGCTTTAGTAGTGTTTTTGGCACAAAATGCATTAAGGGCTAATAAACTAGGCCTAGAGACATTTTCTAATGAAGCTTTGACTAATCCCAATGGTTTTTCTGGTGTTGATGGAATTTTTCGATTGCTTTCTTCTGGATTGGTTGAGAGGGGTCTAGCGATATTTGAAATTGAGAATGGTGGTATGCGAAAAATAGACTCAGCTCCTGTAACTTTTAAGAAGCTCATTAATCAATAAACATTAGCTTTATTTAACAGACTGGATATTACTGAATCCAATCGCTGTCTACCAGAGAAAGTAGCTAGCAGTTTATTACTGTCATGAATTATAAAACCTCCTTCTTGTAGGCGTTTGGATACTTCTCCGTTAATGGCGTTTTTCAATTTAATGCCGGTACGGTTTAAAAAATTCTGTTCATCAATTCCTTCAGTAACCCTAAGACCCATCATTATCATTTCATTAATTATAGAATTTGTGTCTAGTGCTTGATGTGTTTGTGTGGCATGGCCGTTTTCTTCTACCCGGCTGAGCCAGATCTCAGGTGCTCGGTGTTGTCTGGTGGCGTAGATAGCGCCATTTATAGTTATTCGCCCATGAGCACCGGGACCAATACCTATATAGTCGCCATATTGCCAATAAACTAAATTATGGCGGCAGGCTTCACCATAAGATGCGTGATTAGAAATTTCATAAGCGTCCATACCTACGTCACTTAGAACTTCTTGTGTTATTTCATACAAAGATGCTGAAGTACCTTCATCGGGGAGCTTTAGAGCGCCACGGGCCAATAATAAGTAAAAAGGTGTTCCTGGCTCTATGGTTAATTGATATACTGATAGATGATTTTTTGCCATTTTTATAGCTTTTTGGAGCTCACTTACCCACATATCAATAGACTGGTTAGGCCGATTATATATTAAATCGAAAGAGTACCTTGCGAAGGTGCTGCCTATTATATCTATAGCCTTCTCTGCTTCTAAAAGACTATGGTTTCTGCCTAAAAAATTCAGTGCGTCATCATTTAATGCTTGGACCCCAAGACTAACGCGATTTATTCCAGCCCTTGAAAATTCCTTGAACTTATATGATTCTGCAGACGTGGGATTAGCTTCCAGCGTAATTTCTATGTTTTTATCTATATAAAAAAGTTTTTCTATTTCGTTAATAATTTTATCAACGATACTCGGAGGCATTAGTGAGGGAGTGCCTCCACCAAAGAAAATACTTTTTACGATTCTTTTACCTGTAAATTTTGCGTAGTGTTTTAGTTCTTTTATAAGTGATGATTGCCAGTGCATGTAGTTAATATTTTCCCTAACATGACTATTAAAGTCACAATACGGACAAAGAGAAAGACAAAACGGCCAGTGCACATAAATTGCCACCGTTTTCGGTGTTTCTATTTTATTAATCATCTTTTTGCAGAAAACAGCTCTCAAGCATTTTATTAAAAGCAATAGCCCTATGTGATATATTTTGTTTTTCCATTGGCTCAATTTCCCCAAATGTCCGCGAATCTCCTAATTTTTGAAAAATTGGGTCGTACCCAAACCCTTTCGTTCCTCTTGGGGGCCATATAATTTTTCCATTTAGAATACCTTCGAAAGTTTCTATGTGGCCATCTGGCCAGCTCAGTGCTAGAGCACAAGTAAACTGTGCAGTAAGGTCATCGTGCTTAATTAGTTCATTATGGATTCTTTCCATTGCAACGTTAAAATCCCTGCCATTATTTGTTTCCGCCCATCTGGCTGAGTATATCCCGGGTGCTCCGGAAAGGGCATTTATAGAAAGCCCACTATCGTCTGAAAGTGCTGGAAGACCAGTATTATTAGATGCAGATATTGCTTTTATAGTGGCGTTTTCTGTAAAGGTTAAACCATCTTCAATGGGTTCAGGAAGTTGAAGCTCTACAGAGTTTCTAACGGTTATGCCTAGAGGAGCCATAAGCTCAGTAATCTCATCTATTTTCCCTAAATTATGGCTAGCTATTACTAGTTGATCATAAATAAACTTTCGACCCATAATAATAATTCTACCTTATTTTGATCAAAGCTCAATTAAACTTTAAGAACGGCACGTTGAATATTAGTTAGGTGTTTTGTTCCCTCCCTGGCTAATGCCAGTAAACTTATGAATTGTGCACGCGTGAAGGGTTTATCTTCCGCGGTACCTTGTACCTCGATAATGCGGCCCCGATCAGTAAATACAAAATTAGCATCAGCTTGAGCATTGGAGTCTTCGTTATAGTCTAAATCTAATACGGCCCTGCCTTCATAAAGGCCACATGAAACTGCAGCAACCATATCATTTATAGGTAAAGCATTTATTTCTCCGGCGCGTAAAAGCTTTTCACAGGCTTGATGAAGAGCAACGTAGGAGCCAGTAATTGCCGCGGTTCTTGTCCCCCCGTCGGCTTGTATAACATCGCAGTCTATGCGTATTTGTCTTTCCCCCAAGACTTGCATATCCGTTGCTGCTCGCAGGCTTCTACCAATCAGCCTTTGGATTTCCTGCGTTCGACCGGATTGTTTTCCCCTGGCTGCTTCTCTTGCAGTTCGGGTGTGAGTTGAGCGCGGTAGCATGCCGTATTCAGCGGTAATCCAGCCAGACCCACTGCCGCGCATCCATGGAGGAACCCTTTCTTCTATAGTAGCTGCACAAAGGACATGAGTATTACCAAATTGGGCAAGACAAGACCCTTCTGCGTATTTAGAGGCATTAGTTTTAAGGATAATTTTTCGCATTTCATTTGGCTGGCGACCAGAAGGGCGTTTGAAGCTTTTATTCATTGAGTTGTCCTGTGTTTATACGAATCTTTTATTCTATAGAGCTTTTTATGACATCTAACTATTGTGAAGTAGTGCGCCCAGCATATGCAAGTGAAGGTATTTGGTTGTATGTGTATCTTGATTAGCGGCATTGCAGGCCTTAAGTAAATAGTTATCTATAATAAACAATAATTATTAAATACCCTAATTAGGTAATTTGTAATGAGCCGTATAATTCCAGACCTAAACAGTCGCAGTCGAGAAATTCTAAGGAAAATTATAGATGCCTACTTGGAAACAGGAGAAGCTGTTGGTTCTCATACGCTATCTAAGCAATTAGGGCTTGAGTTATCGCCCGCTACTGTTCGAAATGTTATGTCAGATTTACAAGATGCAGGTTTACTCTATTCACCGCATGTCTCCTCTGGGAGGTTGCCAACTGAAGCCGGGCTAAGATTTTTTGTTGATGGCTTGTTGGAAGTTGGACGACTAACCGAAGATGAGAGATCTTCTATAGAATCACAGTGTGCTGCACAGGGTCGAAATTCTCAAAAAACACTCGAAGAGGCGAGCCGTGTTTTATCGGGTCTTAGTAATTATGCTAGTTTAGTCGTTGTACCAAAGGCAGACGTTCGTCTCAAGCACATTGAATTTGTTGCTTTAGGCCCGGACCGTGCATTGGTAATATTAGTTACAGACGATGGTGCTGTTGAAAATCGGGTTATTGATATACCAGTTGGTATGCCGGCCTCAACGATAGTAGAAGCGACTAATTTTCTTTCAGCTCGTATGGTGGGTAAGACTCTAGAAGAGGGGCAGAATCAAATTGCGTCAGAGCTATCAGCTCATAGACAGGAGCTTGATATTTTAACACAGCGGCTTGTCGAAGCTGGAATGGCTACAAGTGCCGGTGAAGGCTCTGGTGCAGTCCTTATTGTTAGTGGTACAGAACGATTGCTTGATGATGTACAGGCAGTCGAAGATCTAGAAAGGGTTCGTGCTTTATACGGAGCCCTTGAGACAAAAGAATCATGGTCATGGTTGCTCGATGCAACCCGTGGTGGCGAAGGGGTTCAAATTTTTATAGGAGCAGAAGATGAATTATTTAACCTTACTGGTTGTTCTGTGGTAGTTGCACCATATACCAATAGTAAAGAACAGATAGTTGGAGCTATTGGAGTTATAGGTCCTACAAGGTTAAATTATGCAAGAGTTATTCCGGTCGTTGATTATACTGCAAAGGTAATTGGTCGGTTGATAGGCTGATGAATTGGCCCCGCAGCCGGGCTTTTAATTGTTAGAGGTAGTAAAAGTAAATGAGCACTCAAGACAATGAAGATGAAAATACTGAAGAATCGACGTCTTCTAATACTATGTCAGAAAATGGTACTGATAATGTTATTTTAGATGCTGAAGCAGAGCAAGATCAGACTAAAACCAGCATAGAATCTGAAGCAATCTCTCTTGAGCCCGTAGACACAGAATCAAAAATTTCTAAAATGGAAAAAGAAATTGCTGATTTAAAAGATCAATTATTACGCTTTATGGCGGAAGCTGAAAATGTTCGCAAGAGAAGCGAACGACACTTAGCTGAGGCCCATAAATATGGAGTGGCAAACTTAGCTCGTTCCATACTTACCGTTGCCGACGACCTTTCACGCGCTTTACAGGCTGTGCCTGAAGATCAACGTGATGGTGAAGGTTTATTGCAGACTTTGTTAGGTGGGGTAGAGGCGGTTGAGAGAGAACTAGTTAAGGCCCTTGAATCTAACAATATTAATCGTATTGATCCAACAGGAGAGCCGTTTGATCCAAATTTTCATGAGGCAATGTATGAAGTGCCTGATAGTGGGTTTTCTAACGGTACTGTCGCTCAGGTGGTGCAGCCGGGCTACAGTTTGCATGACCGTTTACTTAGGCCAGCTAGAGTTGGGGTCGCAAAAGATTTAGAAGTAAAGTCTGATAATGGTGATACAGAAAATTAATAATTTTGCATAAATAATTATTAACACTAAAACCTATCAATATGGCGTAAATGTGCGTTTTTTGTTTCAAAGCTCTGTTTTATTCAAAAAATAAATTAGTAAAATATTTACTAAAAACTCACTAACATCGGCTCTAGTGGTTGAAGAAACTCTTTTGCTTTCCTATATGTGCCGGAGTTACTTAGAAAGTTTGCTTGTACCATGTATTTTTCAACAAGCTGGGGGTTAGTAAAAGGGAGTCGGTCAGGGCTTTAGTAGCGCACCGAAATAGCGAGGATAATATGGCAAAAGTTATAGGTATTGATCTGGGGACAACAAATTCTTGTGTCGCTGTTATGGATGCTGGACAAGATAAAGTTATTGAAAATGCGGAGGGTTCGCGCACTACGCCGTCCATGGTTGCGTTTTCTGATGACGGAGAGAGGCTCGTAGGGCAGCCTGCGAAACGCCAAGCGGTTACTAATCCAGAAAATACTTTATTTGCAATTAAGAGATTAATTGGTCGAAGAGCTGATGATCCAGTGACTGAAAAAGATAGAGACTTAGTTCCTTATGAAATTGTTAAGGGTGAAAACGGTGATGCTTGGGTCAAAGCACAGGGTAAGGACTATAGCCCATCTGAGATTAGCGCTTTTATACTACAAAAAATGAGAGAAACTGCGGAAGCCTTTTTAGGTGAAGAAACTCCCCAAGCCGTTGTGACCGTGCCAGCATATTTTAATGATTCACAAAGACAAGCAACTAAAGATGCTGGAAAAATAGCTGGAATTGATGTGTTGCGCATTATAAACGAACCCACTGCAGCAGCACTAGCTTATGGTCTTGATAAGAAAGATGGGGGAACTATTGCTGTATATGATTTAGGTGGGGGAACCTTTGATGTATCGGTATTAGAAATCGGTGATGGTGTTTTTGAGGTAAAATCCACTAATGGTGACACGTTCCTGGGTGGAGAGGATTTTGACGCTCGAATAATTGAGTATTTGGCGGATGAATTTAAAAAAGAACAATCTATTGATCTTCGGCAAGATAAATTAGCCTTGCAGCGTTTAAAGGAAGCTGCTGAAAAGGCCAAAATTGAACTTAGTTCTGCGACCCAAACAGAGGTCAATTTGCCTTTTATAACAGCTGATCAAGCGGGACCAAAACATCTGAATATCAAGCTAACACGAGCTAAACTAGAAGCACTTGTTGAAAATTTGGTTCAGCGGACCATTGACCCATGTAAGGCAGCATTAAAAGATGCTGGGTTATCGGCCGGTGAAATTGACGAAGTTATTCTTGTGGGCGGAATGACTCGTATGCCAAAAATTCAGGAGATTGTTAAAAATCACTTTGGTAGAGAGCCACATCGAGGGGTCAATCCAGATGAGGTTGTGGCAATTGGCGCTGCAATTCAAGGTGGAGTTTTGGCAGGCGATGTCAAAGATGTTTTATTACTAGATGTAACCCCTTTATCTTTGGGGATAGAAACCCTTGGAGGCGTTTTTACTAGGTTAATTGATCGTAATACAACTATACCAACAAAAAAGAGCCAGGTGTTTTCTACTGCTGAGGACAATCAATCTGCTGTCACAATCCGAGTTTTTCAAGGGGAGCGTGAGATGGCAGCTGATAATAAAATACTTGGCCAGTTTGATCTGGTTGGAATTCCCTCCGCCCCTCGTGGGGTGCCACAGGTTGAGGTTGCTTTTGACATTGATGCAAATGGAATTGTTAATGTGTCTGCAACTGATAAGGGAACCGGTAAGGAGCAGCAAATACGAATCCAAGCATCCGGAGGACTCTCTGATGATGATATTGATCGCATGGTGCAAGAAGCAGAAGAACATGCAGAGGATGATAAAGCGCGGCGTGCAGAGGTTGAGGCTAGAAACCACGCTGAGAGTCTTGTAAATCAGGTAGAAAAAAGCCTTTCTGAACACGGCGACAAAATTACTGATGAAGAAAAGTCAGGTATTGAAGGTGATATTGCAAGTTTGAAGGAGGCCCTAGAAGGAGAGGATTCTGCATTAATAACAGAAAAATCTGAAGCATTAAGTATGTCTTCTATGAAGCTTGGGGAGGCAATCTATAAAGCGGAACAAGCGGCAGCAGAGACAGGGGCGGCGGCAGGAGAAGCAGATGCATCAATGGGTTCAGATGATGATGGAATAGTTGATGCGGATTTTGAAGAGGTAGAGAACGAAGATGATAAAAAGGATCAGTCATCTGCCTAATTACAATGTTCTTGCCAAACTCCAAGTTGGTCCTTCATTTCTGTTTATGCCACGGCCGCATTTGTCTAGGGGAGACGAAGGTTAGATTAAGTTTATGTTGAGCGGGGGG